>Ga0272442_10003694_pt1 | contig 21359 bp, 14 predicted proteins | sample SSMForm2O_FD_200262 | JGI IMG/M metagenome (GOLD analysis project Ga0272442, IMG submission 200262) | Marine sediment archaeal communities from Little Sippewissett salt marsh, Falmouth, MA, United States - SSM-Form-2O | ecosystem: Environmental > Aquatic > Marine > Wetlands > Sediment ... | reverse complement strand
TCGTAGTCCCGAAGATACACGTCCTCGTACTTCACCGTCCGCCACAGCCGCTCGACCATGATGTTGTCGAACGCCCGGCCCACCCCGTCCATGCTGATCGCGATCCCCGCGGCACTGAGAACCCCCGCAAACGCCTCGCTGGTGAACTGGCTGCCCTGGTCGGTGTTGAAGATCGCCGGCCGTCGGCCCGTCGAGAGGGCCGCCTCCAGGGCCGCCACGCAGAACCGCGCGTCCAGCGTGTTGCTCAGCTCCCAGCTCAGCACGTACCGCGAATACCAGTCCATCACCGCCGCCAGGTACGCGAAGCCCTGGTACAGCCGGATGTGTACGTCACGTCCGCACACCAGACCTGGTCCGGGGCCGTAATGTCCAGATTCCGAAGAAGATACGGATATTTCGGGTGTTCGGCGATCGGCTTCGACGTGTTCTGACGCGGCCGCGGATACACCGCCTCCAGCCCCAGGGTCTTCATCAGCCGACGGACCCGCTTGGGGTTGACCTCGATCCCGCATTCCTCGGCCAACGCGTCGGTCATGCCATCCCGGCCCAGGGGAGGCCGGGCCGTGTACAACGCGTCAATCGCGTTGGGCAGCCGCTGCTCGAACGCCTCGGACGCCGCGTCGGTCAGCATCCCCTGGGCCCCGCTGCGAAGCACCTCGGTGAGGACGTCCCGCGCCGCCTGGCCGGCAGAATCCACTGTCAAAACGCTGTCGGATGTCGTAGTCTGCTGCATGTGGCGTATTCCTTTCTGCTGGAAGTTCTGACCTTCTCAGCACCCAGGATACGCCGCGCTTTTGCGCCCGTCATCCACAGCTTCTGACAATATCTCCGCTCCGGCATCGGTGTTGGTGCCAGACGAAAAAGGAGAAGGCCATGAAGGTGTCATGGGTGGTGCTGATCGCCGCGGTTGTGGCTTTGCCGGCTGTGGCTGAGGAAGTGCCGGAACTGGAGCTTACGCCCTGCACTGTGGAACTTGTCTGCGGCTTCAAGACCAACGGTCTTCTGGCAAGTCAGTTCGATATGCCCGACCACCTCATTGTCTATTCGCCCAGGATGGCGACCGTCCGCAGTTTTCCGAGGCGGCTTCTGCACGCCCTGACCGTAAACGACAAGCGACGGATACTCAATCCGGAGCGCAAGCCGACGGACGTAGAGAAGCGGATGCTTGGCGGCGCCATCTGGCCCGAGGATCTGCCGGCGAGAGGCCCCAGGCCGGCCTACGCGACCGAGACGTGGGAGAAGCCCAAGCAGTTGCTGGTCTGGGCCCATCCCGGCAAGAGCGGCCGGTTCGAGGATCCGAAGAACTGGTTGGTCAACGGAGAGCAAATGGCCGAATGGCCTCGCCCCACCGGGGAACACTACGGGCTCGTCTTCTTTCAGAGCGGCAGCACGGACTTCCTATTCCCGTCCTCAGAAAGGCAGTACGTCATTCGCCCACGGCGCACGAATGCCCGGGCGCGGCATATCACGGTCGAGGCCGATGCAAACGCCGCGATCTCGCTGAACGAGTGCGTGGGCAACATCTGGGTCCAGCGAGGCGCCGCCCTCAACGGCGGCGGGGGGGCGTACCTCGGCGGCAGCAAGCATACGTTCTTCGTCAACGGGCGTGGGCGCCTTGGCTCGCCCGCGACACCGGAACAGTTCGCGGAGTTGATGCGCTCTGCACAGAGCTTCGCCCGCAAGTGGGTGGTGCGGAAGGACGACCCCGGGGCCTCAATCACGCTGAGGGGCACCTTCAAGTCAGGCGACGAGACACACTGGCTTCGGGGCGTGACGATCCTGTCCGAGCACAGCGTGATCTCCATCGGTCCACGTTGCGTGCAAACCGTCGGATATGAGGCGAAGCTCGTCCTGCACAGCGGCGCGGTCCTCGGCAAAAACGGCAACCAGCTGTACAAGAACGACATGCTAATCAAGGGCGAGTTGCTCGCCGGAACGCCAAGCCGCCCTCTCACTCGTGACTGCTATCTGGGCATCAGCATCAAGGATAGTGAGGGGCGGTTCCTGCCGGATAATGTGCGGTACGGCGCCAAGGGGCTGATGTTTGCCCCGGGCGCCCGTATGACCGTCTACACGGCCGACCCGGACAAAGCGCGGCTGGTCGTGACCTGGCACGGGGCTGATCCCGGCAGCGACGACGGCTCGCGCCCTGGGGCATACGAGAAGATCCCTAAGCCGGAACGCACGATCAACGTGAACCTCTACGGCCGCACGGCACTCAACGACGTGGTCTTTGACCACGTCGGCAGGGGAGACGTGCGCGTGCTCGGCGCCGAGGAGGATCAGAAGTGGAAGCGGGTTAAGTTCGGTAAGCACGTGACCGCCCCCGAAGGGCAGATTGTCACCATGGTTCCCCCCGACGAGGAGATCCGCGGGGAGATCGCCCGGGACGCCGAAGCGCGGAAGAAACCGACCGACAAGGCGCCTCCGACCGCCAGCAACAAGATGGGGAATCGCTACCCACGGATCCTTCCCTCGGGGGGGACGTTTGCGGCCGGTGACACGGTCCCGGTTCACCTGCACGCCCTCGGCGATCCGGAGATGCGCTACACGACGGACGGCAGCAAGCCCGGTCCGAAGGCGACGCTCTACACCGGCCCCTTCACGTTGAGCGGGACGACGACCGTCTCCTCCGCAATTGTGAAGGCCGGGCTATACCACCACCCCGGGCCCCGCTTCGATCGCAGTTGGGGGGTGGTCGAGGACACGTTCACCTTCATCGAGGGGGCGCGGAAGCCGGACTCCCCCACCAAAACGCGGCCGGGGCTGGAACTCCACGTCGGTGAGGCAAAAGACTTCGGCAAACTGCACAGCGGGCCGGGCGAGCCGGTCCACACGCAGACCGTTGAACGGTTCGGACTGCGGGTGCCCGAGGGACGGATGAAGGACAGCGACGGATATATCTACACCGGCTACATCGAGGCGGGCAAGCCAGGCGTCTATCGCTTCTACACGGAGACCGAGGGCGCGAGCCGGCTGTACATTGGCAATCGACTCATCGTCGATAATCACCGCCGCTATCGCTTCGACTGGAAGCCGACAGGCAAGGCGCCGCTGGAGTCGTGGGGGTCGCTTCGCCTGGCGACTGGCAAGCACGCGATTCGGGTCGAGTACCTCCGCGGGCGAGGTTTCGCCTGGTGGGAGCCGCAGGAGAACGAACCCTTCACCGTGCAATACGAAGGCCCGGGCATCGGTAAGCAGCCGATCCCGGCCAAGGTGTTGAGTCATTGAGCATGACCGGAGCAGAGACATGGTGACCCTGGATGCAGTTGCGGCCGAGGCCGGTGTCTCACGCGACACCGTTTCGCGCGTGCTCAACGGCAAGACGAAGGAAGTCTGGCCGAGCATGATTCAGCGTTCGGCGCGGATTCGCCGGATCGCGATGGAGATGGGCTATCGCCCGCACGCGGCCGCCCGTGCGATGAGCGAAGGGCGCTTCGGCACCGTGTCGCTGCTGCTGAGCACGGAGGCCGGCCGAAGCACGCTGCCGATCACCATGCTGGACTGCATGCATCCACGACGCTCTGGCCCGGCACGGCATGAACCTGATGATCGCCAAGCTGCCCGACGAGAAGTTGACCCGCGAGGGCTTCGTGCCGAAGGTGCTGCGCGAGTGGATGGCCGACGGGCTGTTGATCAACTACAACCGAACCATCCCCGAGCGAATGATCGAGTTGATCGAGGGGCACCAGATTTCGGCAGTCTGGATCAACTGCAAGCGAGACGCGGATTGCGTGTACCCGGACGACTTCGGCGGCGGGCCGGCGGCGACCGACCATCTGCTGAAACTTGGCCACAGGGACGTGGCCTATATGGAGTTCTCGGCCGGCAAACCCAGCCAGCGTCACTACAGCGAGACCGACCGGCGAGCGGGATACGAGCAGGCGATGCGACAGGCGGGCCTGATGCCGCGCGTATACGCCCGGGGCCCGGCCGACCGGGGCAGATCGAAGCTGGATCTGGCGATTGGATGGCTCTCGCAGCCGCAGCGCCCGACGGCCGTTGTCGCCTACTCGTACACGGGCCTCGTTCAGCACGCCGCCGTGCTGGCGGGGCTGAGGCCGCCGCGGGAACTCTCGGTCGTCTCGTTCGCCGACAGACCCACGCGGTCTTTGGGCCGACGCGATACAACGGTCGTGGTGCCCGCTGGGGCCGTCGGTGAGCGAGCGGTGGAAATGCTTATGGCGAAGCTCGAGTCGCCGGACGGCTCTCTCGAGCCGGTTGTCGTTCCCGAAGTCGTGTCGGAAGGCGAAGCGACGGCTCCGCCCGGTCGTGGTCCCGGGAAAGGCTGAGCCGTTGGGAACGTTGGACCCAGTAGCTCCCGAAGGGGGCTTGCGAAGAAGACAGACCAGGGAGTCAACAATGCGTAAGTGCCTGTGGATTTTGGTCGGAATACTGGTTCTGGCCGGAGGCGAGGCCCGTTCGCTGATTAATCCGGACTACCAGCCCGTACTCCACCTGTGGAAGCGATACTGCGTTACCCTTGGCGGACAGGTCGTCGCCCGAGACGAAGACAAGGGGACGATGACACTCAAGGTTACGGAGGTGTTCAACGGCAAGTTCGAGCCGAAGACGGTGACGATCGCGGCCGCCGAGGGTATTCGCGACGAGGTAATCTTCATCCGCGACGGGCTGCACATCGTCGCCTTCGTGGGCAAGGATTTGGAAGGGCACGAAAACGAGGTCCTTTTCTACACAGGTAGCGGCATCTGGCAACAGGCCGAGTTCGACCCCAATGCGCGGGGTCAGTGGCGCTGGACGGCGGTCCTTCAGAGCCAAGAGGTGGACAGCCTTTTCGGCTGCTTCAACGGGGATGCGAAGCGGTTCTATGAGCTGATGCTCGACGCGAAGGCCGGGGAGGACTTCTTCCCGCCGCGACCGTTTATCCAGTTCCGGGACGGGATCGAGGTCGCCCAGTTCGACCCGCCGCCGCGGGGCGTGGCGCTGTACGACATTGACGGCGATGGCGACCTGGACGCTTACGCCTGCTCGGCGGGCGGCAACCGGGCGTTCCTGCAAACCGAAGCACTCAAGTTTGAGGACCGCACCGAAGCGTTGGGGCTGGCTGGCGTAACCAGCCCAAGCTGCTCGCTCGCGGATATCAACGCCGACGGACGAGCCGATCTTCTCGCGGGCGGCCGAATTCTGCTGGGCGGAGCGAACGGCTTCTCCTCGACAAAACTCCTGCCTGCCGGCGCCGACAAGGACGTCAAATCGTGCGCGTTTGTGGAGCTCAATGGCGACGGATATCCCGACGTGGTCGTCTCCAAGACCGGAGGCGGTCTGCGTGCCTACCTGAACCCCGGAAAGGACGGTTTCGGCGTTTTCCGCGACGCGACGAAAGACATGGGCCTGGTGGCCGCGGAGTCCGGCGCCGGGCAGACCGGCTTCTTCGCCCCGGGCGACTTCGATGGAGATGGGCGAACGGATTTGTTCTACGCGGCTCAGGGCGTCGGCGGCCTCCTGTTGGTCCAGACCAAGCAAGGAACCTTCGAGCCCGGCCGGCTGGGGCTCGACCTGTCCACCTTTGGGGAAGGGCAGGCGCTGACGGGGGCTGGCTGCATCGCACCGCTGTGGCGGGACGATCACATGAGCCTAGTCGTCCCGATGGACGCCAGCTTTGCCCTGTTCGCGGTTCACGACGGCCAGCTTGCCGAAGTGGTCACCGCGACCAATGAGCTGATGAATGAGCCGACCGAGGCGCAGCTCGCCACGCTCTGCGAAGACCTGAACCTCGACGGGCGCGTGGACATCTACACCGTCAGTCGCAGCGACACCAGCACGTACCATACGAATCGCGGCTACGGGTCCTATATGAACTCGGGCAAGCGTAACCCCCAAGCGTTTCCCATGGCCCATCGCGTGGGCGCGTGGGGCGCTGCGTCCGGAGATGTGAATGACGACGGAGCCCCAGACGTGCTGCTCAGCGGACGCGACGGGCGGCTTGTGCTGATGATTAACGAAACGCTGGCCAACCGGAAGCCGAAGAAGAAGGCCCTCTACCACGAGAAGAAGCTACTGGAGACGCGAATCGCGACGGTTCGAATCGGCGGCCCGGTGGGGGTGGTCAACGCCAAACTGAAGCTTGTAGACCAGAGCGGTCATCTCGTCGCGCTGCGTCAGACCGGGACGAACGTGAATGTCGGCTCGTGCAGTTCCCCGGTTGTGAATCTCGCCGTCCGCGGCAACGGCAAGTACGTGCTGACTGTCGTCTGGGCGGACGGCGTCACGCGCGAAGTCCCTATCGCGTTCGGGGACGGGCGACGCATCCGTATGTCGATCCGCCGGCTGGCCCCGACTGCCACCAACGCAGCCCCCGAGTGAAAGGCAACCATGCCCAACGGCCGCAGACTGATCGTAGACCTTCATTCCTCTGATGCGACTGATACCAACCCGGGCACGCCGGAGGCGCCTCTAAGGACAATCGACGCGGCCGCCCAGCTTGCTCAGCCGGGCGATACGGTGCTCGTGCGGCCGGGCGTGTACCGAGAGTGGGTGAAGCCGGCGCGCGGCGGCGAGCCGAACGCGCCGATCACTTACCAAGCGACCGAGCGAGAGCGTGTCTTCGTCAGGGGCTCGGACCTCTTCCAGCCGGGGTGGGAGGGGCACAAGTCGCTGGGCGACGTCTGGACAGCTGACCTGCCGGAAGCGAGCTTCACCTATCGCAACCCGTACACGACCGGGGAGAGCATCTCCGGCCGCGACCACAACCCGCCCGCCCGGCCGCACAAGGGCCCGGAGTTCCCGCTGACGTTGGGGCAGGTGTTCATCGATGGGCGGATCCTGACGCAAGTTGAGTTTCGCGAGCAACTTGCGTCGCTGCTGGGCACGTGGATGGTCAGCCCCGATGGCCGAGAGCTGTGGCTGCATCTGCCCGAGGGCGTGGCTTCACCGGCCGAAGCCGAGATCGAACTGTCCGTCCGGCACCGCATCTTCTCGCCGATTCGCCGAGGGCTGGAGCACATCCATCTTCGCGGGTTCGTCTTTGAGCACTGCGCGAACCAGGGCAGCTTCCCGCAGGCCGGGGCCGTTTCGCTGCGAGGCGGAAGTCACTGGATCATCGAGAACAACACGGTCCGATTCGCCAACTCCATCGGCATCGACATCGGCTCGGAGTTCTGGGAGCCAGAGAGCATCCCGGACGTGGTGCCCGAAGACCAGCGCGCGTTCCTGCCGACCGACAACGTGATTCGCGGCAATCGCGTGACCGACAACGGGCTGTGCGGCATCGCGGGCATCGGCACGTTGCGGGCGAGCATCGTGGGCAACGTCATCGAGCGGAACAACGCCCTGGGCCACACGCCGAACCGCGGCAAGAAGATCTGGGAGGAAGAGGGCGGCATCAAGACGCACGGCATGGCCTATGGGCTGATTGAGGGGAACCTGATCCGCAACAACGACGGCCCCGGCATCTGGATCGACAACGGCTTCACGCACGCACGCATCACGCGGAACGTCGTGATCGGGAATCTCCGCATGGGCGTGTTCCTCGAACTCGGCTCGGGCCCGGCCCTCGTGGACAACAACTTCATCGCGCACACCCGCATGGGCGACGGGCTGTATTCGCACGACGCCGCACGCGTCACCGTGACGCACAACACGCTGTTCGGGAACGCCAACTGGGGGCTGTGGTGTGCGTGGGCCACCGATCGGCGCTTCCGTTGCCACACGGACGAGACCGGCGAGAGGCGCTACGAGGAGAGCCACCACAGCGGCTGGCGCATCCGGAACAACCTGTTCGTCGGCAACCGGGCGGGCACGATCAGCCTGCCGCTGGAGATTCCCGGCAAGGTCGAGGACAACCGCTCCGACCACAACCTGTTCCTCGGCGGCGGGATGGGCACCGACCTGTCGGAGGAGATCATCTACCCGCTGTTCCAGGTCAACCACGTACACAAGAAACGGACCCGCGGGGATGTGGTCAAAGCCATGCAAGGAGCGCTGAGCAGGGCGGGCTGGACCGCCGAGCAGATGCCCAACCCGGAGTTCTACAAGCAGCACCTTTTGCTGTCGCTGGAGATGTGGCGGGCCTTCACCGGCAACGACGAGCACTCCGAGTGGGGCCAGACAGAGCGCCCCAACCTGTCGGCCGTCTCCTGCGTCTTCGAGATCAAGCCGGACGAGGATCTGCCCACCGTGCCGGACGGCCCTGACGAGCGTGTCGCGCACGACCTGCTGGGCCAGCCTTACGCCTCCGGCACGACCAGGCCTGGCTGCATGCAGGCGCTCCGGCCCGGATGGAATCGGTTCGTCCTCTGGCCCCTGCCAACCCACTGCCCCGGACGAGGGCGAACCCCGGGCTCGTTGACCTCAGGAATTCTCCAAGAACCTTGACGTGGGGAAACCGCCGTGGGATAATTCATCAATGATGGTTTTAATTTGGTAATGGCAAAGTGATTCAGGTCCTTCACAAGGCATGCGACGTGCTTGAACTGCTGGCCCGGCGGCCGGAGTGGCCTGTGGGGCTGGGCGAGATTGCGCGGTCGCTGGGCCTGAACGCCTCCACCTGTGCAAACATTCTGAAAACGCTGATCGCTCGCGGGCTGGTCGAGCAGATCGGCCCCCGCAAGGGCTACCGGCTCGGCGGGACGGTGTACTTCCTGGCCCGCGGCGGCCCGTACCGCCGCGACCTCATCGAGGTCGCCCGCCCGGTTGTCGCGGACCTTTCGGCCGAGCTTGGGGAGATGGCTTTGCTGGCGACTCTCCAGCACGGCAAGCGGTTCATCCTGTGCATCGTCAACCCCGCCCGCGCTGTGCAGGTGCGCGACGACGTGCCCTACCTTAACGATGTGTATGAGACGGCCACCGGGCGGCTGCTGCTTGCGTTTGAGACACCCGGCGAGGTCGAGAGCTTCGTTGCGGAGTACGGCGCGCCCGGCCCCGCTTGGCCCGGCGCCGAGACGCCCGAGATGCTGAGGGCCGCCCTTGAGAGGATTTGCGACGAGGGCGAGTGCATCGTGACGGACCGGCCTGAGGTCGCCCAGACGGCGTTCCCGGTGTTCGAGGACGGCCGCGTTGTGGCGGCGATCGGCGTCGGGGTACCGCTGTTCCGATTCGAGGGGGATCAGGAGGAGAAGGTGGTCGCATCAGCCCAAGAAGCGGCAGCGAAACTGAGCAAGAAACTGAGCCAAACACACCAACCCGAGAAAGACGTCGTCGCCTGACGACCGCACCGGGAAAAGAAGCCCCGAAAATGATCCAGACCGCACTGTCGGATGAAGCAATGGAACTCACGCAGGATGTGAGGGCCTACGCCCTCTCGCTGGGGGCGAACCTAGTGGGCGTGGCGCCCGTGTCGCGCTGGGCCAAGGCGCCGATCGAGCACAGCCCGCAGGGCATTTTCCCGGAGGCGAAGAACGTCCTTGTCTGCGCGTGCCATTTCCTCGACGCACCGGCCGAGCTCGGAGCCGAGGAGGATCCGCGCTATCCCGGTCCGGCCATGACGCAGATGAACGTCTCGGCGATGCTACACGACATCGCCTGGAAGGTCATGCGCCGGCTCGAGCGGCTCGGCCATCGGGCGATGTTTATTCGGCAGAGCGGGCAGTGGCGCTATCGCGCGGCGGAGTTGTCGTCGGGAGAGAGCGACCGTGGCTGGGTGGGCGACCTATGCCATTACTACGCGGCCGTGTGCGCGGGGCTCGGGGAAGTCGGTTGGCAGAACATCACGTTGACGCCGGAGTTTGGTCCGCGGCAGCGGTTCGTGAGCATCCTGACCGACGCCGAGCTGGAACCGACGCCGATGTACGACGGACCGCCCTTGTGCGACCGCTGCAAGCTGTGCGCGAAGAACTGCCCGACGCGCTGCTTCGACGAGGATGTCAGCGGCAAGATGCGGCACATCGAGGTTGAGGGCCGGCGGTACGAGTTTCCGGACCGCAACCTGTGGCGCTGCGCTACGGGCGAGAACTTCATGCTCGACGTGTTCCTCGACGAATGGCGCGGCAAGCACGTCGATGAGAAACTGATGACCCAGATGGAGGAGCGGGCCGTCAAGCAGCGCAACGAGTGGATCACCGGCTGGAAAATGGGCATGTGCCTGAAGTACTGCATGTCGAAGCCGAGGCGCTACTTCGACCCCGGCTACTGCAAGGCCCCGCGCCGCCGCCGCGATATGCAGGTCGACACGACGCCGGAAGCGCTCGACGCCATGGTCGCCGAGGTCAAGGAATTGGCCGAATCGATCGGCGTCGATCTGCTGGCGACGGTGTCGGCAGAGGACTTCGCGGCCGCGGGGGTGAACCTCAAGACGATTCTCCCGGATGCGGCGGGTGCCGTTGTTGTCGGCTTGGGCTACCCGGAGGGCTGCGAACTGAATGTGGACTACCACGCCGCCCGGGCGGAGATCATGATCGGCTACCTCATGCAGGAGAAGTACGGCTTCTCGGTGCTGCCGCGAAGTGGCCTGGACGAGGAGCAAGGGGCGATGATCGCCGGTTTGGCCCGCCCGGCCGACCAGACTGCCCACGAGCAGCACGGCGGGCGAACGGCGATGGTGAACTACTCGCTCCGCATGGACGCCGAGTACGGCAAGGCCGAGTCGAACCGCTTCGGCCGGCGGCAACGGTGGCGCGTGATCCTGACGTCGGCGCCGCTCAAGCGACAACTCGTTGAACTCAAGCCGCTGTTCGAGCGGATCGAAGTCGGGTCGAGCGAACTGACCCGCCGCATCCGCGAGGTCGCGGCCGAGGCCGGCGCGGACCTCGTTGGCATCGTCCCCGCCTCACGCATCGACGCGCTGGTGCCGCAGTTGGAGCGGATCTTCGCCCGCGAATCCGAGGGCTACTTCGTGGTCGAGGACGAGGGTTGGCGAATTGACCGTCCGTGCCTGTGGGGCGGGCAGGGCTGGCCGTTCAACCCCAAGGCCCGCCCTGAGCGGCTTTCTGCCAAGCGCCCCGCAGACTACCTGAAGAACGCACGGTCGGTCATCGTACTCGGATTGTCCCTGCCGGCCGCCAGCATCGACCAAGTCGGCAAGCCCCCCGCCTGCAAGGCGGGGCACTACCATACGGCCGTCCACGAAGAGTCTTGGAGCCAACTCATGACGATCCAGCTCCAGCTCGCCCGCCTGCTCGAGGCGGCGGGACACGCGGCCTCGCCGACGCGCGACCTGTGCGGGCTCGCGGGGCAAGTCGGCGGGGCGGCCGAGGACCTGCTCGCTTCGCGCTTCGCGGCCATCGCGGCGGGGCTCGGCGAGATCGGCTGGAACGGCATCGTCTTGACGCCGCGGTTCGGCGCCCGCCAACGGTTCGCGTGCCTCGTGACCGACGCCAAACTGGAGTACGACTCCGTGTACGCGGGCAAAAAGCTCTGTACCGAGTGCAAGGCGTGTGTCAAGGCATGCCCGATGTCGGCCATCTCCGGCGACCAGGCGCTGTCGGTGGAAATCGACGGTCGAACGTTCCGCTGGGGACGGCTCGATCTGCTGCGCTGCGACTACTCCAAGCGTTACAAGCTGATTCCTGAATCCGGCGGCATATACAGCCACGCAACGAATGGCTTCGCTGTGCCGGACGAGATCACTCCGGAGTTTCTCTGCGATGCCGTTCGCGACAGCGACCGCATCCAGCGCCCCGGCTACACGCCGGCCGTCGAGCGATGCTTCACGGCGTGTCGGGGCGGGCTGAAATGAACCCTGGGAGAACACCATGAACCGATCCATCGCTTCCCTTCTTGCCGCCTTCCTGCTGACCGGCACGGCCGGTGCCGCCGACCTGAATCTCACTCCGTGTGAGGTGCAACTGGTCGACGGGCGGCGCATCGCCGGACAACTGGCGTACCAGGATGACTCGCTGGCTGTGGTCTATTCACCGGGCGGCGGCACGCTGCGAAGCGTCTCTAAGGCCGTCGTGCATGCGATCACCGTCAGCGGCAAGCGGACCCCCCTGAACCCTAAGCGCGAGCTGACGGCCGCCGAGAAGGAACTGCTGGGTCGGATCGATTGGCCCGACGCCGCGCCGGCCGAGGGGCGTAAGCCCGCCTATACGGCCGAGAAGTGGCCGGCGCCCAAGCGCCTGATGATCTGGAAGAATCCCGGCCGCAGCGGGATTCTCCACGAGCCGAAGAACTGGATCATCGTCGGGGGCGACGGGAAACCGCCCTGGCCGGCGACGGGCAGCATCAACCCGCGCGACCTGAAGGTCTCCTGGCTCGACACGGAGACGGACCTGCTCATCCCGGCGGCGGAGAAGGCCTACCAGGTGAAGTACACCGTCCGCCCGGCCGGCATCATCCGCTGCCGCCACATTACCGTCGAACGCAACGCCACGCTGAACCCCTCGACGGTCCCCGCGATGACGGGCAACCTGTGGGTCGCCCGCGGCGGCGCATATCACAGTCGATACACCACGACCTTGGCGGGCGACAAGCAGACGTTCTTCCTGAACGACCAGCCGCGACTGACGCCCGAATCGCCGGGGGCGAAACCCGTTCGCGGCGGGCACATCATCCCGCGCGAGGGACCGTACGGCATGGCGCAGTACCTCACGGTGCGCAAGGGGCAGGACGCGTCAGTCGAGTTCATCGGGACCGTCACCAGCAGCGACGATTTCCAGATTCTCTCGGGCATGGCGATCGTGGCCGAGAACGCCCAGCTCTGGCCCGGCACGCGGTCGCTCCAGCACATCCGCCCGGGCACGACGTTGCGCCTGATGTCCGGCAGCGAGTATGGAAAGGCGCACACGGCGGCCGGAAGCGGCTACGGCTTCAAGTACAACCAGGGCTCGATGGATGTCGTCATCGCCGGGCGGATCGAGGCGGGCACCGAGGCCCATCCCATCACCGAGGACGTTCGCTTCGGCATCAGCTTCAAGGCGCCGGCCGGCTTCAAGGACCTCAAGCGCCGCCTGCCCGGGGCGGTCGTCGCGCCCGGGGCCGAAGTCGTCGTCCACACTGCCGACCCCGACCAGGCGAAGCTCGTCATCTGCTGGCACGGGCGCCACAACGCGTGGTTCGAGGCCCGCCTCGAGGGCTACAAGGAGATGCCCGAGGAAATCATCCTCGGCATCTGCGGCGACGTGATGCTCGAGAACGTGCGATTCGAGGACCTCGCCAAGGGGGGGCTACTGCTGGAGAACCCGTCGGTCGCGGAGCAATGGAAGAACGTCACCTTCGGCCGCCGCTGCCGGGGCGACCGGGGCGAGTTGATCGTGAAGTGGCCGGACTCGCTCCGCAAACCGCTCGTCTCCGACAAGTGGTACCGCCAGGAGCCGGCCGACAAGTAGCAGACTCATACGGGAAGGCAAGGCACATGATCGACGTCATCCACGCAGGTTTCGCTTTGGTACTTCTCCTGGGATGTGGTTGTGTCGCCGCCGTGGGGGCGCAGAGCGTCGCCTATCCCGAAGGCGCCGGGCAGTTCAATGTTCGCGACTTCGGCGCCAAAGGCGACGGCAGGACCGACGACACGGCCGCGTTCGTCAAGGCAGTTCAGGCCGTGGAGAAGCATTTTCAGGTGATCTACGTGCCCAACGGCACATACCTCGTGAGCGATCGGATCGCCTGGGGCAACTGGATCACCCTTCAGGGCCAGAGCCGCGACCGAACCGTCATTAGGCTCAAGGACGACTGCCCCGGCTACGGCGACCCGAAAAAACCCAAGGCGGTCGTCGTCACCGCCGCGCGCGGCCCGTACTATGGCCACGACGCCCGCTGCAACGCGGCGTTCAGCAACTACGTTCGCAACCTGACCGTTGATGTGGGTCGCGGCAATCCCGGCGCCATCGGCGTCCGCTTCACTACCCACAACCACGGCGTCGTCGAGGACGTCACAATCCGCGCCGGCTCCGGCTCCGGCAAGGTCGGCATCGACCTGTCCGACACGGAATTCGGCCCCGGCATGGTCCGCAACATCACCGTGCACGGCTTCGATGTGGGCGTCAAGACGCCCGGCATGCCCTCGAGCTGCGCCTTTGAGAATATCACGCTGAAGGGGCAGAAGGTCGTCGGGTTCGAGAACCACCTGCCGGTCTCGGTTCGCGGGCTCGTGAGCCGCAACAACGTTCCGGCCGTACGGAACAGCGGCGGCCTTGCCCAGTTCGTCCTCATCGACGGCGAGTTGACCGGCGGCTCGCCCGACGTCTGCGCCATCGAGAGCGACGCCTCGCACTGCCTCCGCAACGTTCACAGCTCGGGCTACCAGGCGGCCCTCAGAGCAGACGGCGAGGTCGTCCCTGGGGCATCCATCGACGAAGCCGTAGGTGGACGCACCGAAGCGCCGTTCGGGACCGCCGGCCGCCACATCGGCCTGGAGATCAAGGAGCCTCCCGCCACGTTCGAGGAGCCGCTGGACCGCTGGGTCATTCCGGACGCTTCGGCCGAGGACGACACGCGGGCCTTGCAGCAGGCCATCGACTCGGGCGCGAAGACCATCTTCCTGCCGGCTAACGTGCAGTACAAGATCAGCGACACGATCGTCGTCCGCGGCGCGGTCCGGCGGGTCATCGCCCTCAAGCACCACCACGGCAACCTCCGCGCGATCGACCCGAAGGCGAACTTCCCCGACAAGCCCATGCTGCGCATCGAGGGCGAACGGGACGAGCCGATCACCATCGAGTCGGTCAACCTCTCCGCCTGGCCGACGAGGAACAACCGGATCGAGATCGCCACGTCGCGCCCGGTGCATATCAGGTACTGCTGGTTCCACGGACTAACGGCACGGCCGGACTCGACCGCCGACCTGTTCCTCGACGAAACCGGCGCCGACCTGCGGCTCCATCCCGGACAGAACGTCTGGATCCGCCAGTACAACCCCGAGAACAACCCCTTCCGAATCGCCCAACGGGGCCGGTACAAGCTGCCGCGGACCTACGTCATCAACCGCGGCGCGAACCTGTGGGTGCTGAGTATGAAGACGGAATCCCCGGCCGTGCACGTCGTTACGCTCGACGGCGGACGCAGCGAAATCCTCGGCGGGTTCTTCCGAGACCACTTCAGGCCGGACCAGTACCGGTGGTTCGGGGATTCGCCGGTCGAGGGCGTCGAATTAACGAAGGAAGTGCCCTATTTCATCACGAGGGACGCCTCGCTGAGCGCTTCCTACGTCCAGTTCGGCGGCGACAGGACGCGGACCCTCCAGGCGATCGAGGTCCGGTCGGGCGAAGAGAAGCAACTCCGCATCCGCCCAGCGACGGCCGCCATAGGCCTTTACCGCGGCACGCCGCCAGGCCGCTGATTCGTTGGCTTGCTGCCCAGTCCACTGCTGGATCGGATCGGTGGATGATAGCGTTCTGCTTGTGCCAACGTTAAGGTCCGCCCAATTAGCGACTTAGCGGGTTCACGAGTTGGTGGGCCCGGAGGTCCGCCGCTTGAGAGGATGGGGCCGCGCCGAAAAAACTGCCCCTGGAAACGATTCGGGGATTGACAGAATCCCGATCGCCCATAGAATGGGGTTGCATTATCGGTAAGGCCCTCACGCCATGTCGGCAATGCGATGAGCCATGCATGTCGCCAACCGGCAATTTGTTGAGGAACGGAAGCAAGATGCGAGAGGAAGCAAAGCGCCAGGGCGCAAGCCAGCGTCCGTTCTCCCGATCGCGCAACGGCAGTTCAGCGAGACCGCCCGCCCGCGCTGGCTGGCGATCAGTGGCCGCAGACTGAATGGAGATGATCTTCTTCGGGCCAACGTGGCCCGAGCATGTGGAACCCAGGGATTCTCGTGGAATCCCGAGCCAAGCAAGGAGCAGGACGATGAAGAAGCTAGCGATTCTGGCAGTGATTGGTGTGTTTGCGATTGCGGGCGCGTCCCAGGCGGCGCTTATCCAGATCGACCTTGGCGACACGTCGAATGTGTACGACGGGAACAACGCGCCGTACCAGGACGAGCAAGGCGACACCAGCGGCACGAGTACGTGGAACGGTATTGGCGGCGGCGATTCCGGCGTGGGCCTGTCTGACTCCGAGGGCAACGCGCTTTCGGGCGTGACGGCTTCCGCCCCCGGATCAGATGGCGGTGGAACCGGCTATTCTGGCGACCCCATCGGCAACGCGATGTCCGAAGACTACGTCAAGTTGGGCAATGGCGGCGCCAACGACGACGAGACGTATGGCACCGTGACGATCTCGGGCCTGGCGGCCGGAACCTACACCGTGTACGTGATCGCGTCGGATATCAACACGGGTAGCACCAAGGATGTACGGTTTGCGGTCAATGATACGAACTGGGTGACCATCGACGACAGCGGGAGCCCTGAGGACGACAGTTGGACGCAGGGACCTACGAACGGCAACTACAACAAGCGCGACGTCACCCTCACGAGTGGACAGGACATGGAGATCCGCTTCCAGCATGGTAACGGTCTGAACCCCTTCTCGGGCATCCAGATCATCCCCGAGCCGGCGACGATGGTGTTGCTGGGTCTCGGCGGCATCGGCGTGCTGCTCCGTCGCCGTCGGAGGTCCTGAGGTCGCCGGAAGGCGAGCGCGGATGACCCCAGACGTCGGGCGAAGCGTGGATTGAGTGGAGCTCCTTCACCTTGCCGGCCGGCCCGGGAACGACCCGGGCCGGTCGACAAGGCGTGTTGGCACCGGATGGAACGCGCCGGAAGCGAAGTCACGGTCTGTTGTTGACACAGGCCCGAATCGGTCGATATACTGCGGGCATTATCGATAAGGCATGGGGACAACGCCCGCATGGACGCTTTGGACGCGATATCGCCCTTCGTCGGATGAGACAGGACCGGGGAACGGAACATGGCAAAGCTCGTCACCATGGATGATGTCGCCCGGCACCTGGGCATCAGCAAGATGACCGTGTCGTGCGGGCTGCGGGGCACCGGGCGCGTTGCCCCGAAGACGCGCCAGCGGATCTTCGACGCCTGCAGGGATCTGGGCTACCAGCCGAACGCGGCCGCCCGGGCGATCGCCCGCGGGCGATTCGGCGCGGTCGCCCTGCTGCTCAGCGCCCATGAAGGTCGCAGCACACTGCCAAGTCTGCTTCTCTCGGGTATCCACCAGGCCCTCGCCGACCACGACCAGCACCTGATGATCGCGAAGCTGCCCGATGAGAAACTCACAAACGAGGGGTTCGTCCCGAAGATCCTCCGCGAGTGGCTCGCCGACGGCCTGCTGATCAACTACCACCAAGCCGTCCCCGATGAAATGGTCCGCATCATCGAGCACCACCACATGCCGTCGGTATGGCTTAACGCCAAGCGCGACCGCGACGCCGTGTACCCGGACGACCTCGCGGCCGGGCAGGAGTTAACGAAGCAGTTGATCGAGTTGGGGCACCGACGCATCGCGTACCATGATCTTGGTTGGAACGCGGCGCTGCGAGGCCCCGGCGCGCGGCACTACAGCCAGGATGACCGCTACGCCGGCTACCGCCGCGCGATGCGCGAGGCCGGCCTGACGCCGCAGCTGATCGAAGATCCCGAAGGCGTCACACCCAAGAATGTCGTGCGGTACACCGTGGAGCAGCTTCTGGCGACGGAGGGGCCGACCGCGCTGGTCACCGCGGGGTACGAGATCGCCCAGCGCGCCGCCGCCGTCGCGAAGCTGCGGATCCCTGAGGACCTGTCGATCGCTTCGTTCCTCGCCGACCCGTGGATCGCCAATGAGATGCGGCCGACGGCGATGGTCGTCCCGAACCAGGAACTGGGCGTCCACAGTGTCGAAATGCTGCTCGAGCGGATTGAGCATCCGGCCGAGCCTCTGCCGGCCGAAGTACTGCCGCTACGGCTCAAGCAAGGCTATTCGACGGCCCCGCCGCAAAGGAAGCACGCATGAACAGGCCGGAAGTACATGGTTTTACCCTCATTGAGTTGTTGGTCGTTATCGCGATCATCGCGCTATTGGTGACGATCCTGATGCCCACACTCAATCAGGCGAAGGAGTTGGCGCGGCGCAGCGTCTGTCTATCGAACCAACGGAATCTCGCCCTCAGCGTGCATTCCTACGCCTTGGAATACTCCGGACTTCCCATAGGCCATTACGGTCCGGGCGACGGGCAGCATAAGTGGTCCAACTACCTGATCAACTGGGGCAATACAGAGGGCGGCTACATGCTGCTCGGCAAGCTGTGGCAGACCGAACTGGTTCAGAACGGGCGGATGTTCTACTGCCCCAGCCAGCGTGACAGCTCGGATCCGCGCCTGCTGTACGACACCGAATACAACACCTGGCCCCCGCTGGAAGGGCAAACCTTCTGTCGGGCCGGATACGGCACGCGCCCGAGCGTAGCGTGGCCGCATTTCTTCTGGAACTACGCCGGCATCCCCAAGCTTCCCGACGACCTGCCTGCGGACCAAGCGATGCTGTCCGATTACACCTTCGGCTGGGCATCGGTGGAGGACTGCCACGTGGACGGCGTGAACGTTGTGAGCGTCGGCGGAGCGGGCCGATGGGTCGCCCTCGACCGAATCTCGGACACCCTCGACCAGCTTCCCGCCTCTCCACTCGTGAATGTGGGTACGGCGTACGATGATTTCTATCTCAACGAGAGCGAGACGAGCGGCCTATGGGCCGACTTCGATGGCTGAACCCTCCCCGCCTATCCCCCGAAGGCACGACGGTCCGAGGTCCCCGCGTGCCGACCGCTCCGTTCGCGGAGGCGTTTCCGTACCCCCGGAAACGAGACAGGGCTTCACGTTGATCGAACTGCTCGTCGTGGTCGCGATCATCGCGCTGTTGGTGACCCTTCTCGCGCCAGCGCTGAGCCGGGCCAAGGAACTGACCCGGCGAACCCTTTGCGCGGCGAATCTTCACCATTGGCATGTCGGCTTGGCTGCCTACGCCGCGGCCCATGCCGGCGTGACCATGGAGACGGCCAACCCCTGGGGGCGCTATCCGGCGTTCGTGCGGGTCCAACAGGCCGAAGGCGATGCCTCGGACGAAATCTGTGTTGCCCTGCTCGCTCAGTTCGTCCCCGGTGTGGACCCGGACGACCAGGAAGCGATCGGGCTGTTCGTCTGCCCCGCGTGCCCCGAGGAGACCGCCCAGAAGCTCATCCAGGCGCAGTGGGATTCGCTGGGCATCTTCCAGCAGCGGTATTCGTACTTCGGGCGCGTGGACCTCTGGCCGGGCTCTGCGACGAACCCCGATGACCTGACCGGCCGGATGATGGGAGCCGGTAGGCTCGTCATGTGCGATGTGTTATACCGTTGGCACGTCACGGGCGGGTGGCGGTACAACCACGGCCGCCACGGGGCGTCGGGGCTGGACACGGTGGACGGCAACGGCACGGAGTGGTACGAGACCGGCCCGCCGTCGATTACCGGGGCGAACCGCCTGTTCGGTGACGGCAACGTGAATTGGAAGAACGAAAGCGAGTATGATCCGGAGCTCATGGACCTCAACCCATCCCCCGAGCCCCACGTGGGGGGAAGCGACCAAACCTTCTATTGAAGACCTCGACGCCGGCCGGGGACGACGGGTTGACTTGCCGGGGAAGCCGCGCAGTCTGTTCGCCTGTGCTCTGGCCGCAAACGAAGGAACACAACGTGCTGAAGCCGATACCGCAGAAGCGGGCCGCCTGGATCGCCGAGAAGGTCCGCACGATGCCGCCGGAGGAGAAGATCGGGCAGGTGATGGGCCTGCACTTCGCCGGGCGGGACGACGAGCAGATTCGCGAGGCGATCGAGACGTGCCGACCGGGCAGCGTGCTCGCCGGGCCCATGGACGCCGACCGGGCGGCGAACATCAAGCGGATCTTCGCCGACTACGCCGTGAAGCATGACATCCCGTGTCTGCTCGCCGGCGACTGCGAGATGGGCGCGGGGATTCGTGGGGCGAGCACGCCCTTTCCATGGCAGATGGCCGTCGGGGCGGCCGACGACGAGGAGCTCGCCTACACGATGGGGCGGGCGACGGGCCTTGAGGCGCGGCGGCACGGTCTCCACTGGAACTTTGCGCCGGTGGTGGACCTCGACCTGAACTTCCACAACCCGATGGCGTTTTGCCGGGCGCTGGGCGAGGAGCCTGGGCACGTGTCGCGGCTGGCGCGGGCGTTCATCCGGGGCTGCCAGGAAGACGGCCACATGGCGTGCGCGGCGAAGCACTTTCCCGGCGACGGCGTGGACCCGCGCGACCCGCACGTGATCACGTCGATCAATACGCTGGGGCTCGACGAATGGAGGCGGACGTTCGGGCGGGTCTATCGAGAGGTCATCGACGAAGGCGTGATGTCGATCATGACCGGGCACATCGCGCTGCCCGCGGTGGAGGACGAGGCGGAGGGGTACCTCGGCCCCCGGCCGGCGACGATGAGCCGCAAGCTGCAGATCGACCTGCTCCGCGGCGAGTTGGGCTTCGACGGGCTTATCGTCACCGACGCGATCGACATGATCGGCTACGCCAGCCGCGCGCCCAAGCCACAGCGGGCGTGGCGGGCAATCGCGGCCGGGGCGGACGTCGCGCTCCGCGCCGAGCCGCGTGACCTCGGGTGGATCGCCGAGGCCCTCGACCGAGGCGACCTCACGCAGGAGCGGCTCGACGACGCCGTTCGCCACGTGCTCGAACTCAAGGCTCGCGTCGGGCTGCTGGACGGCCAAGCGGACCCGGCCGTGACGGATGCGGACCGGAAGCGATTCGCGGTCGCTTCAGAGGCGATCTGCGAGGGGGCGGTGACCCTTGTCCGCGATGCCACGGGCCTGCTGCCGCTGAAGCTCGAGAAGGGCGCCCGCGTGCTGACGATGGACCTTCAGTTCTCGGGCAAGCAGCGTGGGGCGACGCAGGGGCTGACGGAGATCCCCAGGGCCCTGGAGGAGCGCGGGCTGCGGGTGGACCACAAGGTCTCGCCGCTGCACGGTGACTTCGATCTCTACCCGGTCATCGGCGATTACGGGGCGATCTTCGTCAACTTCCACATCCCGCCGCGGTACGGCAACGTGAAGATGCACAGCGAGATTATCGACGCCCTGTGGAACGCGTGGTGGATGGACCACGGGCGGGTCGTGTTCACCTCGTTCGCGAACCCGTACATCCTGTGGGAGCTACCGTGGATGCCGAATTACGTCAACACGTTCAGCAACCGCCCGGCCTCGCAGCGGGCGGCCGTCAAGGTCTGGCTCGGCGAAATGCCTGCCCGCGGCAAGAGCCCCGTCAGCCTCGAAGGCTTCTTCGAGCGCCGGGTGTAAGGCCTTCGTGCGAACCGTGAGGTGGGGTGACAACCTTTTCGGGCAACGTGCTCATCATCGACAACGAGCTGCACGGCGAGACCTCGGCCCACCGCATCCCTTAGCCTGTACCCATGCGCTGGACAGATTCCGGCCCGGAATAAGGTGGAACCGTCCGCAGGGGTAACGTTCCCGCTGCTGTTGCGGAGGGAGCCCGAAGGGCGACCGGAGCAACAGCAGCGCTCACGGCGGCGGAACGCCCGCCGCCTGTCTCGATCCTCTCGATCCACGCCGGCCTGGCAAGCA
>Ga0272442_10003693_pt1 | contig 21362 bp, 18 predicted proteins | sample SSMForm2O_FD_200262 | JGI IMG/M metagenome (GOLD analysis project Ga0272442, IMG submission 200262) | Marine sediment archaeal communities from Little Sippewissett salt marsh, Falmouth, MA, United States - SSM-Form-2O | ecosystem: Environmental > Aquatic > Marine > Wetlands > Sediment ... | reverse complement strand
GCTCGTACGCCGCGACGTCGATCGTCGCGACGTCGGCGTAGCCGAGATGGATCTCACGACAGACCGCCTCGGGAATCCCGGTCGCCAGCACGACCTCGATCCGCGGTCGCTCGACGCCATCGACGAAGGTGCCGATCCCCTTGACGTGGGTCGAGTGGGCGAGGATCGCCCGCGGAACGTTCGCGTACTGCTCCGGTTCGGCGAGGAAGACGTCGCGCGTGTGGTAGCCGACCTGCCGAATTCGCTCGCCGTGGGTCGGCGAGATCTCCGACAGATGCGGCGCAACGATGATCAGCCGCCCGCCGTCGGCGACGACCGGCTCGAGCTTGTACATGCACTTGCCGGCGGTCCACAGCTCCCGGTACATCGGCGGTGCGATCGACAGCACGGTGTGGTACGCACGATCGACCCACCGGATGTTCGTCTCGGCCGACAGCTCGGTCGCGGCCGTCCACGCCTCGCGCACGTCGCCGACGAACAGCCCGACCGGGTCGTGCCCCCGCATCACGAGCGAGAAGCCCGTACGTGGCGTCTCGATCCGATCGGCCGCCCGCTCGATCAGCGCCCGTACCGGCGTCTCGCGGTGTCCGTTCACCTTCGGGTTCGTGATCAGCGCCCCGAGCCAGTGCGACACGTCGAGAATCTCCGCCCCGGCGATCCCGGGGAAGAAGTATTTGTGCCCGCCGGAGAAGCCGACGACCTCGTGCGGGAAGACCGGGTTGACGATCAGGATCCGGTCGGCCTCGAGCGCCAACCGGTGAATGCGGATCGGGACCTCTTCGGACAACAACCCGCCGGAAAGCTCGGACAGCTCGTCGGCGCCAACGGTTCCCACATGCCGCAGCACGTCGTCGCTTCGCCAGTCATGCTGAACGACATCGACGCCGGCGCGCTCGGCCCACCCGGGACCGAGATGGGCGACCAGCTGATCCTCCGTCATCTCCGGGTGCGTCCCGAGCGCGATCAGGACCGTCATCCGCCCGACGCGCGGCGCAACGTGGGCACAGAGCGCGTCGAACACCGTCGGCATCGGAATCGTCCGGGTGTCGTCCGGGACCACGACGAGCACGTGTTCCTCCGCCCCTCCGAAGCCGCCCAGCACCTCGGCGACAAACGCCTCGAGCTCGGCGGGTTCGATCGCGCGGCCCGGCGTCAGACGGTTCATGCCGCACCTCCCTCGGGCGTCGACGCCTCCCACTCGGTGTGGAACGTCCCGTCGCGATCGGTCCGTCGGTACGTATGGGCCCCGAAATAGTCGCGCTGGGCCTGGAGCAGGTTCGCCGGCAGCCGTCCGGTGCGGTACGCATCGATCGCATCGAGCGCCGAGCTGAGCGCAGGGACCGGGATCCCCGCCTGATGGGCCCGCGTGACCGTCCGCCGAAGCCCCGCCTGGTGATCGTTCCAGATCGTCCGGAACGGGTCCTCGAGCAGCAGGTACGGGAGGTCGGGGCGCGCCTGGAACGTGTCGCCGATCGGGACGAGGAGCTTCGCCCGGACGATGCAGCCGGCCATCCACACCCGCGCCACCTCGGCGAGGTCGAGGTCGTACCCCCGTTCTTCCGATGCGTCGCGCAGTTGCCGCATCCCCTGCGCGTACGCACCGACGGTCATCACATACATGGCGGAGAAGAGGTCGACCAGCGCCTCGTCTCGTTCGAGCGCGAGCGACGGCGACGGCCCGGTCAGTACCGCTTCCGCCTCGACCCGTTCCGCTTTCAGCGCGGAGACGATCCGCGCGAAGACCGCCGCGGCGATCGACGGAGACGGCGCGCCGACGTCGAGCGCCGATTGGCTCGACCACTTCCCGGTCCCCTTCTGCGCCGCCGTATCGAGGATCTTCTCCACGAGCGGTTCGCCCGTCTCCGTATCGACACGCCGCAGGATCGCTTCGGTGATTTCGACCAAGTAGGACTCGAGCTCGCCACGGTTCCAGGCGCCTAAGACCTCGGCCATCTCCGCCGCCGTCATCCCGAGTCCGCGCTTCATCAGGTCGTACGCCTCGGTCAGTGCCTGCATGATCGCGTACTCGATCCCGTTGTGGACCATCTTCACGTAGTGGCCGGCCGAGCCGGGTCCGAAATACGCACAACACGTCCCGCGCGGCCCCTGCGCGGCGATCGCCTCGAGGATCGGCCCGGCGATCCCGTACGCCGCCCGCGAGCCGCCGGCCATGATCGACGGTCCGTACAGGGCGCCGGACTCGCCGCCGGAGACGCCGGTTCCGAGATACAGCACGCCCTGTTCCTTCGCTCGCTCGATCCGCCGCTCGGTGTCGGCGTAGTGTGCGTTGCCTCCATCGATCAGCACATCGCCGGCGTCGAGCCACGGCAGCAGTCCGTCGATCAGCCCGTCGGTCGGATCCCCGGCCTTGACCATCATCAGAATCACGCGCGGCGACGCGAGCGCCGCGACAAGCGACTCAAGATCGTACGTCCCCTCGATCGCCTTCCCCTGCGTTCGATCCGCGAGAAACGTCTTCGTCCGCTCGGCGGTCCGGTTGTAGACCGCCACCGAGTAGCCGCGTCGCTCGATGTTCAGTACGAGGTTCTGCCCCATCACCGCCAGGCCGGCCACGCCCACGTCTCGCTTCGTCATGTCGATCCCTCCCACGGCGGTCTTTCAGGCAGCGCCCGATCGAAGCGATCGAGCAACCCGTCCTCGTACGTTCCACGATACGTTCCGTCGAAGAACCGATCGAGTCCCGCATCGGCAAGCTCCTCCCACGACAATGCCTCTTCGCCGGGGATAATCGGGAAGAAGAGGACGCCGTTCGCGCGGGCCGAGCGGAGGTCGCCCGGCGCGTCCCCGATCATCAGGACGCGATCGCGGTCGTACGTCGCTCCGACCGATTCGATGTGCTCGGCCTTCGTGCCCATCTCCTGCCCGCAGATCAGCTGGACGTACCGCGCGATGTCGTGTTCCTCCCACTCGCGCAGCAGTGCCTCGAGCGGTGTCGCCGACACCACAACGGCATCGGCTCGCCCTTGGAGGTGCTCGAGCGCCTCGCGAACGCCGGGGAACGGCGGGATCCCGCGGACGATCTCGCCGACCGCCCAGTTGACCCGTTCGCTCCATGCCAGAACCGCTTCGAGCTCGCGCTTCGCCTCCGGATCGGTCGCGGCATCGACCGCCGCCGCCAACCCCTCGTTCGACAGGAGGCTCTCCGGATCGTCGACCCAATCGAAGTAGGCCGGGTGCTGAGGAACGGCGAAGCCCCGCGCCAGCGTCTGAGGATGGCTCGGCAACAGCTCGCTCAGGATCCGCCGAATCGTGACGTGCCGGTTCGCGCCACGGGTCTTCGAGAAGAGGTCGGCGAACTCCTTGCACTGGCGCGCCGCCTCGGCGACCGGCTGCAACCCGAACGCCGCGATCATCCACGGGCAGAAGCACTCCCGCTGTTTGATGCCCATCGTGTCAAACGCGCAGCCGTCGGAATCGATACAGATCAGATGGTCCTTCGACGGGCGGAACGCGCCAAGCTGCTCCTGCGGCGTCGGCGTCATTCGGGCTCCTTCCGGTGTGCTTGCGGGACGTACGACGGACACCGCGTCTCGACCGCCGCGTCGGCGAGCCGCGCGAACCGCGGCAGCCCGTTCTCGATCGGGATCCTCGCCGCCGCTTCGCCGATCAGCGGACGAGCATATGCGACGAAGTCGTCGGTCACATCGATGCGCGACGCCGCGATCCACTCGGCCGGGAATCGACGCTCGGAGTTCGCCATCTCCTCGAGCGGCGCCTTCCCGTACGCGACGGCGTACGGCGCGTCGGCAACCCGCTCGATCGTCGCCATATACCCGGTCCCGTCCTCTACGGCGATGCGCACCGCGTGTCGACCGACCTCGTACGCCTCGTCAAGATCGACAGTCGATGCGTGGGCGATCGCGTGTCGCTGCTCGGTCCCGGGAAGCTGGCCGCGCGCCGATCCCCTCGCCGGAAGCCCGCTTCGGTTCAGGAAATTGACGACGGCTTGCGCGGCCGAGCCGGCGCTCGCGCCGAATTCGGTGTGCCCGAACGCGTCGGTCCGCGCCCCCAGTTCGCCGACGTCGAACCCCTCGCTGACGATGATCAACACGCGTCCGAACCGGCGCACGCCGCGATCGACCCGATCGCCGAGATCATCAAGCGACAGGCCGGACTCCGGCAGGTAGATCTGAAGCGGCATCTCACGGTGCGGGTCTGCGAGCCGCGCCGCCGCCGGGATGAAGCCGATCCGCCGTCCCATCGCCTGGACGACCAACACCGGATCGGCCGGGCACGAACCCCGGTTCTCCTCGTTCAGCGCCATCACCTGATGGGCCCAGTAGCGGGCGACCGACCCGTAGCCGGGCGTATGGTCGAGCACCACCCGGTCGGGATCGCCGAGGTCGTTATCGATCGTCTTCGGAACCCCGACCGCGACGAGGTCGAGCCCACGCTCCCGTGCCAGCGCGCCGACGCGATGTGCCGTGTCCATCGAGTCGTTGCCGCCGATGTAGAAGAACGCGCCGACGTCGTGGGCGCCCAGCACGGAGACGATCCGCTCGAGGTCCTCCTGCTGTGACGGCCGCACCTTGTAGCGGCACGTTCCGATCGCGCCGGCCGCCGGTGTCGTCCGCAACAGCGCCAGCTCCTGCGAATCCTGGGCACCGAGATCGATCAGGTCTTCGCTCAGCAGCCCCTCGATGCCATGCCTCGCCGCGTACACCCGACCGAACGTCTCGGGCGCCGCGCGGCACCCCTCGATGACGCCGAGCAGCGACGCGTTGATCACCGCCGTCGGGCCACCCGACTGCGCCACCACGACGTTTCCGATCCCGCGCCCCACGCCCTAGACCCCCGAATAGGCGGAGAAGCCGCCGTCGATCGGTACGACGATTCCGTGGACGAACGCCGAAGCCGGCGAGACGAGCCACAACACGGTTCCGATCAGGTCGTCCGGATCGCCGAACCGGGCCATCGGGGTGTGATCGAGGATCTGCTTTCCCCGCGCCGTCAGACCGCCGTCCTCCTCGGTGAGCAGGAACCGGTTCTGTTCGGTCAGGAAGAAGCCCGGCGCGATCGCGTTCACGCGGATCGCGTCGGAGACGTTCTGTGACATGTGAACGGCGAGCCATTGCGTAAAGTTCGCCACGGCCGCCTTCGCCGCCGAATACGCCGGGATCCGCGTCAACGGACGGAACGCATTCATCGACGCGATGTTCAGGATGACTCCCTCGCCGGCGTCGGCCATCGCTCGCCCGAACACCTGGCTCGGCAACAGGCTGCCGAGGAAATTCAGATCGAACACGAATCGGACGGCATCCTCCGGCAGATCGAAGAACGGGATCTCCTCGCTCGTCGTCGCCCGAGGATGGTTGCCCCCGGCCCCGTTGATCAGGATGTCGATCCGTCCGAATCGATCGAGGGTCTCCTTCGCGGCGCGTTCGAGATCGCCGCGCTCGAGCACGCTGGCTTCGATCGCCAGTCCGTCTCCGCCGGCGCTGCGCACGCGCTCTCGTGCCGCGACGGCCTTCCCTTCGTCGAGATCGAGGAGGGCAACCCGCGCCCCCGCTCGCGCCAGGCCGACGGCGATCGCCGAGCCGAGCACTCCCCCGCCGCCGGTGATCACCGCGACACGCCCGTTTACGTCATGCATTCGACGTCACCTCCAGTCCATCGATATGCCGCCCGAGATGCGCCGCCAACGCCGCGAAGTGTTCCTCTTCGTGCTGCGCGAGGACCCGCGCGATCTCGCCGGCATATTCGCCCTGAAGGATCGATCCGAACGCGACGTGCAGAACTTGCCGGCTGTCGTGCGCCGCGAGCAGCTCGGGCAACCGCTCGTCCGAGAGTCCTTCGATCGACGGGATCCGCGACGGGTCGGCCGAGATGTGGTACGTCGCCTTGTCTTCGGCGAACGCCGCGAGCGAGGACGTCGCGATCCTTCGGAACAGCTCCGGCTCGTACCTCGCCACGACCTCCAGCGCCACCAGGTAGCTCGTCCCCGCCGTCTTCACGTGGCAACGCCCTTCCGTCTCCCGAGTGAACGTCGGATACAACGAGAACTTGTCCGACCCGGAGTGGAGGCTGAGCCGGTATCCCCCGATCGACCGCGCGATCGTCGCGTGTTGCGCGAGGTCGGTCGAGAACCGGTCGAAGTCCCCCCTCCAGTCGACCCCCTTCTCCATCGCACCGACAAAGCGCGGAGCGAGGCTGACGAACTCGATGTCGCGGCGTCGCAGCTCGAGCGCGACGAACAGGTGTTCGAGCGGCGACGTGGGCGATTCGGTCTCGTCGACCGAAACCTCGTAGTCAAAATCGGACCCGATCTCTCCGACGAGGGCCCGATGAATTCGAACGGCGTGCTCGACCGCGGCGCCGTACTTCACCGCGGCACGCATCACATCCTCCTCCGAGAAGTGGAGCACGAGCGTTTCGTCGACGGCGAACGACCGATCCACGTACCGATTCCTGATCCCATCGGCGTCGTCGATCTCGGCGAAGCGATGGCGAAGCTCGTCGATCGACATCGATTCGGCCGGCAGCACGTGGTCGCCCGGGTCGCAGGTGAAGAAACTGTAGCCGAGGCGGGCCGCCTCGAGCGCGTCCGTCGGTTCCTTCAGATGGTCGGCGTCGGCTCCGAACCCGCCGCTGTATCCTTCGCGAAAGGCCCCGAACACCGCGCCGGCGAGCACGTCGGCAAACGTCCGGCCGGTTCGCACGTTCTCCCGCACCGACTGCTGCGCCAACACCGGGAAGACGCCGGACGATCGCAGCGCCCGCAGGTGGCCCGGGGCGGCAATCCCGATCCGATCCCCGAAACCGAAACTCGGCCGATCTTCGGGGATCCGTCGCGGGCGGAGCCAATCGAACCGCTCCGCCAACGCGGCCGCGTTCTCCGGCGTCAGCGGACAGAGGATGCCCTCCGACGCCGCCTCTCCATCGAAGCCGTCGGGATTCCCGACGACGTGAAGCCGCAGCTCGCCCGGCGCGATCCGCACGAGCCCATAGGTCGTTCCGTCCGCTGCCGAATGAACCGGGGCCACCGAAACGGCTCCGTCGGGAGCGCGTCGATCTGCCGTGGATTCCGTCATGGGTGCCTCCTGAGTTCCTTGGGACTCAGCCCGCGACCTACGCTGCGTCTGGCCAGCTCGAGCGGATCTCGGCTCCCGCGCGGAGGAGCGCATCGGCGTCCGGACGCGGCAGCGGCTCGAGGACCACGGAACGAGCATAGCCGATGTCGGCCAGCGCGTTCCAAACCCGGTCGAACCGTACGTGCCCGCATCCCGGGACCCACCGGTTCGAATCGGCCAGGTGCACGTGGGCGAGCCGCGGGCCGGCCGCCGCGATCGCCGCCGCCGGGTCGGCTTCCTCGATGTTCGCGTGGAACGTATCGAACAGGATCCCGACGTTCTCGCGGTCGACGCGCTCGATCATCTCCAACGTCGACGCCACGGTGTTCAGGAGCCTCGACTCGTACCGATTCAGCGGCTCCAATGCGAGCGCGACATCGTTTGCCGAGGCACATGCATGCAACGAATCCACCAGCAGATCCGGATCCCCGTCGGCGCCGCGCAGCGACCCGACGATCACGACCGCGCCGAACGGCTCGGCGAATGACATGTGTTTCCGAATCCGCTCGACCGACCGACGGCGGACTGCACCATCGGCCGACGACAGCGACAGGCCTTCGAGTCCTGCCGCCTGGCCGGTCGTAATCGACAGCAGACGGAGGCCCTCCGCTTCGAGGGCCTCCGCCACGGCCGTACGATCCAGGCGGTCCGGATCGGTGATCGCCAGCTCGACGCCGTCGAACCCCGCCGCCGCGACGCGCGTCAGCGCATCACGCCACCCCGCCGGAGAGAACGGCGAGAACGGCGTCGGGTCCTGCATCGGAACGATCATCCCGATCGGCCAGGCCGCCAACGGTCTAGAACCCCCTCCGTGGGAGGCCGAGCACCGGCTTCCAACCGGGCGTCCCGGGCTCCTTCAGGTACGGTGCCATCTCTTCGGCGGTCCGGAGCGTGACTTCCTCGACCGGCGGTACCGTCCCCGCGGGGAACGTCTCCAGGATCTGATCGATCGTCAGCGTCAGGTAGCTGAGAATCGCCGCAATCGGCCGCTTCGCCTTCTTCGGATGGGCCAGCGTCGGCTTGCCGACCACGCCCTCCGGCGTCGCTGCGATCTCGATCGCAATCTGACCCTCACCCTCCGACCACTTGTGCGGCCGTCGGTGCGCGTCGACCGCCGTGTCGAAGTGGCCGCCGGGCAACAGCGATTTTCCCTCGGTCTCCTGTGCCAGGCTCATGTCCGTCATCTCCTCCGGGAACATGAGCAACCCGACGGCCGTCTCCGACTCGTCCGCATGAACAAAGTGCGTCTCCAGCGAATTCTCCTTGTCGGTGGGGAAGAAGAACTCGCGGACGCCCCGGTGCCAGTCGAGCACCTGAAAGACACCGGGCAGCTGATACCGGTACATGAACTCGTGCAGCGCCGACTCGAGCATCCAGAACTGGCCGTGGTTGTTGACGATGATCTGCTTGCGGAAGCCGTCGTTCCACAGCCCTAGCATCACGTTGATGAGCGTTTCGTGCACGACGGCTTCCGGCATGATGACGGTTCCGGGCATTCCGATATGGTGATACGGGTGCCCGCCGTAGTTCAGCGGCGGGAGCGCCAGGCTGACCGGGCGGCCGTCCGCGACCGACTTTCGCCGCACGGCTTCGCAGATCTGCGTCACCATGAACGTGTCGAGGCCGGAGATCGTGTGCCGGCCGTGGTTCTCGGTACAACCGACCGGGATCAGGACGACATCGTTTTTCTTCCGATTCTCGATCACCCGCTGCCGGACCGTCGTCTGGATGTACGACCCGGGCTTCCCGAGCTCCGGTTCCGACGGGACGCCGTACTCGGCAAGGATCGCATCGAGTTCCGCTTCGCTCGCGTCCCAGATTCTCTTCTTCAGCCGGCCGACCTCGGTATCCTCGAAGACGATCGCCGGGTGTTCCGTGGTAATCCACATGGACATGGTGCTGACTCCTTCTACGGGTTCACGATGATCTTGCCATCCGCGCGGTTGGTCGACTTCGCGATCGCGTCGACCGCCTGATCGAGCGGGAACCGCGACGTGATGATCCGCGAGTTGTCGATCAGCCCGGCGCCGGCCATTCGGATGACCGACGGGAAGATCGCATGGCCCGAGTGTCCCTGGGCGCCGAACAGCGACCCGCGGCGAACCTGGAACGTCTCGAGATACATCGGGACACGCTTCGCCGCACGCCCGACCTGCGCGACCTTGCCGTTGATCGCAATCGTCTTCTCCATCTCGGGGATCGTGCGATCCGGAGCACCGGCCGCCTCGACCGACAGATCGATCCCTTCGCCCTTCGTCAGGTCCATCAGGACCTCCGACGCCACGACCTCCTGCGGATCGAAGACCGCATCGGCGCCGACCGCTGCGGCCAGCTTCCGCCGCTCCGGAGAGATCTCGAACGCGAAGACCTTCGCCGCGCCGGCCGCCTTACAGAGCTGGATCCCGGCCAATCCGATTGGTCCGGCGCCGTAGATCGCCACGTACGCGCCGGGTCGGAAGCCGCCGGCCCGCTCGAAGATCGTGTTGTAGGCCACGCACGTCGGCTCCGTCGTCGCCGCGACGTCCCACGCCAGCTGCTCGTCGGCATACCGCTCGAACAGCGCGTCGACGCTCCAGCAGAGCTTGATCGGGACGACGATGTACTCCGCCATCGCGCCGTCGATCGTGAAGCCGATCTCCTCGAGGTTCGTGCAGTGATTCGGGTACCCGTCACGGCATGGGCGGCAGTAGCCGCACCAGACCATCTCCTCGACCGTGACGCGATCGCCGACCTTGAACCCTTCGGACTCCGGCCCCGGCCCGATTTCGACGATCTCGCCGGAGAACTCGTGCCCGAGGATCGACGGGAACTTCGTCAGCCCCGGGTACAGGATGTAATCGTCGCCGTCGGTCTCGTAGAAGTGCATGTCGGAGCCACAGACGCCGCACGCCTTGATCCGAATCAGCGCCTCTCCGGGGCCCGGCTTCGGGTCCGGAACTTCGGTGATCTCGAGCGACGGATGTCGCCAGACGTTGAACCCCTCGACGGCCTTGCCCGTCCGCTTCTCCCAGTCCGAAACCTGATACGTCGGCCTCGGATCCCACTCCGCCTTGAGCAGTAGCCCCTTCATGCGTCCTCCTTCAGCAACAATCGTTGCTGTTCGATCGAATTATCCACATTTCGCTCGATGTTGCAATCGTTTGCACGTCGATCCCCGAGGCGCTTCTCGGACTCGGCGTATGTCGGCAACTTGCGCCCATTTCACCCTTCGTCCGACGCCGAACGTCACGGCCCATCGACCCTACGTTTCAACCTCGCTCAGTTTCACCGGCCGCGCTTCCCGCAGCGACTTCTGCGCCGCAAGCGCCATCACGACAGGCGCACGCCCATCGGCCCCGGTCACCGGAACCTCGCCGCCACCGTCGGCGGCCGCGACGAACGCGCGCAGCTCGGCCACAAAGGACCGCTCGTATCGCTCGAGGAAGAACGGAAGCAACGGAGGCGCGGTGTCGCCGTCGCGAGCCGATCGCACCGCGGTGTGCGGCTTCGGGTTCGCCACCGCGACCATCCCTCCGCTTCCGAAGACCTCGAGCCGTTGATCGTAGCCGTAGACGGCTTCGCGTGAGTTGTCGATCACGCCGATCGCCCCGCCTCGGAACCGCAACGTCACGACGGCGGTATCGATATCCCCGGCTGCTCCAATCGCCGGATCGACCCGCGCTGCCCCCACGGCGTACACCTCGTCGACCTCATCTCCGACGATGTAGCGGGCCATGTCGAAGTCATGGATCGTCATGTCCACGAACAGGCCGCCGGAAACCCTCACGTACTCGATCGGCGGGGGCGCCGGATCCCGGCTCGTGATCCGAAGGACGTGCACGTCTCCGATCATGCCGTCCCGTACCTGGCGCCGCGCCTCGGCGAAGTTCGGATCGAACCGCCGATTGAACCCGATCTGCAGCGCGATGCCCGCCGCATCGGCCGCCCCGACCGCACGATCGATCGTCTCCAGATCGAGCGCGATCGGTTTCTCGCAGAAGACATGTTTTCCCGCCTTCGCCGCCGCCTCGATCAGCGTCGCATGCGTATCCGTGCTCGAGCAGATCAACACCGCATCGACATCCTGCGACTCGAGCACCGCTGTCGGATCGGCATACACATGCGGCACGCCCCGCTCGGCCGCAACCGCCTTCGCGTGATCGAACGCAACGTCGGCCAGGGCGACGACCGACGCCTCCGGGAGGTATCTCCGGATATTGTCGAGGTGAAGCTGGCCGATTCGACCGACTCCGATGATTCCCAAACCGATGCGCTTCATGCGCCCGTCCTTTCTCCTTGCTTCGAAGTCCATCGCCATGCCGCCGTCAGACGGCGAGCTTCAGCAAGCGCTCTGCTTGCCACCCGATCCGTCGGCTCGCGGGCGTATTTCGAATGAAACACTTCGACCGAGATCGGCCCGCCGAACCCCGTCCGCCCGATCGCATCGAGCATCTCCGACAGCGGCAACTCCCCTTCGTCGGGCAGGACCCGGTCGTCGTCGGTGATCGCCGCGATCGGACGATCGCCGACGAGCGCATCCGACAGGTGGACCAGACCGATCCGATCGGGGTCGAGTGCCCCAATCGCGTCCGCTGACGCCTCGCTGACCGCGAGGTGGAACGTGTCGAGGACGAGCGGAAGCCCGACGTCGCGCGCCACGTCGCCGGCGAGTTCGAGCGTCGGATACGCGTGATGCGCAAACCCGATCAGCTCGTACAGCAGGCTCACGCCCTCCGCCTCGGCGCGCGCGATCAACCGACGCAGCTCGCTGACCGCCGCCGTCCGATCCAGCCCGTCGCCGGGCGGGGCCGGCACGGCAATCACATGCGAAATCCCGAATCGCGCCGCCAGTGGCAGGATCGTCTCCGCCGCGACGAATGCGGCCCGGTCCGCCGCGAACACCCCCTCGAGCGCATTCAGCGGCAGCCAATCGAGCCCGCCTTCGGACATCGCCTGGACGACCGTACGACGGCCTTCGGGGCTGTTGTACGCGAGCAGCTCGGGAACGCGCGGCTCGTAGAGCGAGAAGCCGGCCGCGGCCGTCGCCGCGATCTTCGTCAGCAGGTCCCGTCCGGGAAGCGTTGCCCCGTTCAGTCCGATCCGTTCCATGCTCGGCCTCCGTCCTTCGCCGCCATTTGACATCGTTTGCATTTCTCGTTTCGATTCGCCATTTCACGCCTCATGCATGGGGGCTATCCCGCCGCGGGACCGGTCGTCGAACGGACGACGAGTCGTGGGCTCAGGACCCGCTGCAGCGCGGCCATGTCCTCGGTCGCAATCCGCGAGAACAGCCAATCAGCCGCGATCTGTCCCATCTCGACGGCCGGCTGGGCGATCGTCGTCAGCTGGATCCGCGGCAGGCTCGCGTAGCTGATGTCGTCGTATCCGACCAGCGACAGATCTTCCGGGATCCGCAAGCCCATCCCTTCGGCGACCTCGAGTACGCCAAGCGCCGTCACATCGTTCGCCGCGAAGACCGCCGTCGGTCGGTCGGTCAACGCCAGCAGCCGTCGACCGGCCTCGCGCCCCGCCTCCTGCGTGAACTCGGCGAAGTGGTGCCACGCCTCGACGATCGGACACTCGTTCTCTTCGAGCACCGCGATGTACTCGAGAAATCGATCGCGGCTCGACTGTACGTTCTCCGGCCCACCGATGAACCCGATTCGCTCGTGTCCGAGTGCGATCAGGTGCTCCACGGCCAGGCGTGCGCCCTGCCGGTCGTCCGTCATCACGTACGGAAGATCCTCGTTGGCGCAGAGTCGCGATACGAGGATGAACGGAACCTTTCCTCGCACCACCTCGCGAAGGTGCGGCGCATCGACCGTCGTCGAGCAGAGCACCAGGCCGTCGACACGCTTGCGTCGAAGCAACCGAACGTAGCTCAGTTCGCGATCGACCCGTCCGCTGGTGTTGCAGAGAATGACCCCGTAGCCGGCCCGATCGGCGATCTCCCCGACACCACGCGCGATGTCGGAGAAGAACGGATTGGTGATGTCGGGCACGACCAGGCCGACTGCGCCGGACGATCCCATCACGAGGGCCCGCGCCACCTCGTTCCGCTCGTACCCCAGTCGACGCGCGACGCGGCAGATCCGCTCCTTCGTCGCCGCATTGACCAGCGGGCTGTCACTCAGTGCACGGGACACCGTCGAAGGCGACATGCCGATCTCCCTCGCGATGTCCTTGATCGTCACCATCGTCTACTCCCCGAGTCTCTCCTCGACGTCCGCCGGAGATCCGGAGAACGGCCCCGGTGCTTCCATCTTTAGGCTGGTGACCGCCGCCGCGTACCGGATGGCCGCGCCCGGATCGAGGGCGGCCCGTTTCGCGCAGTACGTCGTGAAACAGGTGTCGCCGCGTCCGGTCCGACCCCACACCTGTCGCGGCGAGAAGGCGGCGGTATGCGTCGTCCCCTCGGCGTACACCATCACGCCGCCCTTGTGCGTCACGACCACTTCGTCGACCCCATACCCGGCGATCTCCGCCGCGGCGGCCTCGAGATCCGTCTTTCCGGTCAGCACCTCCGCCTCGGTGTCGTCCATCTTCAGGTACCGGATCCCCTTCAGGCCCACCGCCTTCTCCGGCCAATCCCTGAAGACGACATCGTCGGCCTCGGCAAACCGGACGAATCCCTGCACGTCGAGTCCGACCGGCCCACGGGCCGCGACCGCATCCAACATCGGCAGGTCGACCTCTCCGGCGAGGATCGGGATGACAAGATGGAGGTCTGCGTCGATCTCGGGGAGCTCGTCCGGCGCAAACGTCCCGGCGAAGCCAAGTGACTTGCAGATCCGCTTGTCCCGGTCCTCGGAGAGGAAGATGTTCTCCATCCCCGCCGTTTCCGGCGCCTCCGTCGCGAACACCTCGATCCCGGCCTCGCGCAGCTCGTCCAATCGCCAGAAGTCGTCCCGCCGCAACCGCGTGACGACCGCGACACGATATCCGAGCCGGGCGAGGTTCAAGCCGCCGTAGTACACGGCGCCGCCGTGTGCGGGCACGGTGACCCCGTCGACCGTGGTAATCTTGTCCACCGCGAAGTGTCCGATCAGGACCACGTCGAATCGCTTCTCCGTCATGCCACCCGTTCCTTTCCCACAAGATGCCCGAACTGGGCCATGAGGTATCCCCCGAGGTCGTCGGTCACGTCGTCCGCCCGCTCGAGCATCGCATGCGGCGCGGACGCCATCGCGATCCCCCGCCCGGCCGTCCGAAGCATCTCCAGATCGTTCAGATTGTCCCCAAAGGCCGCCACCTCTTCGACATCGACGCCGATCTTGTCGCACAGCGTTCGAAGCGCACTGCCCTTTGTCACGCCCGGCGCGAGGATCTCGAGCATGTCACGCTCCGAGAAGACGCACGTCGCCTCCGGCGCGACAATTCCGAGCCGCTCCCGCACCCGTTCGAGTTCCTCCCTCGCCCCGATACTGAAAACTTTGATCGGCCCGACGTCCTCTGCCTCGAGGTATGCGGCCAAGTCGTCGACCGATTCGGCCGACATGCCGTCCTTCTCGAGGATGGACTCGGCCTCCGGCCCGAGCCGGTCGGTCACGAACTGCGTGTCGGCCGGTCGCATGTACAGCTGATTCGCCGCCGACGTCTCCCGCAGCAGCTCGAGCGCCCCGAGCGCAATCGGAAGCGGCAACGGGCGCAGCGACAGTACCCGGCCGTCGGGCTCGACGACGGCCGCTCCGTTGAACAGGATCAGCGGGAGCCGGAGATCGAGCTCGTCGACGAACCGCCGGACCGCAGCGTACGGCCGCCCGGTGGCAAGCGTCGTCTCGATGCCGGCGGCTCGCAGCTCGAGGAGCAGCCCCCCAACCCGATCCGGAATCCGGTGGTCCGGTCCGAGCAGCGTGCCATCGAGATCGAACACCAGAAGACGCTCCCGAGCCATTCCTACTCGCTCTCGTGCGGAAGAACGTGGAGGCTCCGCCGGTGGAAGTGCAGCCCGATCCGATCGTCGACATCGAGGAAGCCTCGCTCGATCGGATTGGCGACCTGCACCGAGATCCGCTGCTCGTCGGACAGGATCAGCGAGTACAGGATCACCGAGCCCGTGTAGTGGGAGAAGCCGACCGTCGCGGCGGTGTCCCCGTCGTCTTCGTCGACCAGATCCACCGCCTCGGGGCGAACGACGACTTCGACGGCGTCCCCGGTGGTGAACGCCCCGCCCGGCTGCGTCACGTCGAGTTCCGTTCCGAGCATCCGAACCCGCACTCGATCCGGCGATGTCGCCACCACCTCAGCCGGGATCAGGTCGGCCTCACCGATGAAGCCGGCGACGAACCGATTCGCTGGCTTTGCGTAGATCTCCTCCGCGTTTCCGAGCTGTTGAAGCTTCCCGTCGTTCATGACCGCAATCGAGTCGGAGATGCTCATCGCCTCGGCCTGGTCGTGGGTGACGTAGAGGCTCGTGATCCCGAGTTCCTGCTGGATCCGCCGGATCTGCTCCCGCGTGCCTTTGCGAAGCTTCGCGTCGAGGTTCGACAACGGTTCATCGAACAGCAGCACCTGCGGCTCGGTGATGATCGCCCGGCAGAGGGCGACCCGCTGCTGCTGTCCGCCCGACAGCTTCGCCACCGACCGCTTCTCCAATCCTTCGAGGCCGACGAGGCTCAGGACCTCCTTGATCTTCGCGGCGATCGTTCGCTTCGGGACATGCTTGACCTTCAGCCCGTAGGCGACGTTCTCCAGCACCGTCATGTGCGGAAACAGGCCGTACGACTGGAAGACCATCGCGGTGTTGCGCCGCTGCGGAGGGATGTCGTTCACCCGGTGTTCGTCGATGTAGACATTTCCTTCGGTGGCGCTCTCGAACCCGGCCAGGATGCGCAGTGACGTCGTCTTGCCACATCCGGACGGACCGAGAAGGGTCACGAGATCGCCACGATCGACTGACAAAGAGAAGTCGTCCACGGCTCGGACTTCCCGTTTCGTCCCTTCGGCGAAGATCTTGACCAGGTTCTCGAACCGCACGACGACATCAGCCATGACCGCTCACTCTCCTCCGAGGGGCGCCAACCGCCCCTTGAACAACCTGCCCACGACGAATCGCATCAGCACAATCGCACTCAAGACGATCCCGATGATCACATACCCGTACGCCGCCGCCGCCGCCAGGTTCGCCTGGTCGACCTCGTAGAGCAACGCGACGGTCAGCAACTGCCAGCCCGCCGACACGACGAAGATGACCGCGCTGATCGCCGTCATACAACGGACGAAGATGTACACCAACCCCGACAGGAAGGCCGGCGCAACGAGCGGCAGTGTGACCCGTGTGAACGTGCGGAAGAAGCCTGCCCCGAGGCTGCTCGACGCCTCTTCGATCGCCGGATCGATCTGCTGCAGCTGCGCGATGCCATCGCGGATGCCGACCGGCATCCGCCGGAAGATAAACACCAGGATGATGATCAACGCCGTGCCGGTCAGCTGAACGGGTGGGGTGTTGAACGCGAGGACGTAGCCGATTCCGACGACGACGCCGGGCACGGCGAAGTTCAACATCGACGTGAACTCCATCGCCCCGCGGCCGAGGAACCGCTTTCGGACGACCAGGTACGCGATCATGATCGACAGCAGCCCGCCGACCGGCGTCGCGATCAGCGCGATCTTCAGCGTATCCCAGATGTACTGTCCGCCGACGGAGAAGACGTACCGGTAGTTCGCCCAAGTCAGCGAGTTGTCGTACCCCCAGAGTTTCGTGAACGATCCGAACAGGACAACGCCGTACATCAACAGGATCCCGCCGGCCAGGAGCGACATCGCGACGAAAATCGGGATCTTGATCCGCTTCTCGGTCGTCTTCAGACCGATTCCGGACGGCTTTCCGGTCACCGTCACGTAGGAGCGTTTCGCGACGTAGTACTTCTGTACGACGAAGATCATCAACGTTGGGATCAGCATGAAGATCGCGAGCGTCGCACCGAGCGGCAGGTTGTACCGCCCAACGGCGGCATGGTAGATCGCGACGGTCAGCACGCGGAACCGCCCCTGGATGACCACCGGGTTCCCGAAGTCCTCGAGCGAGCGGATGAAGACCAGAAGCATCGCACTGGCGATCCCGGGAACCGCCAACGGAAGCGTCACCGTGAAGAACGTGCGCAGCTTCGACGCGCCCATGTCGAGCGCCGCTTCCTCGATCGACGGATCGATCTTCGACAAGACCCCTTCGAGGATCATGAACGCAATCGGGAAGTACGCCAACGTCTCCGTCAGCACGAGCCCCGACAGTCCGTAGATGTCCCAATCGAGATTCAATGCTTCGGTGATCACCCCATGGTTGCCGAGAAGAAGGATCGCCGCCAACGCAATCAAGAACGGAGGTGAGACGATCGGCATCATCGCGATCAGGCGAAAGAATCCCTTCCCGGGAATGTCCGTGCGGGCAATCCCGTAGGCGAAGATGAACGCGACGATCGTCCCGCACAGCGAGACGAGCCCCCCGACGATCAGACTGTTGATCAGCGGGCGCCAGTAGTACGTCTTCTGGAAGAATTCGACGAAGTATCTCGGCTGGAACGCTCCCTGAGACCAGATGCTGTGCTGGATGACCTTGACCAGCGGGAAAACGATGAACACCGCAAGCAGCAGGAAGATGATGCCGACGATCCCCAAAAGAACCGGATCGTGCACAAGGCGCCGCACCTGACCGCGCAACTCACGCCGGTATGCGTCAAGCTTCATGAAGAACCTCGAGACGGGAAGAGGGCGGGGAGACCGGGGCCTCCCCGCCGCATGGGACTAGTATTCTCCGGTGATTTCACTCCACTGGTCGAGCATGGCGTCCTTGTTGTCGCCATACCAGACCAGATCGACCGGAAGCACGTTGACATCGGTCGCCTTGACGCTGCCCTCGGCCAGCACGGCCATCGGATTCAGCGGCAGCCTGAAGAACTGCTCGTACAGGTCCTGGGCCTCCTTCGTCATCGCCCAGTCGTAGAAGACCTTCGCGAGCTCGAGCTGCGGACCGCCCTTGATCAAGGCCATCCCGCCGATCTCGTAGCTCGTCCCCTCCTCGGGGAAGGTCATGACAACTGGATAGCCGGGGGCGATCGCCTTCTTGACGATGTCGTGCGAGAAGACGCAGCCGACGCCGAACTCACCGAGCCCGACCATCGTCGCCGCCGCACTACCCGACGAGTTGTACTGCCCGACCTGCTCGTTGAACGCCGCGACGTAGGCCTCGTCCTCCGCGTCGAATCCGGGATCCGAAGAACCAATCGCCGTCAGCATGCCGGCCAGCGTCGTGTACGCCGTACCCGACGCGAACGCGTACGCGATCGTGATCTCGCCCTTGAATTCCGGCTTCAGGAGATCCTGCCACGACGTCGGTGCCTCGGCGCCCACCTCGGCGAGAAACTCGGTGTTGGAGACGAAGCCGATGTAGCCGACGTACAGGCCGATCCAGAGTCCGTCCGGATCCTTGAACTGCGGCGAGATGTACTGCCACGCCAGGGACTCCTTGTACGGCTCGAGCAGGCCGGCCTTGGCCGCCGCGATGTGCGAGGTATTCGACCCCCCGAACCACAAGCTCGCCTGCGGATTCGCCGCTTCCGCCAACAGGCGGGTGTAGACTTCACCCGACGACAGCCGGACCCACTCGACATCGATCTCCGGGTGCGTCGCTTCGAACGCCTCGATATACACCTGCGCCTGATCGGCGTCGTACGCCGTGTAGATGGTCAGAACATCCGCTCCCACGCCCGACAGGGCCAGACCCGCGACCAGCAGCATCAACAGTCCAAGTACCTTCCCCTTCATGGTCCGTGCGCCTCCTTTGGTTCCTTGAGCCTGGATCCCTTGTCGTGTTCTGACTTTTCTTCATCACCTCCACGCGTCCGGTCTTCCGACAAGGACGATCCGTCGCGCTTTGCGATCGTTTGCAATGCGGAGGTTCAGTATAGCGACATCTACCAACTCTGTGAAGTCGTGACGACTACATACTCAATAGCTCTGCGTTCGAGACAGGAGGTGCGGGGCCCGAAACGAGGCCCCGCACCTCGCGTTTCGAAGCTTCGGCACTACTGCTCCCGATAGGTTCCCGTTCGCGGATCGTAGGACGTGTCGATCTCGAGGCCGAGGTCCTCATACGCGACGACCACGGCGATCGACGGCTTTCCGTCGGTCACATGCCACTGACACCCTTTCGGATCGCGCTTGTCGGGGATGCGCTTCCCCGCGTTGTGAGCGGATCGAAGGCGTCTAACCCGCTTCGATCTCCTCGTGATGGTGGACGACCCGATACTCGTAGCCGAACCGCTGACGTAGCTGCTGCAATCGATCCAGCGCGCCGATCGCCTCGCTCCCCCGTTGCTTCGCGACGTCGAGGATGATCGCCGTCATGATCGCCATCGGCACGATGTTCGTGTGATAGATCGTCGCCGGGCCGCGGCGGGCGGCGAGCGTAACGGCTACGTGGTCGAGCATCTCCTTGGCGACGGAATCGGTGATCAGAATCGCCGGGCAGCTGACGTCTCGCGCGAGAGCGATCCCATGCTGATGCTCGAGCGGCACGGCCAGGAAGCTGAACAACACGAGCACATCCTGGTCGGAGAGCAGCTGAAGCTGCTCGAGAATCGCTCGCCCCTCCTCGGTGATCGGCACGACGTCCAGATGAAATCGGCGCAGTCGGAACGCGAACAGCTCGGCCAGCGGTCCTTGAGGTCCGCGACCGCAGATGAAGACCTTGCGCGCTTTCGTGATCAGGCTCGCGGCCTGATGGATGTCCTCGTCTCGGATCGTCTTCAACGAATCCTTCAGATACAGCGTCTCGGTCTCGACGACCTGCTGGTAGAGACCGTCCGTCCGGACCTCGGCCAGCGTCTTCCCAAGCTTCTCGCCAGGCGTGATCTCCTGACGGTACAGCTCCTGCAGCTCTCCGCGAAGCTCGGTATAGCCTTCGTAGTCGAGGCTCTGCGCCAGACGGACGAGGGTCGACTTGTGAACGTCCAACTGCTTCGCCGCTTCGTCGACGGAGAGGAAGATGTACTCCTCGTAATCCATCAGCATTTTCTGGATCAGGTCCTTCTGAACGCGGGTCAGCACGCCGAAGTGGTCCTGGACGCGATCTCGAAGGTTCGGCACGGTCTCACCTCTTCCACGAAGCTTTCCCATCCTAGCGGACGACCGGACCCATGGCAATAGTCCGTGCACCTCGCCCGGCGGAACGTCCCTCGTCTTGGGCCCTTCCGCCCCACTGTCCCAGCAACATCCGTTGTACGAGGCGACCGCCTCTCCTTCGGGGGGCACTCCGCGCCGTCGCCCCATCCCGCGAGACCTTGAGGATATGCATAGCAGGCGATAGTCTATATTCTTCTATACACGGGAGGCGAGCCCATGTGGACGACACTGGCCGGCGCCCTGATGGGCTGGTCGCTCGGCGCGAATGACGCCGCGAACATTTTCGGACCGATGGTCGGCAGCGGCGCGATCCGCTTCTGGCGGGCGGCCGTGCTGTCTTCGCTGTTCATCCTGCTCGGTGCGGTCCTGATCGGCGCGCGCGGCTTCGCCACCTACGAGGCGATCGGGACGCAGACCCTCCTGTCCGCCTTCCTGACGATGCTCGCCGCCGGGCTGACCGTCACCGTCATGACGCTGCTTGGGCTCCCCGTCTCCAGCACGCAGGCCGTCGTCGGCGCGATCATCGGATCCGGACTGGTTTTCGGCGGTGTAACGTTCGCCCCGCTGTTGAAGATCTTCCTGTCGTGGATCCTCACACCGCTCGGCGGGTTGGTCGCATCCTACGTCCCGTACTGGTTGCTGTCGCGGTTCCCCGACGCGGTCACGACGCGCCTGATCACACGCTCCAGGGTCCTCCGCATCGCGATGATCGTCGTGATGTGCTACAGCGCCTTCTCCCTCGGCGCCAACAACGTCGCCAACGTCACCGGCGTCTACGTCGGAGCGGGCCTGTTCGCGCCCGTAACCGGCGCGCTCTTCGGCGCCGCGACGATCGCCCTAGGGATCCTGACATTCAGCCAGCGCGTCATCCGGACCGTCGGAACGAGAATCGTCGAGCTCGATCCGGTGGGCGCACTCGTCGTCGTCCTCTCGGAAGCCGTCACACTCAACCTGTTCGCCGTGATCGGCGTGCCGGTCTCGGCCTCGCAGGCCGTCGTCGGGGCGGTGCTCGGCATCGGTCTCGTCAAGGGCGTCCAGACCGTCGACCGGCGCGTCCTCCGCCGCGTTCTGTTCGGCTGGCTCGGGACGCCAACCCTGGCAGCGCTCGTCTCCGCCACCTTTTCCTACGTCGCGATGTGGCTCGACTGATCCACGTCCGCCGACGGACGCCAC
>Ga0272442_10003690_pt1 | contig 21370 bp, 11 predicted proteins | sample SSMForm2O_FD_200262 | JGI IMG/M metagenome (GOLD analysis project Ga0272442, IMG submission 200262) | Marine sediment archaeal communities from Little Sippewissett salt marsh, Falmouth, MA, United States - SSM-Form-2O | ecosystem: Environmental > Aquatic > Marine > Wetlands > Sediment ... | reverse complement strand
GCCGTTCCTTTCTGTTGGTGTTAAGCGTTTCGCTTACAATCACTTAATACCAGGAACGGCCTCTCGGATCCCTAAAATGTGATTCTTCCGGGCTAGCGCAACGCGGTGGTCGCGAGCGACCAACGACCAATCGAGCCGTAAGCTCTTTGGCGCCGGTAGGCAGAAGGAGAGGGCCGGGCGCTGGGGAGGACGCCCGGCCCTTGGGAGGGAGGGGCAGGGGCCATGTCTGGCGACATGGCTCTTTACCCATGGGGTCATTCGCCACACGAGGCCAAGTACCGCCGCCTGTATCAGGCGGCTTGCAGCATGTGGCTATGAAACTGTAGCTCGTCTTGCCTTACGTCTATACTAACAACGGAACCGGCCTGAATATTGCCGGACAGGATCTCCATGGCCATCGGATCCAGCACGTGCCGCTGTATCACCCGCTTCAGGGGCCGCGCGCCGTAGCTCGGGTCATAGCCGCGCTCGGCCAGGAAGTCGCGGGCCGCGTCATTCAACTCGATGTGGATGTCCTTTTCGGCCAGCCGCTTGGTGAGCCGCTTGACCTGGACGTCCACGATAGCCCGAATGTGTTCCCGACTCAGCGCGTGGAACGTGACTACGTCGTCGACGCGGTTGAGGAACTCAGGCCGGAAGTATTGTTGCATAAGGCTTAATGCATTTTCAAGTTTTTCTGGAGTCGAGCCTTCGCCGCTGAAAATCTCGCTCCCTATATTAGACGTCATGATGACGACCGTATTCTTAAAATCGACCGTGCGCCCTTGTCCGTCGGTCAGGCGTCCGTCGTCGAGAACCTGCAGCAGGACGTTGAACACGTCCGCATGCGCCTTCTCGATTTCGTCCAACAGGAGAACGCTGTACGGCTGGCGGCGGATGACTTCGGTCAACTGGCCGCCTTCCTCATAACCCACGTATCCCGGAGGTGCACCGATGAGGCGCGCGACCGAATGCTTCTCCATGTACTCGGACATGTCGATGCGGACCATGGCGTCTTCGTCGTCGAACAGTAGCTCCGCCAGCGCCCGTGCCAATTCGGTCTTGCCTACGCCCGTGGGTCCTATGAAGATGAATGACCCGATCGGCCGTTCAGGTTCCTTGAGGCCGGCGCGCGCACGACGTACCGCGTCGGACACGGCCCGAATGCCGTCGTCCTGGCCGATGACGCGTTCTGAGAGGCGCTGCTCCATCTCGAGCAGGCGTTCCATCTCGCCTTCCATCATCTTGTCGACCGGGATGTGGGTCCAGCTCGACACGATCTTGGCCACGCGCTCCTCGGTCACGTCCTCGCTGAGATAGCTTCCGTTTCGCTGCACCTCGGCCAGTCGCCCTTTCTCGGCCTGGATCTTCTTGCGTAGGTCGGCCAGTTGCCCATAGCGGATCTGGGCCACCTTGTCGAGGTCCCCGGCGCGCTCGGCGATTTCCTCCTGACGCTTGGCCTCGTCGACCTCTTCGTTGACGCGCCGGATCGCCTCGATCACGTCTTTCTCGGCCTGCCATTGCGCCTTCTTGGCGCTGAGGTCTTCGCGCAACTCGGCGATTTCGTGTTCGATGCCCTCGCGCTTCTCTCGGCCGGCGGCGCCCTTCTCCTTCTTGAGGGCGAGTTGCTCGATCTCGAGTTGGCGGATGCGGCGGTCGAGCACGTCGATCTCATAGGGCATGCTCTCGATCTCGATGCGCAGCCGCGAGGCGGCCTCGTCAACGAGGTCGATAGCCTTGTCCGGCAAGAACCGGTCCGAGATGTACCGGTCGCTCAGTGCGGCCGCGGCCACCAGGGCGGCATCCGTGATGCGGACGCCGTGGTGTACCTCGTACTTCTCTTTGAGTCCACGCAATATGGCGATGGTGTCCTCGACGCTGGGCTCGGACACCAGGACCGGTTGAAAACGGCGCTCGAGCGCGGCGTCCTTCTCGACGTGCTTTTTGTACTCATTGAGCGTGGTGGCGCCGATGCAATGCAGTTCGCCCCGGGCGAGGGCCGGCTTGAGCATGTTCGATGCGTCCACCGCGCCTTCGGCCGCGCCAGCGCCCACGAGTGTGTGCATCTCGTCGATGAACAGGATGATGGCGCCGGCGGCCTCCTCGACTTCCCGGAGCACGGCCTTGAGCCGTTCCTCGAACTCGCCGCGGAACTTCGCCCCGGCGATCAACGCGCCCATGTCGAGCGCGGCGATACGCTTGTTCTTGAGGCCCTCAGGCACGTCGCCCGCTACGATCCGTTGGGCGAGGCCCTCGACGATGGCCGTCTTGCCGACGCCCGGCTCGCCGATCAGCACCGGATTGTTCTTCGTGCGACGAGAAAGCACCTGGATGACCCGGCGGACCTCCTCATCCCGTCCGATGACGGGGTCGAGCTTGCCGGCCCGCGCCAACTGCGTCAGGTCCCGGCTGTACTTGGTCATGGCGTCGTAGGTGTCTTCGGCGTTGGGCTCGGTGACGCGTTGCGTGCCGCGGACGTCCTTGAGTGCCGCGAGCACGGCGTCCTTGGTGACGCCGTGGGCGGCAAGGATCTGCCCGGCAGAGTCGCCGCGGTTGGCCAACATGCCCAGCACAAGGTGCTCGGTGCTCAGGTATTCGTCTTTGAGGTCGTGGGCGTTCTTCCAGCCTGCCTCGAGGGCCTGCTGCGCCTCGCGCCCGAGCCCGGCCTGGCCCGCAGCGCCCGAGACTCGTGGCAGGCTGGCTAGTGCCGCCTCCGCCTCGCCTTTGAGCTGTTCCGGCGGCAAACCCAGCCGTTGCAGGATCGCGTTCACCGCGCCATGCTCCTGGGCCAAGAGCGCCCCGAGCAGGTGCAATGAGGTGATCTCAGGATGCCCATGCCGCGAGACCAAGTCCATGGCCTCCGAAAGCGCTTCCTGGGTCCGTATCGTCAATTTATCCAATCTCATCTTCGTGTTTCTCCTTGCATGTGCGTGATTCGTGCGCCTAAGCTTGCGCAAATGCCGTGCCAATCCCTAGATCCTGATAGGAAACGACTTGCGCGGCGCGCCGGTCCCTAGGCGTTGCGATGGAAGGCGCAAGTGTTTCGTTTTGAAGCGCCCGAATGAACGCAATTGGCCATGGCCGAGGCCCGGTCTGGCCTAACTTGGTGGCGTGGCAGCGGGGGCGGCGTACTGTGGGGATTCTGGGTGCGTGAGGGCGCTACAGGGCTTGCCCGATCTCGACGATCAGGCGGGCGATCTCGTCGCGCTTGCCGAGGAGCATGTCGGGCTCGCGGGCGTAGGAGACGAGGTCAGGGACAAGGGCGGTGAGGTCGATGGCTTTGGCGGCGCGTTCGAGCAGGGCGCCGTGGCCGCCTCGGGCCTCGAGCTTACGCTTGCGTTGCATGAAGAGGGCCAGGTAGTCGTGGTCCTCGATGCCGTCGCGGATGGTCTCCCAGCGGATGGAGTCGACGGGGCCGTAGGGCCCGGGGTAGACGAGGAAACCGTTGCCGTTGACAGGGGTGGCGTCAAGTTGAGTGGCGTAGGGGTCCTGTCCGGGCCGTGTGTTGTTGATGCTCCAGTAGTGCACGCCGTGTATGCCGAGAGCCCAAGTCTGCCAGAAGAGGATGCGGTGTTCGATGGCCGCGAAGTCGATGAAGAAGTTCGCGTAGGGTCTCGGGGGGTAGTTGTTGACGAACCACCAGACTTCTTTCTCGCCCTGCCCGATCCGTTCGAGGATGGGCGCGTTGTTGAGCGTGTCGAGGATGGGGGTGTGCACGTTCCAGATGTCCACCCCGTACGGGAGGAAAGGCTGGAGGCCGAAGGTCGAGATCATGAGCGGAATATCGGGCGCGCTTGCCTTCCAGGCCTGCATGGTCTCGACAAGTCCGGGCCAGGTCGCGGGCGGGGGCTTGGCGGCGATCTGGCAGTAGACGCGCTTACGCAGGTGGTTGCGCGCGACGAATGCCTGCGCCTGGGCCAGTTGCTCGGGGTGGTCCTTGAGCGCCGGGGGCAGGGCAAAGGTGGTGGCGCCGCGCCCGACGAGGTCTTTGAGGCGCGGGCCGAGCTTGCTCAATTCTGCGGCGTAGTCGGCAACGGGCGCGGGGAATCGGACCGGGCCACGCAAGGTCACCCGATGGGCCAAGGCGTTGGCGAGGTAGCGCTCAGCGACATCTCGGTCGGACAGCCGGCATCCCTTGCCCCTGCACAACTCGAAGGCCCGGGCGGGCCAGAAGCCGAAGTCGGTCTTGAGCGTCGGTGTCACGGGCAGGGCGAAGTCGTAGACGGTGACCTCGATGGGCACGCGGACGGGCGTGAGGCCGATGGCCGTGATGACCAAGGCGCCGCGGTAGGTGCCCGGGGCCGCGTCCGGCGTGGCGTACACCGTGACCCAGACCGGCGTGCACGCGCCGCCCTCGGCAGCGAAGGGCTCGTGTGGCGGCAGGGCGTCGGGCCACTCCCCGGTGGGGCCCTCGAAGAAAGACGGCACCCGCACGCTATGGTAGGCCACGTTGCACAGGCGGACGGGAGACGCGGCGAGGGCGGCGCCGGTATCGGCGTGAAGCAGGCCGCCGACCTGCACGAACACGTTGAACAGGTCGCTGTCTCCGGGCGGACGGATGACGACCTGAAACGACTCATGCTCGTTGCGGGCCAGACGGACTCGGGCCTCGGCATGGCGGTCGCCAGCGGGCTCGACCACGTCGTCTCGGAAGACCTTATTCAGCGCGCTTTCGACCCACACCGCCGTGCCGTCGCTTAGGGTGACCGGGCGTTTGAGCGTACGCGAGCCACGTTCGAGCGCGTAGGGGGCGTCGGCCCACGCCTCGAAGAACTGCGGGGCGTCCTCGTTCTTGCCGACGACGAATTGGGTGTCGATGCCGCCGTGGGGCGGGGCGGTTTCGCGGCCCAAATCGAGCGGCTCGGTACGGCCTGACCGGAGCTGGGCGAGGAAATCATAGGCGCCGTCGGCCGGTGCCTGCCAGTCGAAGCCGCAACGGACCACGCGGTTGGGGTCGATATCGAAGCGTTGTGGGGCCAGTTTCCAGCGGCGACCGTTCGGGGCAACCACGCTGGGATGCACTTGGATATTGCGCAAGGGCTTGACCGCAGCCACGAGGAGCTGGATACGGCCGGGCTCGTAGTCGAGTTGGACGGCCAGCTCTTCGCTGGCGAAGTCGACGTGCTTGAGCCCACGGACCGCGTTGATGCGGTAGATGGTCTCCCACACATCACCCGGCCCGAGCAAGCGGGGCACGAAGGCCGTCTGAAATCCGCACACCTTCTGCTGTTCATCCCAGAGCGTGAGGAAGGAGTGGGTGTGGTCGGCGTGGAACACACCGTAAACACTCACGCGCTCGATGGCGTCCGTAGCAGCGACCCAATTGCGCGAGGCCGGCGTGTACTGCGTTTGCACGACCCGTCGTATGCCCTCGAGGGTCGGGACGTCGATACGGTCCTCAGGGCCGACGCGGCCGCCGGGGGCAACATCGTTGCGGACCCAGGGGGTGGTCCACTGCCGTTCGTCCCCTCGGTTCTCGATGCGCCAGCGGACGCGCAGCGACGCCTCGTGGGGCAGGGGCTCCATCACGCGCGTGACGTGCAGGCCCCGGATGTTGGGGCCGTCACAGTCGTAGGCGTAGCGGACCACGGGCCGGTCGGTGACGGTTTGGTCGATCTCGAGCTTCTCGTTGAGGCGGCGGTTGGGCACGTACGGATTGGCCACGCCGAACCCCTCCTGCAAGAGGCCGTCGCCGCCGGCATAGTTGCCCACGGTGGCCCGGAGGGCGAATTCGTCGATCGCGCCTGCACAATCAGGGGACAGGGTGAGCGCGAGGTAGTCGCCCTGGATGACGGCATCGGTGTCCACCACGGCGGCGTCCGCGGCCGCGACAACGGCCAAGAGCGCAATGGTGACACGCAACGTTGTACCTTTCATTGTGCGTTCTTCTTCGCTCATGCGTGAGTTGAAGCGACCCATTCGCGCATGGCGCGCGGCCGCGCCGAGATCGTAGTGATTCTGCCAAGACGAAACAAGTCGCCCCGCCGCCATCGTCTATGCCTCCGTGGCGGCGCGGCGTGCAGACGCCAGAGCTAGAAACAGGCCGCCGATGAGTCCATCGGCGGCCTGTGTGTTGCTTGCCGGTACGCGCCGGCGTGGGTTTATTGCTTCCTGCGTCGGATGGTCATGGCACCGCCCACGGCGAAGACGCCAGCCAACAGACCAAGCGCCGCCACGCCGGCCAGCACGGGCAGGGCCGAGCCGGTGACCGTCAGCAGGGCCGTGTTCGACGTGATCACGGCCGTGTTGTTGTCGGCGATCTCGACGCTGTAGACGCCCTCATCGCTGGGTCGTGCCGAGGCGATGTTGAACGAGGGGGAGTTCGGGCCGGCATTGCCGCCGTCCTTCTTCCACTGGTACGTCAGCGGCGCGAAGCCGCCCTCGACGGCCACGGTGAAGGTGTGCGACTCGTTGGCCTGTATGTCGGCGCCGACGGGCTGCTGGGTGATGTGGGGGAACGGGGCCACGCCGAGCGTCGCGTTGTCGGAAACGATCAGCGCCTTGCTCGAGTCGCTCGCCTCGCAGTAATACGTGGCGGCGTCCGAGAGCTGTACGTTGGTGATGTTGAGCGTCTCGTCGGTCTCACCCGGAAGCAGGGCCTTCGAGTCGTCGTACCACTGGTAGCTGTACGGCAGGAGGCCTCCGACCATGGTGACGGAGAACGAGACGTTCTCACCCACGTACTTGAGTTGGCTTTGCGGCTGCTCGCCGAAGGCCAAGTCCACGCCAACCACAATGGTCACCGGCACCGACGTGGCGTTGCCGGCCGAGTTCTCGACGTAGCAGGTGTAGTCGCCCTCGTCGTCCTCGACAGCGCTCGAGACCACGTAGGACGTTTCGGTCGCGTCGGGGATATCGACGGCGTCCTTACGCCACTGATAGGTCAGCGGCGAGGTGCCGGACGAGAGCGTCAGGACCAGGCTGAATGGGTTGCCGTGGTTGGGATTGCCGGACGGCGGGTCGACCGTCACCGTGTCGATGACGGGCGGGTCGTTGACGGACAGGACGGCCGCGTTGGACTCGACGTTGCCCATCGAGTTCTCGACGTAGCAGGTGTAGCCGGGGCTGTCCGCCTCGTCGCTTTGCTGGGCGGAGGGGATACTGTAGGTCGAATCCGTGGCGTCGTTGATATCGACACCGTCCTTGCGCCACTGGTAGGAGTAAGGGGAGGTGCCGCCTGCAATGACGGAGAAGCTGACCGGCGTGTCCGGATCCACGGTCTGCGAGATCGGGTGGGTGACAATGGCCGGGTCGCCGACCTGCAGATTCGCGAGGTCAGAGGTCAGGGCCGGATTGACCCCGTCGTCGATTCGGCAGTAGTAGTCGCCTTCGTCGCCCGGCATCACGTTGGTGATGGTCAGGGTCGCCGAGGTCGCGCCGCTAATGGTCGAGCCATTGCCGGTTGGACCGTTGTTGAGCTGGCCCACGCCTACCAGGTACCACCGGTACGCGAAGAAGATGGCCCTGGAGCCGTCGGCAACCACGGTGAAGTTGACCGTCTGACCCGCCGACGTGCTTACGCCGTCGGGCTGATCCGTGATGAGCGGGTCATTGACATCGAGGTTGGCCCCGGCCGACGCGACCCCTGGATCGGGGTTGGCGCTATTGGTAACCACGCAGTCGTACACGCCATCGTCGGCGTACGACGCGGAGCCGATGTCATAGGTACTGAGTGTGGCGCCGGGGATGTCGCCCCCGAGCCCGTCCTTGCGCCACTGGTAGCTCAGCGGCGGGGTGCCGTTGGCCGTCACCGAGAAGTTCGCCGCATCCTGGTAGTCCACCGTCTGAGATATCGGATTGGTGACTATGGTGGGCGGATTGTTGACGGACAAGGTGGCTTGTGTGGAGGTGTCTTGGCCGACGCCGTTGTCCACCTGACAGTCATAGCTGCCCTCGTCGCCTTCCTGGATGTTGGCGATGTCGAGGTCGGCCGTGGTCGTGCCGCTGTAGGTCGAGCCGTTGCCGGTCGGACCGTTGGCGATGTCGAGCCCGTCCTTGCGCCACTGGTAGCTGATTACCGGGTCGCCGGACGCGGTGATGCTGAAGGTCGGGCTCGGGCTGTCGTCCGGATTAACCGTGATGCTCACCGGGTGCGTGTCGACCGTGGCCGGATCCAGCACCGTGAGTGTCGCCGGGTCCGAATCCAAGTCGCCGTCGGCGCCGTTGACGCGGCAGAAGTACGTGTCCTCGTCGCCCTCGGTGGCCGACGCGATGTTGTAGGTGGCGAGAGTCTCGCCCGCGATCGGGCCGCCGCCGTCATGCCACTGGTAGGTGAGCGGCGCCGTACCGGCCGCCGTTACCGAGAACGAGGCCGGGTCGCCGGGATTGACCGTATCGGAGGCGGGCTGGCCGGTGATGATCGGGTCGTTCACCGTCAGCGTGGCGTTCGCGGAGGTGTCGGTCAGGCCGACTGCGGTCACGACGCACCGGAAGTTGCCTTCGTCGGCGTTCTCGCAGTTCAGGACGGTCAAGGTGTCGGTCGAGGTGCCGCTGTAGTCCGCGCCGTCCGAGATATCGCCGCCGTTGTATTGCCACTGATACGTCGGGCTGGTCCCGGTGGCCGTCACACTGAACTGGGCGCTCGTGCCATAGTCGGCCACGGCAGGGGCGGGATCCGAGGTTGCCGGGCCCTGCCCGACGACCACGGTGCTGCCCGCGGTCACGGTCGTGGTCCACTCGCGGCTGGCCGGCAGTTCGCCGTCCGTGCCGCCCGAGCCCGCGATCAAGTGGCCCGCGCCGCCGTCCACCTGCACCGCGACGTTCTGGAGCAGACCGGCGGTGCTGTTCTTGATCACCAGGTGGTCGAACCCATTGAAGATGGACGCGCCACCGGTGAAGACATGGTACTGCAACGAGTTGTTGTCCGGAATCGCCGCCTGCACGGCCACCTGGTTCCAGTAGGGGTCGAGGCACCAGCCGTGGACCGTGGGGCCGCCAACCAGTGTCGGGACCTTGGGATAGACGCTGGAAGTGTTCTGATAGGGCAGATTGTCGACTTCGGTCAAGAGCGGGTCGTTGGTGCTCCCGCCAAAGACCGGGGCGCCCGTGCCGGCTGGGGCTGGTGTGTTGGCTGCGACGGCCGCGGCGTTCATGTTCGACACCATGGTCAGTGCGCCGTTGTCGTTGGGCGCCGCGCTGGCGCCATTGTCGGTAACAAACGAGGCCGAGCCGGCCAGCACGACCGAGCCTTGCAGCTTGACCATGCCCGGCACGCCGCGTCCGCCAGCGCCGCCAGCGCCGCCCACGCCGCCCAAGGCACCCTGGGCGCCGTTGCCGCCGGCGCCGCCTAAGACGCCGCTGTTGTTGCCGCCGGCGCCGGACTGAACGGTAGGACCAACGGCATTGCTGCCGCCGGGACCGCCCGCGGCGCCGCCCGCGCCCGTGCCCGCCGGAACCAGCGAACCGTAGGGGGCGCCGCCCGTACCACCGACCGCTGGAACGGCGGCCGACACTACGAGGTTAATGGTATCCGTAACTTGGAGCAGGCCCTTGGCCCCGAGAATGAACGAACCGCCGCCGGATGCGCCGGATGCGCCGCTGCCGCCCGCACCGCCCGTGCCGCCGGCACCGCCTTGGCCGCCGCTGCCGCCAGAGCCGCCAGAGCCGCCGGGTGGCGGAGGCGAAGGCCAGCCCCCGGCCAGGTACGAACCGAATGTGCCGCCGTCGCCCACGGAGCCCACGCCGCCATTGTCGGGCGTAGCCGTATGTATGGCGCCCGCGCCGCCGCTCGCGCCCGCCTGCTGGCCGCTGGCTCCGGCGCCGCCGCCGCCACCGGCCGTACCGGCGGTGCCGCCGCCGCCGCCGTGGCCGCCACCACCACCGCCGCCGCCGCCGCCGGTGGCGTACTCGTTGGTCGTTGTCGCAGAGCCGCCGCCGCCTGCACCAGCGGCGCCGCCGCCGCCGCCGCCGCCGCCACCACCCGCGCCGCCGCCGCCGCCGCCGCCGCCTTGACCGCCGCCGCCGCCGTTACCGGCAGCCAGTACCAAGTTGTTCGCCAAGGCGGCCAAAGTCGCATACGCTGCATCACCACCCACGTTGCCCACGGTGCCGACGTCCCCGCCGCCTGCATCGCTCGGGGCGTTACCGCCGGCGTTGCCGGCCGAACCGGCTGTACCGTTGGTACCGGTCAGGCCGCCCGCCGCGCCGCCGTTGCTCGTCGCCGCACCGCCTGAGCCGAGCGCGCCGGCCGACCCGGCGCCGCCGCCCGCGCCGCCTCCGCCCGCGCCTGTGCCGGCCGTACCGGGGCTGCCGTCAGCGCCGAAGCCCGCCACGCCGAGATTGCCGTCCGCACCGCCCGTGCCGTTGCCGCCGCCACCGCCGGCATCGCCCGCGGTGCCCGCCTGGCCGAGGAGACCGTCGCCGCCCGCGCCGTTCCTGCCGCCCGCGCCGCCGTCACCGCCCGCGCCGCCTGCGCCGCCCGCGCCGCCCGCGCCGCCGTTACCGCCGCCACCGCCCGGGCCGCCAGCGCCGCCGTCACCACCGCCCCAGATCGAGTTCGTCAGACCGCCTTGGGCCGCGCCGGCATTCACGGTCGCGCCCCAGTACATGTCGGTCTGGGAGATGATCGAGCAGGGCCGTGAACCTTGGGCAGTCACGGTTACGCCAGCCGGCACGTTCACGTACGCGAAGCGAAAGACGCACACGATGCCGCCCCCGACCACGTCCTGGAAGCCCGACCACGAATTGGCGAGATTGTCCGTGATCTGCCGGGTGTCCGTATCGATGGTGATCGAGGAGGAACCCAGTGCCTGGAGGTCAAGGGTGCCGCTCGAGCCGTCACTGTCGTAGATGTCCGCGCCAGCGGTTCCCGAAACCGCCAGAAGCAGCATGATGACAGCGATGGCGTGTGCCCCAGCCCTGGCTTGACAATAGCTGTTCATTCGTCATTCCTCCGTTAGCATGATGCAGCAGCCTTATCTACCCACAAAAGCAGAAGCTCGGATCATGCCCGAGCCATATTTCATAGAGCACTCGAGTCTGCGGCGAGGCACGCCACGGGAAAAACGGCCCCGCCCCGAATCCCGGCCAACATACCACATTCAGCGTGCTCAACGATATCGAGACTTCCTTCGTCGTGTCCCATAGCGAGAATCAAGTGCAGCCACGCACTGCTTACCAGTGCCCATTATAGTGTATTAGGCTCCGAATGTACAGGTTTATTTTCGCTGTTGATTCTGACGCCCTGTTCCACGCAATGCCCACGGGGCACGCCGCCACTGCTATGGAATCTTCGCCTTTCTCAAATAGGGATGCTCACAAGCTAAGTGCTTGCCAAAAAAGGACATGCTGCTTGCCATGGAGCGTCCTGTGCGGGTGTATACGTCCTTCGCTTATCGGCAAGAGATCGGGAAGGCTCAACTCGACGAGGGACGAGAGGTCTCCTTGGCGGCCGCGATGGGCTGTCTCAAGGCCTTCCGGGGCGTTGTCGGGAAAACTTCGACACGGCTGCGATCGATGCCTTTGCGGGCCGGTACGGAGGCGACACGCAGGCCGACACGTGCAGTAGCGGCCATGGCCCCCGGCGTGGGGGCAGGCCCCCGGTTGTCCCCAGCATCGCAACACGGCACGACACACAGCCGCACACGGTTTGCCCACTCGTCGCTCTTGGCTGGGTTAGCTCAGCAGGGCGCCTAAGGCGATGCTGTACAGCTTGGTGTTGGTCGAGTCTGAGCGGCTGGTGACGACCGCCGGGCTCGCCGCGCCGACCACAATGCTGGCGAGTTCCCGGCCAGCGATGTAGCGGATGGTCTTGTACACGGCGTTGCCCGTCTCGATCTCCGGAACGACGATGATGTCGGCATGCCCCGCAACGGGACTGCTTCGTCCTTTGAGATCGGCTGTGTGAGCGTCCAAGGCGTTGTCCATGGCCAACGGACCATCCACGACACACCGGCCGAGTTCGCCGGCCTCGCCCATTCTGCGCAGCATCTCGGCGTCGAGCGACGCAGGCATAGTCGGCAACTCGACGGTTTCGACCGCTGCGACGACAGCCACCTTCGGCTCGGCCATACCCAGGGCCTGCGCCAACTGAACGGCGTTCTTGATAATGGCCACCTTCCGGCTGAATCGCGGGTGAATGTTGATGCCCGAGTCCGTCAGAAGCATCAGCCGTGAACGGTCCGGGGACTCGAACAGGGCCACCTGGCTCAGCGGGCGGCCCCCGCGCATGCCGAATTCCTGATTGAGAACCGCCCGCAGGAAGTCCTTGGTCCTCACCAGGCCCTTCATGACGAGCTCGGCCTCGCCCTCGTGAACCAACTTGACAGCTATCGCTGCCGCTGCCACCGGGTCCGGCGCCTCGACCAGTTCGACGTCCGCCAGATCCACGCCCTGCTGATCGGCGATCTCGCGGATGCGGTCGCCCGCCCCGACCAGCACCGGTCGCACCAGTCGCTCGTCCATCGCGTTCGACAGGGCGGCAATCACGGCGGGCTCGCCGGCAGCGGCCACCGCCATGCGCGGAGGCGGCACCCGACGGGCCCGGTGCAGCAATGCCTCAAATGTGCGCAGAGGTTGGCGCGTCAATGTGGTCTTCCCGCGGTTTTTCGTCGCCCGCCGGCACGGCGATCTGGCCGCTTCGGGCCAGCGCGACAATGCCCAAAGGCCGCACCATTTTGAGCAAGCCGTCGATGGCACGGTGCTCGCCGGCAAGCTCCAGCGTGATCGTCTCGTCGCTCATGCCGATCACGCGCGCCTGGAACAACTCGGCCACTTGCATGACGCGGTTGATCGTATCCGGCTCGACACGAACTTTGATGAGCAGGAGCTCTCTGGCGTAGAACTCCTCGCTGGCCAGGTCCTCGAGCTCGATCACCACATCGAGCGCCTCGCACTGCCGTTCCGTTTCCGACACCGTCTGCTCGTCTCCCACCACCACGATCGTCGCGCGGCTCACGCGCGTATCTTCCGTCTCCCCCACGGCCAGACTCTCGATGTTGATGCCTTGACTTGCGAAGGCTTCGCTCACCTGGGCGAGGACGCCGCGCTGGTTCTTGACAAGGCAGGAAAGGGTGTGCTTCATCATACAATCCCCGCGTCAATCTCACGTCCACTTTAGTCCGTCCGGCACCCGAACATCAAGCGCGCCCGCCAACTCGCTCAAGCCCTCCCTTCGTGTCATCGTGCCTTTGTGGCCCAAAGACAACCGCGCCGAGCCAACGAGAACCACCAGCGAAGAACCTGTAGAATAGGGAATGCTGGTCAAGAGGGAAGCCCCGTGAGCGGCCAAGTCAAGCTCCCCATGACGACCATCATCGCCCTCGTCAGCGCCAACCTGTTCCCCTTGTGGGGCGTGCTCGTGCTCGGATGGGACGTGTCAACCCTCCTGATGCTCTTCTGGGCCGAGAACCTCGTCATCGGCATCCTCAACGTACTGCGCCTGGCCGTGTGCCCCAATCCCAGCAAAGGCGACGGCTCACGCGCCATGACCATCCCCTTCTTCATCATCCACTACGGCATCTTCACCTTCGGCCACGGGATTGCCCTCGTCGCCATCGGCGACGTACTGTTCCACTCGGACATATCCCCTGCCACCCTCCTCGGCACCCTCTTCCTCCCCGTTATCGCCCTGGCCGCAAGCCACGCGCTCTCCTTCGTCCTCAACTTCATACGCAGCGGCGAGTACCGTAACACCACCCGCCCCGAGCTCATGATGCGCCCCTACTCCCGCGTCGTCGCCATGCACCTTACCATCATCTTCGGCGCCTTTCTCACCCAGTTGACGGGCCAACACTGGGCCGCCCTGGCGACCCTCGTCCTGATCAAGATCGCCCTCGACCTGCGCGCCCATCGCGCCGAACGCGTCAAGTTCGCCGAAGCGCCACCAAGGAAGCACACCCACGTTCGTGGCCCCACACGCGTCTCGCGACAGCCGTAACGCTTTGCCGGGAAAGAGCTTGCGGCGCAACGCCCTGCCCCTGGCGCAACTCCTCTCGGTGAGCGCCAAGAAACATGAATACTCCCTCACCTTTGCCCGTCTCATAATCAGTGCAACCAATGGAGGCGAAGGCCATGAGAAACACCACCATGATACTCGCCACGGCCGCGGCCCTTCTCGTGACCGCCGGCCTGTGCGCCCCCCAGGCGCATGCTCAAGTCCGCAGACAGGGAAGCCGCGTCATCAGGCGCGCCGCACCGTCCAGCCGTGGCGGGGCGTCGTCTCTGTCCCGCTCTTCGGGGCGCTCCGGTTTGTCCCGGACGCCCAGCACGCGCAGCAGCCCCAGTTCCCGAGGCGGCTCAAGCCCCTTCGGCGGCTTGGGGCGCAGCCGCAACTCGGGCTCCCTCGGGGGCTCGGACCGCCCGGGCCTGACGGCGCTGGGCAACTTACTCGACGGCATCCAACGCAACCGGGACGGCCGGGACGGCCGCTATGGCGGCCGCTACGACTCCGACAAGGCGATGGCCAGCGCCTACCGCGACGCCGCCATTGCCAACGCCGTGGTCGGCCTCGTCGGCATCTTCGTCGAGGCGGGCATGCGAAACCAGTGCAGGGCGCAGCCCGCCGCGGCCACGGGCCACTACGAAACCCATCGCGTCATTGTGCAGCCCGGCCGCTACGAGCAAGACCGCGTCTGGATTCCCGAGAAGTACGATCCCAACACCGGGCGGAAGCTCGGTGGCGGCCACCACGAAACACGCACCCGGTGGATACCTGAGACCGTCGAATACCGCAAGGTCTACGTGCCCCACTAGTGGGCGGAACTTGACATTCGTCGAGCGTCTTCCTGGCGTAGGGGAGACGCTCGCCCTTATGGTAGTCGGTCCGGAACTATCCACAGGCGCCGCGCGTTGCGGTCTGGCTGTCCCGGCGTCAGCGGTTGACGCGCGCCTCGAGGTCGTCTACGGCCTTGAACGCCTCCTCGGTGATACGGATGACCTCGCTCGTGCGGGCGTTGCCGGGCCGGGCATAGAGCGTGAACTCGTATTCTGCGCCCATGGCTACGTGTTTGACGCTGTCGAAGAGCGGCTGCGGGCTTTCCTGTTCCGCTTCCCCTGCGGCGGCCGCGGCTTCCTGTTGGGGCCGGAAGTTTTGCCTGAGGGTGGCCCAGTTCTTCTGCAGTCCGAAGTAGCCTGCGATAGTCATGACGACCAGGCAGGTGACAAGGCAGACGTTCCACGCCCACTTCATGCGGCCGCGCGGCGTGTCGTCGCGCATGAAGGACTTCATGTTCAGCAGCACCGTGAAGCACAGCACGCCGAGCGGCATCAGCACGGCATTGAGGCTCGATGCGGTGATGGCCGTCTGCCACGGCAGCTTCATGGCGACGCCCGTCACCGCGACTACGGGCAACAGCGAGAACCACCACTTGGCCCGGCCCTCGTGGGCGAAGCCGAACATCTCGCATCCGATGAAGCCGCACGACAGCATGTGGGTGACGATGGTCGTGAAGCCGATGGTCATCATGCCCACGCCGATCAGCAGCAGGGCCATGCCGTTGCCCACGGACTCGCCGCCCAGCCACTGGCCGAAGGTCGGCCCGAGCACCGGGACCACGGCGAGGATGTCGCGAACCGGCCCGCCCATGGCCCCTTCCTCTGGCCCGATGGTGTTGGCCACGGCGATGACCATGAAGCCCGTCGCGAAGATGAAGGGGACCACCATCCCCGTGATGAGGTCGAAATAGGCCAGCTCCTTGTGCTCCTTGCCCCACTTCTTGTTGAGCAGGGCATAGGAATACAGGAAAAACATGTTGATACCGGTGACCGCCGCCATGCCCGCCACAATGGGCTTGACCAGCGCCGGGTCGATGCCGCCGTCCAGCCAGTCGCGGATGAACGAAATGCCCGTCACGCCGAGCACGAGGCGCTTCCACTGGATGCCCGTGACCACGGCCACCAGCGCGAACGCGAACACAATGGTCCACACGAGGATCTTGGTGGCGAACTCGAAGTGCTTCACCCCCTCCAGCCCTCGGTGGTACATGTGGACCACCCCGCAGGCAGCGGCCAGCACCGCCAGGCCGATGATCGCACGCCCGGCCATGTGGTCCATCTCTACGCCCACGCCGCCCGCGAGCGAAATCACGCCGTTAGCCGTCAACGAATATTGCGGGAAGTGCCAGATGATCGTGGCCGCCAGCGCCCCCACCGCCCACGCGACGGCCAGCACCGGGCTCAGCCGCTCCCAGAACACGCGATACGGCCGTTCCTCCGTCGAGCACACCTGCTTGGCGATGGCCGCCATCACGAAGTAACCCAGCAGCATGGACAGCGGCTGGACCCACAGCAGCTCATAGCCCCCCATGGCCCCAAACCACACGCACGCCGCCATCGTCCCCCCGCCCAGCGTCAGCGCGCTCTGCATGTAGCCCGGCCCCGTCAGCCGCACATAGCCCCAGATGCGCTTGCGAACCGGTTGCGCAGCCAACTCGGAAAGGTACTGTTTCTCGTCCATGAGGCCGTCTCGATGCTCCCCGGTGCAATGGGGCCGAGTGTAGCAGGTCGATTCAGAGCCCGCAAACGCGCTGGCGTGCACCGGGCGAGAAACCAGGGTCATTTCGTTGGATGCGGCCGAGCGCCGTGCCTGAAGGCGGTCTCCAAGGCGTCGTAGCTCAGTCGTTGCGAGCGGCCGCGGTGAACAGGCCCTTGGTGAGCCGGCTGGCGAAGATCGGAATGTAGAAGGGGAGCCGGTGGGGCTGCGGGAAGTCGCGCACGATGCGCAGGAGGCGTACCGGATTCATGAAGAACTGCCGGTTGGCCCGCCGTTGGTAATAGAACAGCACCTCGTCGGGCACGGCGGCCAGGTTCACGGGAATCCGGCTGAAGTCCGTGTCGGCGTAGCTGATGTTGGCCAGCTTCTCGGGGTGGGTCCGCTGGACGAGGTCGTAGAGTTCGGTGTTGGGGAAGGGCGTGACCGTGAAAAAGGAGGCGGTATGCAGCAGCGAGTGGCGGGCCACGTCGATGGTCTGCTGCATTTCGGCTTCCGTTTCCGTGGGGAATCCGAGCATGTTGAAGCCGTTGGCGAAGATGCCGCGCTGCACGGCCATTTCGATGCCCTCGAGAAAACGCGGAATGTCCAAGTGCTTTCCGATCAGCTTCTGCAAGCGAGGCGATCCGCTCTCGAGCGAGAAGCTGCAGAAGTAGGTGCCGGCGTCGGCCAGGGCGTCGACGGTGGCCTGGTTGAGCGCATCGGCACGGATGGCGTTGGGAAAGGCGATCTTGATCCGGAGGTCGCGCTGCCCGACGAGTTGGCTGAACTCGATGACGCGCTTGCGGTCGTGGTTGAAGATGTCGTCAATGAACTCGACGTCGTCGATCCCGAGGGTCCGCTTGTAATATTCGATCTCATCGACGACGCGCTCGGCCGAGTGGGCGCGGAATCGCTTGCCGAAGATCCGGTGGCACCAGTTGCAGTGGTAGGGGCAACCACGGCTGCTGACGATGGACGCGTAGCGGCGGCGCGGAATCGGCGGCATGGACTGCAGGCGCCAGTATTTCCTCACGTCGATAAGGTCGTAGGCGGGAAAGGGTAGGGAGTCGAGGTCTGCGATGTGCGGGATGAAGCCCGGATTGGTAATCACGTGGCGGTCCGCGTCGCGCCAGATTAGGCCGGGCACCTTGCTGAGATCGCCGTCGTCGAGGTAGGTGTTGACGATCATCTCGAGGGCCAGCTCGCCTTCGCCCACCACGGCCGCGTCGGCCTCGGTGCCCTCGATTGCGCGCTCGCGGAACGCCGAGACGTGCGGCCCCCCGAGCAGGATGAGGGCGTTGGGCAGTGCCTGGCGGACCTTGCGCGTCAGCCCGCCGAGGGCGTGCGCCGCCGGGGTCAGCGCGCTGAAGCCTACGATGTCGGCGTGATGGTCGACGGCCTGCCACACCAACTCGTTGTCCGAGAAGCCCTCGCAACGCTGGTTGATCACCCGGATGTCCACATCGAACTTGGTGCGCAGGTAGGCGGCGAGATACATCAGGCCCATGGGCGGCGTGGCCAAGGGATACATCGGCTGGCGCCGGCCCACGTTGGCCAGGAACACCCGCAACTGCTTGGCGTGACGCGGCGCGCGCTTACGGATATCGGCCGCCTTGCAGGCTTTCTCGAGATGGCTCGACGGAACCGTTTCGGCCTGCGTGGCGGCACGCGGCGGCGTAACGTGGTCTCTGTCGGCCGGGCGTTGAGTGTTGGTGGTGCCCATGATTCGGACTCACTGCCTTGAGTCTAGGCGCTGCAAATCGCCTCGCCGTAGACGCAGAGGCGCGCGGAACTCTCCTGGAGCTGCATTCTTCGAGCACCGTAGCACCGGGTCGGCGATATGTCAAAGACGTGCCGCTCGATGCCCAATGCCTGACGGGCGCCGCTCCCGCGTTTCACCTGCGCGCGAACAGGCCCTTGCCAAGCCGAAGCATAAGCATGGGCAGGTAGCGGGGGAGGTACTGCGGCTGCGGGAAATCCCGGGCGAGGCGCACAAGCCGCATGGGGTTGAGGTAGAAGCGGCGCCAGGCTTTGCGCTGACTAGCGTACAGGACCTCATCGGGAACCGCAGAGAGGTTCACCGCGATTCCCGTGTAGTCCTGGTCCTCATAATCCAGGCCGACGAGCTTCTCCGGATGGGTGCGCTCGACGAGGGCGTGCAGTTCGGTGTTTGGATACGGGGTGACCGTGAAGAAAGTGGCCGTGTGGAGCTTCGAGTTGCAGGCCACGTCGATGGTTTGGCGCATTTCGTCTTCGGCCTCGGTCGGGAATCCAAGCATGGTGAAGCCGTGGGTCAGCACACCCCGTTGCACCAGCATCTCCACCCCCTCGAGGAACCTCGGGATATCGAGGCGCTTGCCGATGAACTGCTGAACGCGCGGGGAGCCCGTTTCCAGCGCGCAGGCCGAGTAGTACGTCCCCGCGTCCACCAGCGCGTCCACCACCTCCTGCGTGAGACGGTCGCCGCGCAGCGCGTTCGGAAACGCGATCCGCAGCTTGAGCCCACGCCGCTGCACCAGGTCGCAGAAATCGAGTACGCGCTGCCGGTCTTGGTTGAAGATGTCGTCGAGGAACTCGATCTCACTTAGTCCGAAAACGCGCACGTAGTGCTCGACCTCCGCCACGATGCGCTCCGCAGACTGCGCCCGAAACCGTTTGCCGAAGATGCGGTGGCAGTACATGCACTGGTAGGGACAGCCCCGGCTGGTCAGGAGCGACACGTAGCGGCGGGGCGGGACCTGCGACATCGATCGCAGCCGCCAGTACTTGCGCAGGTCGATGAGGTCGTAGGCCGGGAAGGGCAGCGAATCCAAGTCCTCTATCGGCGCGATCTCGCCCGGATTCGCCACAATCCCGCCGTCCGAATCGCGCCGGAACACGCCGGGTATTCCCGAGAGATCTGTGCCGTTTCCATACGCGCCCAGGATCTGCTCGAACGCCAGCTCCCCCTCGCCCGCTACCGCCGCATCCGCGGCCGTATCTTCCATGGCCTTCGCCCCGGAGGCCGACACGTGCGGCCCGCCCAGCACGATAAGCGCCCCTGGCAAAGCCGCCCTGGCCTTGCGCGTGGCCTCCGCCAGCGCACGCGCCGAAGAAGTCAGCGCCCGGAATCCAACAACGTCTGCCTCGAATTCCGCCGCCGCCTGAACGATGTCGTTTACGCTCGAGCCATCGGCGTACTGGTCCACGATCCGCACGTCCAGGCGGAAGCGCTCGCGCAGGTAGGCCGCCAGACACAACAGGCCCATGGGAGGCGACACGGGGGGGAAGTTGATGGTCCGGCGCCCCACGCTGGCCAGAAACAACCGTAACCGCCTCACCGAAGACCTCCTACCAGGGTGTTCGGGTCCACGGCTTTGGCCCGTCACTACCCCTGTAGATACTATAGCAAATCCGCCCCGCACGGCCCGCCAAGGCCGGGGCTTGCGAGGCGCCGGTTTTGCGAATGCACTTCCTGCACGCGCTGAGGGCGCGGACTGGACGCGGTGATGGAACTGGTATATCCTTGCCAATCATGAGTGAAGACCCGATGGAAGTCAGCGTAGTGTTGCCGTGCCTCAACGAGGAGAAGACCATCGGCCCGTGCATCCGCTCGGTGCGGGCCGCCCTCGATCAGGCCGGCGTCCGGGGCGAGATCATCGTCGCCGACAATGATTCGGCCGATCGCTCTGCCGAGATTGCCCGCGAGGAGGAGGCACGCGTCGTGGACGTCCGGTACCGCGGCTACGGCAACGCCCTGCGCGCCGGGCTCGAGGCGGCCCGCGGCCGCTATCTCGTGTTTCTCGATGCCGACATGTCCTATGACGGCGCGGATATCCCGCGGTTTGTCGAGGAATTGCGCGACGGCGCCGATCTGGTGATCGGGTCGCGGTTCCGCGGAGGCATCGACCCGGGGGCGATGCCCTATCTCCATCGCATCGTGGGCACCCCCGCCCTCACCGCCTTGGCCAATGTCCTGTTCGGATGCGCCATCAGCGACGTCAACTGCGGCATGCGGGCCCTGACGAAAGAGGCCTTTGAAGGACTCGATCTCCATTCGGAAGGCATGGAGTTCGCCTCGGAGATGATGATTAAAGCGGCCCAGGCCGGGCTCAGCATCCGCGAGATCCCCATCACGCTGCACACGGACCAGCGAGGGCGGGATCCCCACCTGCGTTCGTTTCGCGACGGCTGGCGCCATCTCCAGATCATGATGCACTTCTGCTCCCTCTGGCTGTTCCTGGCTCCGGGCGCCGGACTCGCCTTGGGCGGCCTGGCCTTGATCGGGTGGACCTTCGGCGGCCCGCTGGGCGCCCTGGCCCCACTGGTGGGGCTATGCGCCGTGTTCGTGGGTGTGCAGATGCTTCTCCTGGGCGTCACGGCCCAGGGAAGGGTCCGGGGCTCGAAGTACCGCCAATCCGACAGCCCCATGTACCGGTTGATCCGCAGATGGGTGCGCGTCGACACAGGGCTCGTGCTGGGCCTCGTGGCCGCCTTGGCCGGTATGGCGGTCGTGGCATGGGCCATGTCTCGGGGCCTGCGCTCGGCCGGCGCCAGCGGGCCTGTGCCCACGACATGCGGCCTCGAGGTCATCCGGCACGCCGCGCTCGGCGCGGTGGCGTTCATTTGCGGGCTGCAGGTCTTCTTCACCTCGGTGTTCATTGGGCTGTTTGGACTGCGCGTCGCCGACGACGAACCGGCCCGGCGCGACGAGTCCTCATCCTCCGACGAATGAGTGCGGACAGCGCCGCCAGAAGAAATGGGAAAACCGTATCAGGTTGGATTACGGCATGAAAGTCGTCTTCGTTCTACCGCCCTATGACTACTCGAAGTCGGTCGGCAACACCCGCCGGAACGTGCAGATCGGTCTCCTGCCGCCCTTGGGCGTAGGCTACCTGGCGGCATGGCTCGAGCAGTTCGGCCACCACGTCGTCCTGGTCGACGCGGTGGCCGAGCAGTTGGACATCAAGGGGGCCGCCCAAGCCGTACTCGCCCACGAGCCCG
>Ga0272442_10003689_pt1 | contig 21370 bp, 22 predicted proteins | sample SSMForm2O_FD_200262 | JGI IMG/M metagenome (GOLD analysis project Ga0272442, IMG submission 200262) | Marine sediment archaeal communities from Little Sippewissett salt marsh, Falmouth, MA, United States - SSM-Form-2O | ecosystem: Environmental > Aquatic > Marine > Wetlands > Sediment ... | reverse complement strand
CTGTCGTGACTGAAAGAACCCCTCTCCCTGCCGTCTCTACCGGGGTGTATCCCCATGGCTCGTAATATGAAGGGAATATTCCGAGGTGGCAGGCCATTATCCCCGACTCGTAGTTCAACCCCAGCAATCCGTCCGCACTTGAGAGATATGCGGGGTAGTAGACTATCTTCACTTTGTCGTCCGCCTTGTTAGTAAGGCCTTTCTCGACTAGGTTCTTTAATATGATGTTGTTCTTGTTGCTGAGGTTGAGGGCTGAAAGCGGGGGCGAGGCATTTTCTCCCCGCTGCCGTTGTATTATCCTCTTTTTCAGGTCTTTTATGAATGTCTCGTCGAAGATGTCGGGGCTTTCCGGGATCTCACCTGCACACACAGAGTCGAGTATGTTCTCTCTTATCTCTTCCAGGTTTGATTCTATCTCATCCAGCATTCCGTTGAACATCGATATATTGCCCATAACTTCCTGGTTCCTGCCCTCGGTCGCGTCTGGCACCCAAAAGAAGACTACGACGTTCTTCGGGCTGTTTTCAGTCTTAAGGCGCTCATTGAGGCGGTGCAGTGAGTCTATGAGCAGGTCTATACCCTTGTTTCGGTATTCGAACCGGCCGGCAATGAAGAAGTAAAGGGTGTTTTCTACGTCCATATGGTAGTAGGGAGTGAAATACGCAAGACAGAAGTGTTTAACGCGTTCTTTGTACCGATCGTGTAGAAGACTCAACTCCTCCATGGATGGGAATTTCCTTATGTTGAGTCCGTTCAGCGTGAGGATATCCGGCTTCTTGCCTAATATATACTGCGCCTCCCTACCCGTGGTAGCGCTTACGGAAGTGAATACGTCGGTCTCTCTGGCGCAGGCTTTCTCCATGCTGTGCTTCGGCAGCATGCCTAGTTTTTTGGCTATTTTATCGTCACAGATGCGGTTTTCCGCCAAGCCCTTCTCTATATCTTCACACAGCTCCATGCCGTTTCCGGCCATCGATCTCCCCAGCATGGTTGCGTGCGTCGTGAATGCCAAAGCAGCCTTGCTGTTCACAGTCTTCAAGTGCAGTAAAGCCGCACCTGTAAGCCATTCGTGGAACTGGCACACTACTTGAGCGTCCAGCCGGCTAATTATCTTCTCGAGGGCTATGCCCGCTGCCTCTGACCAAACGACGGGCTCGTCGTAGTCCCAGCCGGCCTTAATGGAATCGACTTTGTACTTTTCCCACAAACCAGCCTTTATTCCATCCTTCTTATCACTTAGTGCGCCGGGCTCTACAAGAATGCACTTGGGTTTGCCTTCAATCAGCCATCTGCCGTAATAACATTTTATCCCTTGCTCTTCGAGTTCTCTGAAAGAATCTGCGAACGGGTTATCGTGCTCTTCTTCGAACTCAAGTTTTGCCTTGTCCTTATAATACGGCCCCACTACGTAGTAGTCATCGAAGTTCCCCATCATGCTGCCGGCTTTAGTTGACAGCACTGTGTGTATCCCGCCTACTTTATTAGCTACCTCGAAAGATACTTCAAAGACTACTGCTTTCATGATGCCCCCTTATGAATTACGGCTTAGATAATATAAAGCACGTATATATTAACGGTAGAATGAGGCCGCGTTTTCAGGAGACGTCGTGCATATATAGACTCCCCCACCAAGCTCGAAACCTGCGAACTTCGACATGCGCGGCATAAATTCAAGATGAAAGTGATACCAGTCAGAGCTCTTTTTCGGGGCTGTGTGTAATGAAAAGTTGAAGGAAACGTCCGGAAAGCCCCCGACTAACTTGTTAGCAAGTCTTTTTAGAGTATCAACGAACGCGTATTGCTCTTCCTCGTCCAGTTCGGAGAAACAGCCGACGTGTCTTTTGGGGAAAAGCCAGAATTCATAGGGGAACCTTGGAGCGTTAGGGCACAATGCTACGACTTTATCATCCTTTGTAGCTACTTTGCTGTCTTCTTTTCCGATAAGGTCGCAGAAAGCGCATCTACCGTTCTCTTCCTTATACCTTCGCGCATTCTCGTTCTCCTCGGCGATGATAGTCGGGGTCATGTTCAAGGCAATAAGCTGCGTATGCGAGTGTTTCAGTGAAGCCCCGGCCGCGTCTCCCCTGTTTCTGAAAACAAGGGTATAGTTGAATTGTCTGTCGAGTTCCTTACGGCGTTCTTCATATGCCAGGAATACCTCCCTTATATGCCCTGTTTCATGATCTTCAAGGTTCATGTCGTGGCATGCACTATCAACTATTATCTCGTGCTTTCCCTCCGGCGGGCTGACTGCCGCGAATTTATTGTCGAAACCCCTAATAGTCCACTGTTCACCACCCTTCCTGAATATTTCCGGCGGCGTCATGTGCTCGTTGCCTTTGCAGAAGAAGCATTTTTCGTCTATCTCACATCTTTCCTTCTCCTGCGGCGCTTCTTTGAAGTCGTGGGGTCTCTTGCCCCTGCCTTCGGCTATCAAACTGTACCTCTCTATAAGGAAGTCCTTACGTAATGTGTTATCAGTCATGTTTTTGTTATAACCCTTATAATCTCCGCAACGCTCCACGCCTGGCTTATGCAGCCGGAGGCGTTATATGGCTCGTTACCGTCGAATACCTCACTTATCGTGCCTATGCCCTGCTCCCAGAGGTGTTCCTCCAGCAACGGTTTAAGCATGCTCCTAACTTTTTCTTTGCCCTTAACTTTTGTATATGCATCTAAAAAAGGCGCCAATAGCCAAGGCCATACAGTGCCCTGATGATAGGCCATATCCCTCTTGTACTGGTTGCCATAATATTCCCCCTTATATCTCGAATCTTCGGGTGAGAGGGTTCGTAAACCGTAAGGTGTTAGAAGTTTTTCTTCAACGACATCTACTACGGGTTTCCATTTGTTTTTTTCAAGCACCTCGAACGGCAAACTTACGGCGAATATTTGGTTAGGCCGCAGGGCCCCGTCTTTGTAGTCTCCTTCTATAAAATCATACAGAAAGCCTTCCTCGTTCCAGAATTGTTGGTTGAAGTTTTCCTTTGCTATCTTCGCGTCCTCATCGTAGCTGTTCTCTTCTATACTCTTTGAGATAGCGGCCGCGGTTTTAAGTGCATTGTACCACAGGGCCTGCACTTCCACGGGCTTGCCCCTTCGCAATGTCGGGGCCTGACCTTCCATATATGCGTCCATCCATGTCATGGGTTTGTCGTAGGTGCTGTTTATCAACATATCATCTCCCGCTTTTATCCCATAATCTGTGCCGTTCTTGTAATGCTCTATTATATCCTTAAGCCCCGGCCATATCTCATCTATGAACCCTACGTCTTTAGTATATTCCACGTAGTCCTCACATACCCGGAACAGGAGGAGGGATGCGTCTATGCTGTTGTATGCTGAGCCATTCCCCTGATTTAAGATATTCGGGAGTATGCCGTTCCTGGAGTTCTTGAGCAGACCTCTTATGACGTCCTTTGCGGCCTCAGTGTCGTCCGTAGCGCGCAGTATCCCCGGCAGGGAGATCAGACTGTCCCGGCCCCACGAGCCGAACCAGTGATATCCTGCTATAAGCGAGGTAAAAGGCCGCGCACCGCACAGAAAACTATCGGCAGAGTTTACAAGGCAATTTATTGTCGGTTCATCGTAACCTGTGTCGTATCTTTCGCGAAAAGCCCTCGTTAAGTTGCCAATCCTCCGACTCTCTTCGAGTAACAGCTCCCCGGCACTCTCGGTGAGAGCGTTGTTTGTTTGGATAACCTCCTGTTTGTCAGTCCCAGCGTTCAGTATGACGTGGAAGACGGAACCCTTCCGGAAGTTGGTGGATAAGAGGCATGAGATGTAATGGTCTTCCAGAAAGTCGTAACCACGTAATTGTTCTTCTTTGTAGTACATGTCGTTAAGCCAGTAGTCTCCTTCTACCTCTGTTTTACATAAATCACTACTTACGGCAATAAAAGAACCGCGGTCCTTTTCTGCATGCAAGAGCATTCCTTTATCCATCTTCTCGCGGTTGAAGTTGAAATCACCCTGCTTTGTTAAGGAATGGATGTTGCGATCGTTTACGAGGGGCCTCGCCCTGAAGCGCCCTTTCCCTTCGTCTATACTATACCTTATTATGGTGGCGTTTTTTCCGCGCGGCATACACACGGTTTTGGTTAGCCTACAACTGTCTAATTCATAAGTGAATTGAGGCAAAGGCGAAAGGTTGAAGTCTGAGGGTTCCACACAATCTTTTGGATATATGCCGTCATGGTATTGGTTTGAATACAGGGGTTTGTTTTCCCCCTTTATATCCAGTTCTTCTTCCAACTTGGATACTAACAGGCGTCTGTCGTCAAGATTACCGTAAGATGCTATAAGCATACCATGGTACTTTCTGGAGTTTCGGTTGGCTATGGTAGATGACGAAAATCCGCCGATACCGTTAGACAGTAACCACTCTGAAGTTACATCTTTAACTCTATCATCAAACATTTTTATAGAACTAGATATTAACTAACCTGTTATATTGACGATAGCGCAACTTAAATAAGAGACCCAATATAACGATATTCACTCAGTCTGACTGAGTAATGGAGGGGTAGATGCCCAGAAGAAAAAACATGTTGCGTGTTAAAACGCCACAGGATGCACAGCAGGTGCTTAGACCCTTAGAAAACCCGTCGAAGTTTTTCAATACATGTGATGGGAGGGAACTTAGGAGTTTACAGGATTTGTCGAATGCAATAGGGGAGATGGATCCAGGGGCTTTCGGCCACCATGTTAACAACGGCTCAAACCACTTTGCGGAATGGGTTTCGTCTGTCTTCAGCGATAAAAAGCTTGCACGCGAGATGCGCGAGATACACAACCAGAGGTTGTCAAAGGCGTTAGTGGACTACCGTTTGACATGGCTTGATGTAAAGGCCAACGAACAGATTTAGGTTATCAAATATAATCCGGCCCGAAACAACCCTATTTATTCCTAATGCTGAAATTACTACATGTCAGTATTCATACGAACGCCGTCAAGGCTGCATTTCGGACTTTTGGATATGAACGGCGACCTCGGTCGTATTGACGGAGGGGCGGGCATCGCGATAAAAAAGCCTTGTGTAGAGCTCTCGGCCGAGATTTCAGAGGATATGAATCTTCCGGATAAGAGGCTGGAAGAAGCCTGCTCCCGCGTCCTTAAACATTACCGGATAAAAGGCGGGGCGAGGCTTGATTTTCAGAATATACCCCAATCCCATGTCGGTCTTGGCTCCCGCACCCAGATGACTCTTGCAGCGTCTGCTGCGATAACGAGGCTATACGGGATAAAAGCTTCGGTGCGAGAGCTTGCTTTTATCGCCGGCAGGGGCGGCACCTCTGGAATAGGTGTCTGCGCGTTTGAGAGAGGCGGATTTATAGTTGACGGGGGCCATCCAAAATCAGCCAAGCCCCGTTTCCTTCCCTCGAGTTTCTCAAAGGCAGAACCCCCGCCGGTGCTTGCACGTTATGACTTCCCGGACTGGCCGGTAACATGCATAATACCCAAACTTCCCGCAGTAGAGGGGCTTAAGGAGAAAAGCATTTTCGATGAGTATTGCCCAATAAATAAACGTGAGGTGGAAACCCTTAGCAGACTGGTCCTTATGAGGCTGATGCCTGCGGTTCTGGAGAAAGACATAGACGGGTTCGGGGACGCGATAAACCAAATGCAGAACATGGCATTCAAACGCATAGAGACGAGCCTTAGGGGCGATACTATATTAGAGCTATTGTGCTTTTTGCAGAAGAATTCACGAGGCGCGGGGATGTCGTCTTTCGGGCCTTTATGCTATTCTTTCAGCAAGAATAAGGCCGAGGCGAAAAAACTGGAGAAGCACTTAAGGGATTATGCCTCCCGGAATTTCGATAAATACGTGCTGTTCACCACAAAAGCAGACAACGACGGAGCGAAGAGCACCACAAAAGCAGACAACGACGGAGCGAAGAGCACCACAAAAGCAGACAACGACGGAGCGAAGAGCACCACAAAAGCACACAACGATGGAACAGAGACCAAGAAACGGTGAGATGCTTGCGGATTTTGAGAAGAAATCCGGGATAAAACTTTCGGAGACCCGGAAAATACTTGCTGTGACCGACGGCAGCATAACCCAGATAATCGAGATCCTAAAAGGGGCTCCCGTAAGACTTAAGACAATCCAACAAAGGGTATCTCAAGCCGGAAAGGAGGCCGAAAAACTCGGAGTTTCTCCAGAAGATGAAGTAAACTTTCGCGAAGTACTGATAATCGCGAACGGAGAGACGCTTGTTCACGCGCTTTCGATGATGCCTCTTGCACGTTTAAAAACGCAGTTCAAGGACGATTTGATGAAGGCAGACGTTCCCATAGGGAAGCTGTTATCTAAGCATCGAATAGAGGCCCGGCGTGAGCTACTCAGCATACGGGAGGGGAAAAGCCCCTACATCGAGGGCAGGTGCCTTGAGCGCGAATACGATATAATAAACGGCGGTAAGGTGATGATGCATATAACTGAGTTTATAAAACTCTAGCACTCATCCAATAGGTCTTCTCCGTCCACGAGTTTTTCCTCCAAGCGTTTTCTGCGTCTTTCCATCTCACAAGCTGATGCCAGCATGGCCAGCGCCTTAGCGCTCTTGAAATGCGCCACAGGTTCGGAAACGAAAGCAGGATGAACGTTTGATATTGTTTCACCCACCGATCTATGGTCTTCTTCGGTTACAGTCAGGTCGTTTTCCTGCATATCTTTTTCAAAGCCTTCCCACATGCCAGGGCTTTGTCTGCAGTACCACAACAGCATCCTTTTGTATATGTTTTGGAAGTTCTTGGAGTCGTCTATTGACATCTTGTAAGCATCTTTGGTTTCTGGCAGTTCTTCTGTTTTTCTCATCATATGGAGGTTGGAATACGCCTTTGCCAGCCGCAGAAACTCTCTGTAGGTCATTCTCCCGAGGTAGAATTTCTCGTTTATCTTTCTCACGAAGTCGAATTCCAGCGCAGATAAAGAGGGCCCGGCTTCCCCGAATTTTTTCATGAACTTCATCTGGCCTTTCTTAACACTATGGTATTCGTGTTTTTTATCTCCCGCTATTTTGAATACGCCGCCGAGAAGCACCATGGGAACGATGCCTATTCTTACCATTGAGCGCGTGTTGGGGTCTATCTGCATCTCGCCGTATACGCCCATGGCCGCGGCCGCAACCCAGAACAGATTACCTATTGCTCTTTCGAACAACCCACGTTGCCACATGTCACCCAGCTCGAATCTTAACAGACGAAGAAACATACTTAGGGCTCTGCACGACTTTTGGTAGAACTTCATATACCACCTTTTTTCTGCGCCGTTGTTTTTGGGATGTGTCATCCCTATCCCCCGTTATATTCATGGGAGAAAAGATAAAAAGCCCTATAATGCGCCACATTCTCTCACAAAAGCGTTTTTATTTCCGCGAAGGAAAATACAACGTGGAACTTGGAATAGATCCCGGGACTAAGACCTGGGACTTTGTTTTGATGGATGAAGGCAGGATTGTGCGCGAGGAAGTCGTACCCTCGGAAAGGATAAGTCTGGATATGTGTCTGCGCATGGCAGAGGATGCGGACATAACGGTTGCTCCATCAGGCTACGGTATACCGCTTAAGCGTGTTTCAGAGCTTAATGGTTCTGATTTTGAAGAGTTGCTTCTGAAAAAGGAAGGAGAAGGGGAAGTGATGGGCCTGGGCAAGGTTCTCAAAGGCTTCCAGAGGGAGAACATAAACGGCTACGTACTGCCGGGAGTCAAACACCTGCCTTCAGTGCCTGAGTTCCGGAAAATCAATAAGATAGACATGGGCACTCCCGATAAACTGTGTGTTGCAGCTTTAGCTGCCAGCCGAAACCAGGGCTCTTTCATACTGGCGGAACTCGGAAGCGCTTTCAACGCATTCATGGCAGTTGAAAACGGGAGCATAGTCGACGGCATAGGGGGAACCATGGCGTCTTCGGGCAACATGAGTTCCGGTGCTTGGGACGGTGAACTTGCGTATATCGCGAAGATACAAAAGAAAACGCTTTTCACGGGCGGCAAGAAAGATGTTCCCGGAAAAACAGGGGAGAGATACTTCATCGAGGGCGTCGTGAAGGACATAAACTCCATGCTTACGGCAGTGGATACGGATGATGTTTTTGTTTCAGGGGCACTGTCAAAGGATTATATCGGAGAAATCAAGGATAGTTTTCCTGAAGCGCGGTTTTTGCGGGGGGAATCAAAGAGGGCATCGAACGCTGCGGAGGGCGCGGCCATGATAGCAAACGGCCTTAATGGCGGACACTGCAGAAAAATCGTGGAGAAACTCGGCATAAAAGAGGCATCAGGAAGCCTTTTTGATTATATTTATATTAAAAGTAAGATTAAACAACCATAATGACGGAGAAAATAGCCTGGGCCATAACCGGGGCCGGCCACAACCTCGGAGAATCTGTAAGGATATTCATAGAGACTAAAAAGATACTGGATTTCAATCTGACGGTCTTTTTGTCTAATGCGGGGAAGGAAGTATCTATGATGTATGGAAAGTACGACGAGTTAATAAATACTTTTCAGGATGACAAGTCCTTCGAGATATTCGATGAAACCAGTATAGGTGCCTCTTCATACAAGACAGGTGCCATGCAGCTTGGGGGGTATAAGGCCCTGTTTGTCTGCCCCGCAACAGCCAACACAGTCGCCAAGATAATGAACGGTATAGCCGATACTCCGCCTACGAACGCTGTTGCTATGGCTTTAAAGGGCAACGTTCCGGTATACATACTGCCCACAGACCAGGACAAAATAGTGGAGACTGAGCTTCCGGTTGTTATTGATTATAAGAAGTGCCAAAAATGCCAGGATTGTGCGCCTTTCAACACGTGCCCTAAAAAGGCGATAAAGAAACACATGGGCGATATTTACCTTGACCATCTCTCGTGCAACGCTTGCGGGAAGTGTATAGAGGCGTGCAAATACGGGGCCATAACCAAAGGGGAGAAAAGACCCGTCCATGTAAGGGACACGGATATTAAGAATACAAAAAAGTTGGCAAAACTCCCTGGCGTAACAGTTCTCAAGTCGCCCGTGGAGGTCGTGGATATCATAAAGGGGTTGGTGAAATGATAAAAGCGTGCATCTTCGACATGGACGGAACCCTTGTCAGCACACTCGACACTTATTCTAAGGCCTACTATGCGGTTCTGAACGATGCAGGAGTCGCTATTACGCGTGAGGAAGTGATGCCAAAGTTCGGGAAATCCGCCGAGGGGATAATATCCGAACTCATAAAGGACAAGGGAAAAAACCCGGAAGATTATGATATGGGCGGGCTGATACACCAAGTAAGACAGCGTTTCATAGACCATGTGGAAGAGGTGGAGCCCCTCCCGGGGGTCGTCGATTTGCTGGAAGAAGTCAAATGTAAATACAAAACAGCTGTTGCGACTTCCTCGAAAAGATACGCGATAAACGTAGTATTGAAGAGGCTAAATCTGTTGGGCTATTTCGATGAGATAATCACGCAGTGCGACGTAAAAAACGGAAAACCGGAACCTGACATCTTTCTGGAGGCTGCACGAAAACTTAATGTCGGCCCGAATTCATGCCTCGTCTTTGAGGATAGTGTCTTCGGCATAGACGCTGCAAACCGGGCAGGGATGCATTCTGTTGCCGTCCTGACGGGCTCTTCTTCTTTCGAGGAACTGAAAGGTTTTAATCCCGACGTAATAGTCAAAACCCTCGCAGATTTCGATATGGCTGAAGTCTCTAAACTATTTTAATCTAAAGAGTCAAAACTATACCATGCTTTCTAAAAGGTACGACAACACGATAGAGGAAAAGTGGCAGCACTACTGGAAGGACAAAAAAGCCTTTAAGTTCGATGTTAGCAAGGACAAACCGGCGTACAGTTTGGACACGCCCCCTCCGTTCACTTCCGGCACTTTGCATCTGGGCCACGTTTTCAACCACGTGTGGATAGATGTAGTCGCGAGGTACAAGCGCATGAAGGGCTTTAACGTTTACCTGCCTCAGGGCTTTGACTGTCATGGGCTGCCGACGGAGCTTCGTGTTGAGAAAGAATTCGGCGTGAAAAAGGAGAATCGCGATGAATTCCTGAAAAAATGTCACGAATGGACTGAAAAAGCCATCACCCGGATGAAATCACAGTTTGATATGCTTGGGTACTCTACCGACTGGTCGGACAGTTACCGCACCATGGAGGACGATTATAAAGCCATGGTCCAAAAAACGCTGCTTGATTTCTATGGGAAAGGCATGCTGTACCGGGCGAAACACCCTGTTTTGTGGTGCTGCAAGTGCGGGACTGCACTGGCGAAGGCAGAAGCAGGCTATGTCGAGATGCCGGGCAAGCTCTATCACATAGATCTTGATGTAGGTGTTGACAACAAGTTCACTATCGCCACCACCAGACCAGAGATGATGCCTTCTTGTGTGGCCGTTATTGTGCATCCTGATGACAAACGGTATAAGGCCTTTGTCGGCAAGAAAGCAAAACTTCCCGTATTCAACAGAGAAGTACCGATAATCTCCGACGACGCAGTGGACAAGGATTTCGGCACCGGAGTCGTTTATTTATGTACCTTCGGCGACGAGCAGGACATAGCGTGGCAGAAAAAGTACAAGCTGCCGATTATCGTTTGCATAGATGAAAAGGGATTTATGACCAAGGAAGCAGGCAAGTACGCAGGCATGACAATAAAGGATGCAAGAAAGGCCATAACCGAGGATTTGACCAAAGACGGCAAAGTGAGGAAAGTCGAGGAATTCAACCACAATGTGTTATGCCATACTGAGAGAAGCGCTTGCAACACACCCATAGAGCTGCTTCCTTTGGAGCAGTGGTTCATCAAAGTCAAGGATTATTTGGGAGATATAAACAAAGCAGCAGATAAGATGTCCTGGTACCCGGGTTACATGAAGCAAAGGCTAAATGCGTGGACGGAGAGCATGGACTGGGATTGGATAATTTCTCGTCAACGTGTTTTCGGAACCCCGATACCTTTCTGGGTATGCAAGTGCGGGGAGATAATCAAGGCAGATGGGAAGGAACTGCCTATAGATCCGCGTGGAACGACTAAAAAGTGCCCCGAATGCGGCGGGGAGGCAAGAGGCGAGATAGACGTATGTGATTGTTGGGTGGACTCTTCTATAACGCCCCTGAGGATTTCAAAGTGGGGCACGGACGAGGCGTTCTTTTCTAAGACTTATCCCGCATCTTTAAGACCCCAGGGTTATGAGATAATACGGACATGGACTTTCTATACTATATTCCGCGATTTGATATTAACGGGCCAGCCCTGTTTCAAGGATCTGATGATAAACGGCATGGTTTGCGGCCCCGACGGAAGGAAGATGTCAAAGAGTTTCGGAAACGTCATAGAACCGGAGACTGTTTTGGAAAAATACTGCACAGACGCCATAAGGCAGTGGGCCTCCTCAGGCACTTTGGGAGAAGATTACCCGTTCTCATGGGACGAGTGCGAGCATTCTCAAAAATTCTTGACAAAATTATGGAATGTGAGCAGGTTTATTGAAAATCACCTAAAGGATTACAAACCCGGCAAGAAACCGAAGTTGAGAGAAACAGACAAATGGATACTCTCAAAGCTGCAGAGGATTACTGAGAACGCGAACAACGATTTAGACAGATATGTCTTCAACCTGCCGTTGCAACAGCTACGAACGTTTATATGGCACGATCTGGCCGACTATTACCTTGAGATGGTCAAGCACCGTCTGTACAAGCCTGACATCTATGGTGATGAGTCACGATACGCGGCTCAGTACGCCCTTCATGAGGCTCTGAGTACATGTCTGTTGTTGCTGCATCCATTTGTTCCGCACATAACCGAGGAACTGCACTGGAACATGTTCGAAGAAAAGTCGATGCTCGAAGAAGAGTATCCTCAGCCCAAGAACGCGCTGCTTGACAAATCCGCGGAGGAGACGGGCGAACTTCTCGTGAATGTTGTTGATCAGATACGCAAGTACAAGACTGATAACAGCATGTCTTTAGGTGCTGAACTGGAGGGCGCGAAGATACTCGTTCCTGACGCGGACAAGAAGAAGATTCTTGAAGAAGTAGAGGAGGACATCAGGGGAACCGGTCGCATTCCCAATTTGTCTGTTGAAGTTGACAAGAGCCGCGAGGATGTCGAGGTTGTTATTTAACGTTTTAGAATTTGTGAAATTCGCATCAGCGTTTCAGCAAAATAGCCCCCGCGATTCTGCGCGTTTATATTATGCTTTGGCTTATTGTTCTAAATGGTAAGAGTAAACCTGATTGAACCCAAAAAATTAGCAGACCAGCATTTGATAGCGGAATACGCTGAAATCCTGATGTTGGCTGCTTACATCAGAAAGTATCCTGGGTTGGGGGATATACCGCGAAGCTATTGTCTCGGCAAGGGCCATATGACCTTTTTCAAGGATAAAATGGCCTATCTTAAAATGAGGCATGAAAGTTTGAAAACCGAGATGAGAAAAAGAGGTTTTCGAACAGACAAAACAATCAACCTCCTGACATTCAGAAAAGAAAACAAAGGTGATTGGGAACCAAAGCATGATGATATCCGGATTATTACAGAAAGGTTAATTTCAAAATTGCAGCTAAAACCAGAGTACTACAGGTATTATGGGAGGCATGAATCCCCGGATTTTTTTATCAGACTTTTGAGAAATTAGGGCCAAACACCGCGACCAAACACCGCGACCAAACACCGCGACCAAACACCGCGACCAAACACCGCGACCAAACACCGCGAAGCTATTTATTACTACAGAACCGTAGCATTTACCGCGAAAATTGCGGCTAAAACCGGAATACCATTATATTAAACTCTGAAAGTAAAATGACTAAAACAGACTACAAAAAACTCATAGCGTCTCTTATTATATGTCAGATGGCCGGCATCATAGGCTCTGTCTTTACGGTCTCGTCCGTCGGTACATGGTACTTGGAAATCTCAAAACCCGCTTTTACTCCACCGAGCTGGGTCTTTGCGCCGGTATGGACTACGCTTTTCCTGATGATGGGGCTTGCGCTTTACATCGTCTGGAGCAAGGGAGTTAAATCAAAGGACTCTAGAATCGCGCTTACAGTATTCGGCATCCAGCTGGTTTTGAACACTTTGTGGTCCATCCTTTTTTTCGGCCTGAGGTCTCCGTTTCTGGCGTTGGTGGAGATAGTCTTCCTGTGGGCCGCGATACTTCTTTCAATAGTCTACTTTTATAAGATATCAAAGAGGGCCGCGTATCTGCTGGTGCCTTACATTGCGTGGGTGAGTTTCGCAGCAGTTCTGAATCTGTTCATAGTCTTGCTTAATTAGCGCGAAGCTAAGGCTACCATGCTTTATAAAAAAAGAAAAGAAGGCAGCTTAGTCCTTTTTAGCTGCCAAAACATATATCTCATATAGTGCTGCCAGTCCTACAATGACGTAAACAGCTTTTTGAAGCATCGGGATAGAACCGAACAACATCTCTACAAGGTCCATCTCCAGCGCTCCAACAAGGCCCCAGTTGAGGCCCCCTACAACCAACAAAATTCTGGATACCAAATCCAATGCATCTTTTGCCATTGTTCGTTCACCTGAGTTTGACCTTAGGCTATTGTCTATAAAAATCAATCAAGAAATTGGATTTTAAAGATACCTTCCTTAGACCTGCGGGGGCAATCATTGAGCTACTACTGCACCATGCCATATTTTTTATTCTTTGCAGTCATCTTAAGAAAATATTCAAGTCTCTTCTTAAAAAGTTCGGGGCGAGTTCTGGCCTCCTCAATCCACCCTATACGGATACGTTTGTATGATTCAGGAAATCCCTGGAAGTTCTCCCAAGTTTTTTCGTCGTCCCTTAATAATCTGAGAATATCATCATTAATTAGATATTTTGAATTTTTTGATGAAGCGTCAAACACATGTTTAACAGCATTAAGACCATCGGCAGTCATTTTCTTTTGTTCGATAAGCCTATGGATTCTTTCCCGGTTCATCTGTGAAAGCACACTGTTTGACTTTCTTGGAGAAAATCTTTGTGCAAATTTTTCTTCGTCTATGCCCTTTAGGATACTATCTATCCAACCATAACAAAGTGCCTCTTCAACAGCATCATTGTACGGAATTCTTTTTTTCCCGGATGATTTTCTATAATAAATGAGCCAGATTTCCTTTTCTTTTTTATGGTTTTTAGCGAGCCATGAACGCCATTGTTTTCTATCAGTTACATATAGTGTTTTTCCTAACTCCATATTTTATTAAGGCGTTGTTACATATATAAATAGTCTATACGCGCACCTTTTCAATTCCAATTAACATCGGGCTTATGCGAAGTTTTTGTGAAGCAAACCGCAGAGTAATTTTTAGTGGCGTTCTATCCTTTGAACAAATGCGACACATTAAGAGCAAGTATCGAGTCGGACAAGAGAAGGGCGTTGAGCTCATTATCTAACTTCTAATTTAAGCATTTTTAAATACCTCCCCTTTAAACCTGTGGGGGCAACAAAATGGATTGTATGATATGTTCGAACAATATCGAAGAAAGCCCGGACAAGCTGGTTATATGCGAGCATAAAGGCGGCCCGGTTCATCTGGGGTGCTGCACGTCGTCATGTTCAATGGACGGCAAGCCGTGCGGGCATTGCAAGGCGATATATGTCAAGGAATAAACGGCTTTCAATGCAGGCGAAATAGGGGCTTATTTGATAATATCTCTAATTTGCTTGACTACGTCCTCGTTTGAGAAATGGCGTTCCAGAACTGTGAAACCCAAGAGCTTCGCCCCGGCTTTTTCCACGAATTCTCTGCTGACTTTTTCCGCGATAACAGAAGATTTGTGCCCCGTGAGGAATACCACGACTTTTTTGCCCTTTAGATTTGCGCGCTTAAGGAAGTCCCTTACCGCGGGTGCGGGTTTGCTCGACCATACGGGACCCCCGATGAATATCACGTCGTACTTCCCGAGGTCTATATCCGGCAGTTTCACTATCTCCCTGCCGAGATATTTTCGCGAATGGTGTGAAAGAACCTTCAGAAAACCCTTCCCGTGGGTATCAAGTTTTATTGAGTCGGCTTTGAACTCCCCGGCTATTATACCGGCTGCTTTCGCGGTATTTCCTGTTAGTGAGAAGTAAACTACGAGGTTTTTTGCCATTGCACTTATTGTAGATACTTTGATAAAAGCTATGTTAAGGCATCGACAATCAACTCTGCTACCGAGACTTTCGAGAGTTTCCCAGGAATCGTGTCAGTGCAAACCATTTCGTCGACTACACCCTTGAAACGGTCAGTACCTTTAGCAAAAACGCCGTGAACGCACCCGACGCGGATGCTTTTCGTTCCTTGTTCTTTAAGCATCTTTGCAGCAGTGACTATCGTGCCGCCGGTGGAAATCATGTCATCGAGTATCACTATGTTCCTCCCCTTCAGGTCGAAGCTCTTCGGCTTCATCTGGACTTCTTCGCCGTTTAATCGCGTTTTCTCAAGGTAGTCAAAATCCGCGTTTATCTCCTTAGCAGCCTCTTTGGCATACCTGAATGAGCCTTTATCCGGAGCTATGACAACGGGTTTGTCTATGTTTTCGAAGTATTTGCCCAGTGTCGGGAAGGCGTCAAGGTTGTGTATGTGGACGTGGTGGAATCTCTGCTTTCCACCTTCGTCGAAGAAGTGGGCGTTTATGGTTATTATCTCATCGGCAAAATCGTCTATCACGCTTAGTATTACCTTGGCGCTGCTTGCCTCGCCTTCGAGGAATATCTTGTCTTGTCGGCTGTAAGCGAGATACGGCAACACGCAGGTTATTTTTCTCGCCCCATGCTCCTTGACTGAATTGAGCATAAGGAACAGTTCTATCAGATCATCGTTCGTCGTAGTCGAGTGCACTACCATACACTCCTCGCCTTTCACCGGCTTGTGGACCCGCACGTAACTTTCCGAATCCGGGAATTTCTTTATCTCCACTTCCTCGTAATCTGCACCCAAACCCTTTGCTATCGACTCTGCAAGAGTCCGCGTCTTATCCCCTGACAACACAATCATACGTAATCTAAGCAAAACTCGCATAAATATCTTTTTTTATTTAACTACTCTTTAATTTCAGGTTAAAATGAAAGCTTCGAACCTCAAAAAGCTTGAAGATGCCGTCAAGGCCGGCTTTGCGGCTGGCAAAGACGAAGACGACATAAAAAAGATTCTAAAGGACGGAGGATGCTCTCCGGCCGAGATAAAGAAGATAATAAGCTCTGTTAAGGCGGAGGATTTGAAACCTTCGTCAGAGCCTTCTCTGGACGAAGCACCGGACAGTGACAGAAAGACTGAACTTCCTTCGCAGGAGGAGCTGGAGGAGGTGCTCGCTTCCGCCCCGTCCGAGGATTCCGGAACCGGAAAGATAGGCGGAAAGGATGGGAAGAAAGCGGGCATGGAAGCTCTTGAAATTTCAAAGGATTCGCAAGACGAGCCGTCCATGGAAGAAAAACCAGACGAGCCGTCCATGGAAGAAAAACCAGACGAGCCGCTGATGGATGAGCAAAAACCGAGTGAAAAGCCTGGCGAAAAGCAGGAGTCTATTGAAGAGCAAGAGACTGGGGCGTCGGAAGAGGATTCGACACCGGAAGCTGAGGACTCTCCGGGGCCTGAGACGAAAAAAGGAATGACTTCCAAGAAGATAGCTGTGTTGATAGTGCTTTTGTTGATTTTGATTGCAGTAGTCTATATTCTTCTCGGTCCGGTACTCGGCGTGATTCCGGAGATAATATAAAGTTAAAGTGGACGAACATGAAGTCCAGATGCTTAGGGGGAGCATCGCAGACAACATAAAGGTAGGCAAAAGGCCGGAACAGTTGATACAGGTCATGCTTAACGCCGGTTACTCTGATGAGGAGGTTATGAAAGTATTCACACCCTTCTTCGAAAAACCCAAAGACAATAAAACTATGATAGCGGCTTCAGTAGCTGTACTTGCGTTGTTTATAGTCGGGTGGTCTTTGTTCAACCTGCCTTCGGTATATATCGGCACGCCAACGGCGAATGTCGCGATGGGCATTTCAGGCTTTGAAGGTCTTGAGGTAGCCTCTGCGATTTGTTCAGGGGACGTCCTGAAGCTCGAAGTGATTAATGGTTTCGACGAGACTGTTACCGGCGTGGATGTATTAGGGGGCGCGTGCATGAACTCAGCGCTCCAGCCGGGACAACACACAACATGCTTTGTGGATTACGATTGCAAACCCCAGGTTTACGGCGAGTACATAAGCCTGTCATATAACTCTCAAAAACATGGCGGCCAGACAAGCAACGGCTACGTACCTATAAACTAAAATGGACCCAGATGAATCCGAAAGATTGCGTGATGCGGTCAAGAAGGGAATGGAGAACGGAAAAAAACCCGAAGAGTTAAAGCAGATATTAAAATCGCACGGTTACTCTGAGGATGACATATCCGGGGTTATGTCCACAATCCTGCAGGGGCCGGACACTTCTCAAGAAGACAACCTTGCCGAAGAGTTGTCCAAAAAGTATGAAGGAGAACTTATCCCGCAAACCGATGAATCTGAAGACACCATTTCAGAAAATGAAACAGCCGCCCAAGACCAAAACATGACGATTTCAGAAAATGAAACAGCCCCTGAAGCACCAGAGGACACCATTTCAGAAAATGAAACGGTCAGTTCAGGGGATTCGGGGAGCAATAAGACTATGCTTTTCGCGCTAATAGCAGCGGTAGTCCTTATAGGAGCAGCAGGTGCGTATTATTTCATGGTTTATATGCCGTCACAGGAGTCTCCCCCGGAGACGGGGCAGCAGAGCCAGGCGACGGAAACTGGTGCCGAGCAGCCGGATACGGAAACGCTCTTGTCAAAGACTGCCGAAGCCAGCAGAAAGCTGGATTCTGCATCATATGAACTCCAGGGCCAGTTGGACCTTTCAATGTCCTCAGCGGGCATGCAAGGAGCCTCTGGTGCATTCAGTTTTACTCTGCCTTTGGAAATGGTGGCCAAGGCCGACCTAAAGAACGAAAAAACCTATTCTAAGATGGCGGATATCAACCTGTTTTCCATGGGCCCGTCTTCAGGCTCGGGGCCGACATATACAGAGACTTATGTCGTGGACGGGATTCAATATACGAAATCAATGGGCCAGTGGACAAAAAAAGAGCTGGGCGATGGTAGCGCGCCTTCGGACCAATTTTCCTCACTATTGGGTGAAGAGGCCGTGGGATATTACAAGAAACTCGGCATGGAAGTATCCGGAAGCGAGAGTGTAGGAGGAAAAGATTGTTATGTGCTCGAGATTTCACCAGAACCTTCTGAGATGGTGGATATATTGATGAACTTGCAGGAGATGCAGGGCAACGTAACCATGACAAGGGAGGAGTTGGAGGCACAGGCCGATTCCGTAAAAGAGCTTGAGATAAAATACTTGGTGTCGAAAGATGACTTCCTGATAATGAAGTTTTATCTGGATGCCGAGGCGGATTTGGATATGGGTGCAATGATGTCAGGTCTTTCTGCTGACCAGTCCGGCAGCGCTATGCAGCCAAGTTCATCGACTCTTGGACTAAGCGCAGAGTTGACGGTAGAGTTTGATTACTCCCAGGTAAGTATAGAGCTCCCTGAGGAGGCTAAAGATGCTTCGGAGGCAGGTTCTTTACTATTGGTGCCATCAGAAGACGTGGACATGCCAGATTAAATATGTCAAACAAAACGCAGTAATTCCCCCACTTCTATCTTTTTCTTTTTTATTGTTTCTTTTGGCAGCTCCAGCACGTACTTTGCGGGTTTTTTGGGTTTGAATATTTTTAGTGCAAACGGCTTTAGGCCTTTCGCGCAGTCTACGACCTTTTTTTCCGCGTTTAACCACACTACGTCTATACTGCCGCGCATGAACCACATATGTATGGAGGTTCCTGCGATACTTTCGAAGGGAGATTCCAGCATCAACGCCCTGGGCTTCTGGAACATAAGACCTAAAGCTCTTGAAAAGGGGTTTCTGCACACCCGCACGTCTTTTGCTACAGGCTTGCCGTTATTTTTGATGATTTTCACGGGTTTTTAACTTATAATCTGATAAAAGTTCTCTGTTTCTCTTTAGATTGCTGGAGGTGTGAGAACGAAACCGCGAAGTGGCGGACGAACACATATCTATCATGGACGAAGTGCGCGATTTCAGGTACAGGAAGGGCATGTCTTCCGAAGAGCTCTTTGACGGCATATCAAAGATAGGCTACCAGGGGCTTAATCTCGGACGTGCCGCAGAAGTCATACGAAAGATGAGAAAAGAGAGGGCCAAGATATTCCTCACTTTCACTTCGAATATGGCGTCTTCGGGTTTGCGGGGGCTGTTCGCACAACTATGTGAAAAAAAATTGGTTGACGTCATCGTCACAACTGTAGGCAGTATAGAGGAGGACTTCATAAAGGCCCATAACGAGCAGTTCTATCTTGGGGATTTTGACGCGGACGATCTCGAACTCGGAAAGAAAGGGCTCAACAGGATAGGCAATATATACGTAAAAAGCAAGTCATACGCGCGTTTGGAAGAAGAACTCAAGCCAGTACTCGAGGAAATCTATTCTAAGAATAAGACTCCGACGCCGTCCGAGATATGCCGTGAACTGGGTTTAAGAATCGAGGATAAAAACTCGTTCCTTTATCAGGCGGCGAAGAACGACATACCTGTTTACTGCCCGGCCATAACCGACGGAAGCTTCGGTTTCCAGCTTTTGGAGATGCGCAACAAAAACAAGGATTTTCAGGTGGATATCATCGGCGATATGAACAAGATAGCCACTGAAGCCGGAATAGAGCAGAAGATAGGCCTTATCGTTCTCGGTGGAGGGGTCTCTAAACACCACGCCATACTGGCTAACATAACCAACGGGGGTGCGGATTATGCGGTCTATATATCCACAGCGCACCAACATTCAGGCTCGCTCTCCGGTGCTACGACCAGGGAAGCGAAGTCGTGGGGCAAGATAAAAGATGAAGGAGACGCTGTTACTGTAACAGGCGAAGTCTCTATTCTTTTCCCGTTGCTTATGGCCAGGGTCATAGGGGGTTCATCAAGATGAGTTCACCCGCATCTGTCAGTCCCCATAACCCCACAGGTTTTGATGCCGGCCGTCATCTGACGAAGACACCCTATTTTCTATGCTCAAGGAAGGCTCTTGACGGGCAGCTTAAAAAACTCGAACTTCCGGGAATGGAAACGTTTTACTCTGTAAAGACCAACCCTGAAAGGCAGATACTCGGGCATCTGGCTTCTAAGGATATAGGTTTCTCGGTTTCTTCCATACCTGACGCGGAAGCTCTGAAAGAGATGGGCGTATCACGGATGTGCTACTACGAACGCGCGATGACGAGGGAAAAAGCCGAGCGGGCCAGCAAACTTGGTATAAAGAGCTTTACAGTTGATTCTAAGGCTTCTTTGGGAAACGTGCTTCCGTTTGCGGACGAGGTATTCATAAGAGTCAGGCTGGACAATGTGAAGAACGCTTACTCCGGCAAATTCACGCCAGGGTTTTCAATTGAGGAGTCGCGTCAGCTACTTAAGGACCTTTCTTCCAAGGGAAAGGAGATCGGGATACTCCATCATTCCAGTTCCCAGTTATGCAGCCCGGAATACTGGCGAAAGAAGTTCGAATTGATATCCGGCTTTTTGGATTCTGCTCCCGTAGGGGCCGTCAACCTCGGCGGCGGGCTGCCGGTGCAGTACTCCGGTCCCAAAATAAGGGAAAAGGAGGTCTTGGGAGAGATAAAGAAGGGTGTTAAGCAGCTTGGCGTCAGGACTATCATAGAGCCCGGCCGTTTCATAATCGGACCTGCATGCAGTCTTATTACACGTGTGGAAGTGCTGAACGACGATGAGGCTGTTCTGGATTGTTCCGTTTACAAGGCGCATATGGACGCGATCATAGCCGGAATCATCCTAAAAAGCAGGGTCGCCCATGGCATAAGTGTGGGGGAGATAGTTCTAAAAAGCAGGACTGAGGCCAAAGGGAAGCCCAGAAAATACAAACTCCTGGGCAACTCGCTTTGCAGCCTCGATGTTTTTGACCCCGAAGCAAGCCTGACTGACCTTAGTGAGGGTGATTATGTAATATTCGAGAATGCCGGAGCCTATAATTTCTCTTCGGACTTTGTTTCCGGGGAAAAACCCAGAACGCATATGTCGGACTAACTGTCGTCCCTCAGGGTTTCTAAATCTTTCAGAAGGTCGTCGACGCTCTTACCGTGCTCTTCTACTTTTTTCTCTACGGGCGCCTCAGGTTTTTCATCGCTGTCCTTTTGCTTTTCCTCTTGCTTTTGTTTTATCTCATTGAGCTTGTTTGCATGCTCCGCCGGAGCGTTGCTTGCAGCTTCGCTTAGCTCCTGGGTTATTGCTGCCATCTGCGCCGAGATATGGAGAGTTAT
>Ga0272442_10003688_pt1 | contig 21376 bp, 18 predicted proteins | sample SSMForm2O_FD_200262 | JGI IMG/M metagenome (GOLD analysis project Ga0272442, IMG submission 200262) | Marine sediment archaeal communities from Little Sippewissett salt marsh, Falmouth, MA, United States - SSM-Form-2O | ecosystem: Environmental > Aquatic > Marine > Wetlands > Sediment ... | reverse complement strand
ATCAATCAGAACACCCTGGGAAACTGGGTATCGATTTTGGCCCTGATCCCGGATTATGCCACGGATCACATGCCGGGAACCTCGGGGGAGGAATACAGCGTCTGGTTCGAGGGGATGCCGGAACTGTACAGCGACTGGGACAAGAACCGGATGTCGTTCCAGTTCGACGTATCCGATGGAAGCAACTCGCAACATGGAACCGTGTATCTGACGGGTGTGAAGCTTAACTCGTACGCTATTCCCTAAGGCGGCGGGCGGTTGAGCGGTCATCTGAAGACAGATACATCTGATTTACGAGCAAGGATCAACGATGTACGATTTTCGAAGTATTTTAATTTCTCGTTCCCATATCACAAATCGTTCATTTTGCCCGCCTTCGCTGGAGCTACGGTGGGCCTTGTTCTCAAATCAAACCTGCCAGGGAGGGAGACTCTTATTTCAAACGTAACTTTTTTAACATCGCTCCCGTATAATTTCCTCCAATTCCGTTGCAAGAGGAGGAAAGTCCATCTGAAGAATATCCCAGAGAATATCAAGATCAACGGAGTTGTATCCGTGTACAAGGCGATTTCTCAATCCAATGATATCAGGCCAGGGTATCTGAGGATAGAGTTGCCGGCAATCGCTTGTGGTCCTGGATGCCGCTTCTCCGACCATCTCCACCAATCTTGTTAAAGCCAGTTCCAGCATTCGATTGTTATCCAGATCTTTGCGGCTTTTCCCGGAGGATAAATCAATCGCCTCCCGAGTATACTCGAGCATATGTTTCAGGAGGGTTGTGTCGTCACGCGGCGTCATACAGAACCTCCGCTTTTCCGATCACTTCGTCTCGAAAATACCGGCTGAGGAATCCTGGCGTGTGGAGATCCACCCGGCGTCCCATGATTGAAGACAATTCGCGTTCCAGCCGGAAAAAACGAAGTCCGATCCGCGTTCCCGGCTCGAACTCCACCAATACATCAATATCGCTTTCCGGGGTAAAATCATCCCGTAAGACAGACCCGAATAACGCCAGTCGCCGGATATGATTCTCCCGGCAGAATTCTCCGATTTTTTCCCTGGGCAGTTCAATTCGTAAGCTCATACAATTCCTTTTCCCATACCATTTTAATCTATTGTGTACTTTGAAGCACCGGTAACGTCAAGGTTTTATATTCACCGTTATTCAAGATACGGTTGAATCTTTCTTCGTACGATATTCCATAAAGCGGAGAGCGGTTCAGCGGTCATCTTAAGAAAGATACTTTTGATTTACGAACAAGGATCAACGATGTACGATTTTCGAAGTATTTGCAATTATTCGTTCGAACACCACAAATCGTTGTTCCTTGTTCTTATATCAATCTCTTGTCTCTGGGGGAAGAACCGAATCGGGGGATAAACGGTGGATCAGACATCTGAAGTAAAATACCTTTGATTTACGAACAAGGATCAACGATGTACGATTTTCGAAGTATTTGCAATTATTCGTTCGAACATCACAAATCGTTGTTCCTTGTTCTTATATCAATCCTTCTTGACGTTTGGGGGTATGAATCTTAATACCAGATCTACATCGATTGATAAAGGAAATACCGTGCGAGACGATTTCCATGAGGGGGCGGTTCTGGGAATGGCGATTGGAGACGCCCTGGGAGCCCCCTGCCAGGGGCTCAAGCCCGGCCGGCTGAAACAGGCCTTCGGTTCGGTCGGGGGATTCCTTGATCCGGCAAGGGCCTTCGCGATACATCCCGGAAATTACCGCCTGAAGGGGCTTTACTCGGTTCCCACCCAGCAATCCCTCGCTGTGATCGATTCGCTTTTGACCATGGACCGTTTCGACCGGGAGGATTTGAAAGAGGTCCTGCTCTCTCTTTGGGGGGAGGATCTCTCCCTTTTCAGGGGGCATGACGAATCCTTGAGAAAGGCTGTCCGGAGGCTGCGGGAGGGGGAGGATCCCAGATCCTCGGGACAGGCTCATCCGGGCATCAGCGGGATCCCGCGGAGCCTGGGTCCGGCCCTGTTTTTCAAAGATGACGAAGAGGCCATGCTCAGTTCCGTGATTGAAACCACGCTCCTCACCCACAACGACCCCAGGGCGGTTTGCGGGGCCCTGGCCTTTAGCCTTGCGGCCCATTCGATTGCCATGAATCCGGAAGCGATTTTGAAAAACCCGGGGGATTTCCTGGAGGAACTGAAAAATCGGGTGGAGTCCGGGGAGACGTTTCTCAGGGAGCGTTACGGCCGTTACATGCCCCCGGATGCGCCGGAACATGCCTATACGGTAATGAACAATTGCCTGGATGTTCTTGCCCCGTGCCTCCGGGAGTCCAATCCCGATCTGGTGAAACGGACCCTGCTCGCCGAGGCCAACCGGCACGACCCGTCGTTTCGGATCACGGTGGTAACGCAGGATTTCGCGCCGGTTGCGATTCCCTGGGCGATTTACCTTGCGATTTCCTCGAGAAGCTTCGGTCAGGGAGTGCTCGAGACGGTGAACGAGGGCAAGGAGGCGTGCGTTTCGGGCGCCCTCACCGGGGCGCTCCTGGGGCTTCGATTCGGAAGTGAGGGCATCCCCGGGGAATGGATCCCGCTTTTGATCAATTCCCGCCAGATCGCCCTTCGCGGGGAGGAACTGGCCGGGGGCTTTCCGGACTGGTCCGAGCGGGTCGATCTCGCGACCCTGGAACGAAAGTGGACATTAAGGGAAAACGCGGAGAAGGCTTCGAGGCGGGAGGAGTATCTTCACGAGAAGGAGAAGTATGAAAGGAAGCATCCCCGGAAGCCGAAGGCGGCAGAGCTTCCCCCCCAGGAGGAGGCGCCGTTTTCCCCCCCGCCGGAGCTGGTGTTCGGGAGCGATCTTCCCGACCCGATCAAGGCGAAGAAGGAAAAGGCGATCCGTGGAAAAAAACGCATCGACTGGAAGGAGCATCGGAGGAAGAAGAAGAAGAGGGGAAGCGACGGATCCGAAAGGGGTCACCCCCCCTTCGACGATGAGAATAAAAGTGGTGTTTGACCCCGAATGGCGCTAACTTAAGGAAATAGAATCATGTTCTCCGGGGAGATATATTTCCTTACTCGCACTCGTGCTCGACATTTCCGATACACGTGCTTCTCTCCTTGATTCACGATCCAGCCCCGGGTTGATTGATTATTGTTGATCGTCAATTAATACATTACCAGAATTTCCACCAGGGGTTTTTCCCTTTACCGGATGATTCGGGAGGTTTGCCCGGAGGGGTTTTTGGTCCCGACTCCCCGGATATGGGATTCTCACCTGGATCTGAAGGTTCGGTTTCCAGCCATGAGATCCAGAGGCGGGCGGTCTCTCCCTGATCGTCCAGCTTGCCGGAGGCCTCATCGAGGAAGCTTCGAAGGTCATCGATCTCGGGTCCGGGGCAGCCCAGGTTGGAAAACCGCGTCATGAAATCCGAAAAGCCGTTTCCGATCCGTGTGACGCCTTCGGGATCGTAATTCTCTTCATGATCCAGGTAGAGGATCGGAGTTGGGGTTTTCGAGAGGTCCATGACGATGGTATCGCCCACGATCACTCCCATGATGGGAAGAAAGGTTTTATAAAACTCCGGATCTAAAGGCGGATCGTCACAACCCTCATGCATATCCGTTACCACCTGCTGGAATGCCTTCCAGTTTTCGACGAGGGAGGGCTTTGCCTCTGAAAACACACATTCCCCCATACCGCCCTGAGTGATCCGGATTCCAGCGGGTGGCTGGATTTCAACAGATTCGGTCCGTGCCTCCTCGAGGAGGGACGGTTTCACCTTTTCGAACTGCCCGGGCGTCATCTGGCGACGGTATTGTTCGAGGAGGGCCTTTACTTTCGGATGGTCTTCCGGAAGGAGGATCTTCTTTTTAGCTTCATCCAGATACCAATCGAAGCGGACAGAGGAGGCGAAGCTGGTGAGGAACCGGGCATAGTCAGCCGGGATTTTCAGCCCGGTTTCGTTTTCGAATTCCACGATCCGTTCCCGATCCAGGGGAGGTTTGATGATGATTTTGAAATCATCGCCGCCTTTTCGCAACACACATTCCCTGATCCAGTTCCAGCGATCGTTCCACTGTTTCCATAACGCATCGTCCATGGTCAGCCTCCTTCATCGATATGTAAGAGTGACGGTTGTTCCGACCCGGGCATCGAGGATTTTCGCGGCGTTGGCGCGGTTTGCCGCAATCTCGAGGCGACCTGTGGAACCCGTGTAAACCAGGAGTTTACCGGGATCCGCTTCTTCGAAACCCCTTTTCAAACCGTTGATCCTCCGACGTTTTATGGTGACGGTCCACTCTTTTTCATTCCTTTTCGAGGGCAGATCCTCCGGGGTGATATTCGTGATCAGGTTTCCGAAGGCATCGATGTAGACCACCCGGCCACGGATTTTATTTTTCCCGGCGGCCCCGGGGATTTCCGGCTCAAGGAGGATGATGTTCTTACAAAGGGGTCCGAACTGTTCCGGGGAAACGCCCGCTGTGAGATGGGCGGCCGCGGGGGCGAAGACGTCGCGACCCTCGAAGGTGGCGCCCTTTCCCTCGAGCATGAATTCGGGATTCACGATCTCCCAGGCCAGGAAGGTTTCGGCCCGGGACTCGATTCCGGTGAGGAGTCCGTTATCCGGAGCGATGTAAAAATAAAGGCCGTCCGTGGCGACCAGGCGTTTTCGATCCGTGCCAACCCCGGGATCCACAACGGAGCAGAACACGGTTCCCTCCGGGAAATCGGACCGGCAGGATTCGAGCACGAAGGAGGCGGAGGCTGGATGCTGGCGGGGGATATCGTGGGTGATATCCACGATATCCGTTTTGGGGGCGATGGATTTGATCACCCCCTTCATGGAAGCCACGAACCAGTCGCGGTTTCCGAAATCGGTCAGGAGGGCGACCAGGGGCCGGGGTTTTTCAATGCTTTTCCGCTTCATTTTCATTTTTCCTTCCGAAGGCGGGCCAGGCCTTTTCAAAGGGCGCTCCGGTTTTATAGAGGATCACAAGGGGGACTTCGCGGTATTCGAAAACCTTCAAGCTGGGCCATGAGCTGTAAAGGCAGCTTTCGGGCCGGGCGAAAAAGCCCTTTCGAACCAGGAGCAGGTGGTAGTCGAATGGGGGTGAGGCCCGGTTCAACACGAGATCGTCCCGGAGGCGGCCCCAATCCTTCAAAAGGTCGAAGACCTTATCGTGAAGAGCCAGGGTCTTGATTTCGGAACCCTCGGGCAGCTCGTTCAAAACTTCCAGTACATGGTTATTCACGGCTTCCCCCCAGTAGGTGGTTTCCATGCCTTTCTCGTAAGCTCCCCGGATTCCACCGATGAAGATATTGAAATAGGAAAGGGAATGGGGATGGGAGCGAACAAGGGAAAAGCCTGCTGTCAAAAGAAGCAAAACGAGTCCGGTGACGGCGATGATGTCTTTCCAGTAAACGGCCCGGTGGAGGGGCGGTCCCTTGGGGAGTTTCTTTAAAAGGGCATGCAATCCTCCCCCTGCAAGAATGGCGATAAAGGGAAAGGCGGGGAGAAAGAGCCGGACTCCGTCGTACTTGGGGGAAGCTGGAATGGCGGCAATAAGCAGGGTCAGAAGTGCGGCCCAGAGAAAGAGAACGTGCAGGGGGCGGCGGCGAATGCCTGCAAGGGATTCGATCGCCCCGGCAAGGGAAAAGAGCAACACCAGGGGAGGGAGGGTGACAAGGGTCATGAGAAAGGGATAGTGCCAGGGGGCGGCGGTATCGCCGTAATTGAATTTTTCCCCCATATAGAACACGGCGGTCATCTGGTGAGAGGCGAAGAAATAGAGGTATTCGAGGAATCGTTTCGCCGGATCGGGCCAGAGCCAGGGCCACGCGAGAACCATAATCACGGGAGAGAGAAACACCATGGCGAAAAAGTTATTCGCGTATTTTTTCCGATGATAAATATGGGCCCAGGGCAGGAGGATGGCGGGGAGGAACACGCAGTTGATCTTGGTGACAAGGGCAAGCCCGAAGACCACCCCCAGGGCCACGCTTGCCCAGGGCCGATCGAGTCCCTTTATAAAACAGAGAACAACCGCAAGGTAAAGGAGGACCGTAATGGATTCCGCAGCCGCGATATGGGCGTGTCCCCAGATCCGCGGCATCAGTGCATAGGATAAAACCGCGAACAGGGCTGGAAACCATCCAAAGGATCGGTATGCGAGGAGGAAGATCAGTATCAGGGTAAGGGAGAAAGCAGCTGCGGAGGGGATCCGGAGGGCGATGAGGGGATCCAGGATGCCTTCGAAAAGCAGGCTGCTGGTTCCCAGGCAGATTTTCACGAGAGAGGGGAGTTCCCGGATTTCCTCCCAGGCGATATCGATTTCCCGTGTTGAAAGGGGTCTGTTTCCGGAGAAAAGCACGCGGGAGAGCCATCCGGCGGCATCGCGGGATGGCTGGTAATAATAGGCCTCATCCCATGAGAGACCGAATCCCTTACCGGTAAGAATCACGGCGAAAAAGGAACAGCAGAAAAGGGGTATGAGAAAAAAGAGAAACCGCCGCGACCGGGTTTTTGCGAAAGGGCCGGCGTCCCGGTGTGCGGGCTCTTCGGGGTTGCGAATGGAAGGAACGGGTGGGGAGGGGCCGTCTCGGGGTGATGGAGGCACCGGCCCCGTTTGCCCGCTGTTTCCGTTATTACTTTTGGGGTTCTTCTGGGGTTCCAATGGGAAGCACATCCTCCAGTTGTTCGTGAGGACGCGGGATGACGTGGATGGAGACGAGTTCTCCAACTTTTCTGGCTGCTGCGGCTCCGGCGTCCACGGCGGCGCGAACGGCGGCCACATCGCCTCTCACCAGTGCGGTCACGTATCCTCCCCCGATTTTCTCGTAGGCCACAAGTTTGACATTGGCTGCCTTGACCATTGCGTCGGCCGATTCGACCACTCCGATAAGGCCTTTTGTTTCAATCATGCCAAGAGCATCTCTCATGAGCGGGTACCTCCTGATTCAAAAGAACTGAAAAGATTTATTTTCATACTGGTATAAGATATCTTTATGTGGTTCGGAAAGGCAAGTCAAACACTTTTCCAATCGGAAGTCGGGGATTCGTGTTCGAGATGATCGAGGGCCATATGAGCGGCTTCGTTTTCCGCGGTTTTTTTTCTCATCCCGAACCCGGTGCCCCGGGTTTTCCCGAGGATTTGAACCACCACCCGGAAACGTTTCTTGTGATCCGGTCCGGTCTCGCTGATCACTTTATATTCCGGAACGCAGCGGTAACGTTTCTGAACGATTTCCTGTAGGCGGGACTTGTAATCGGCGAAGAGATCCCTGTCGAGGAGATGCTCGGAGGGTTCGATCACCTGTTGCATAAGGAAGCGTGACACCTTTTTCAGGGAGGAAGAGAGATAGAAGGCGCCGATCAGGGCCTCGAGTGTGGAGCCGAGGAGGGTGGAGCGCCGGCGCCCGCCGGTTTGATCCTCTCCCTTCCCTAAAAGGAGCAGGGGGGCAATGCCCATGGACCTGGCCAGGCGTCCCAGCATGGAACGGCTGACCAGGCGGGATTTCCTCTTGGACAGGGCGCCTTCATCAAGCTCGGGATATTTATCGTAAAGATATCTGGAGACCTGGAGTCCCAGGAAGGCGTCGCCAAGGAATTCCAGTCGCTCATTATCCTGATCCAGTCCCTTTTCAAAGGAATAGGACCGATGGGTCATGGAGAGGTTGACCAGTTCGAGATCGGTTCCCTCCATACTGATTTCCGCAAGGAATTTCCTGATGTTTGCTTTTCTCGTGGGATCGATCATTTTCACTTCAGCCTGCTGGATCGGGCAAAGGGGGAGATGTCCCCGAATTTCCCCTTTCAGTCGAATCTCCTGAATGCGATCACGGCGTTATGGCCACCGAATCCCAGGGAGTTGGAAATAGCCAGATTGACGGGCATTTCCCGGGCCACATTGGGTACGTAGTCCAGATCGCATTCCGGATCGGGATTTTCCAGGTTCATGGTGGGCGGGATTTTTCCGTGAAAGATGGTCAGGCTGGTGGCGACCGCCTCCACGCCGCCCGCCCCCCCGAGAAGATGACCCAACATGGATTTATTGGAGCTGACGGCCAGTTTGCGGGAGTGGTCTCCAAACACCGATTTAATCGCCTTTGTTTCATTGACGTCGTTAAGGGGTGTGGAAGTGCCATGGGCATTGATGTAGTCGATCTGATCCGGAGCGACGGAGGCATCATGCAGTGCGGCCTGTATGGCCCTGGCGGCCCCCTCCCCTTCGGGCGCCGGTGCGGTGAGGTGATGGGCGTCGCAGCTGAGGCCGTACCCGATGATCTCGGCGAAGATTCCGGCGCCGCGTTTTTTCGCGTGTTCCAGGCTTTCCAGAACGAGTGTCCCCGCGCCTTCGGCGATGAGGAAACCATCCCGATCCTTATCGAAGGGCCGGCTTGCTTTTTCCGGTTCATCGTTCCGTCGTGTGATGGCCCTCATGTTATCGAACCCGGCCAGGCCGAGGGGGGTGATGGCGGATTCGGCTCCCCCGGTGATCATGCAATCGGCATCGCCCCTCTGGATGATTCTGAAGGCCTCGCCAATGGCGTTGGTGCCGGAGGCGCAGGCCGTGACGGTGCAGGAATTGGGGCCCTTGAGTCCCATATCGATGGCCACCATTCCGGAGGCCATGTTGGGGATGATCTTGGGGATCAAAAGGGGGGTGACGCGACCGGGGCCCTTTTGATGCATCACCTGGTTCTGTTGTTCAATCAGTCCGATCCCCCCGATGCCAACCCCGATCAGGACCCCGATACGGTTTTTATCGGTATGGTCGAGATCGATGCCGGCATCTTTGACCGCTTCCCTGGCGGTGATGATGGCGAACTGACAGAACCGGTCGATGCGACGGGCTTCCTTGCGATCGAAGTAATCCTGGGTGTTGTAATTTTTGACTTCTCCGGCGATTTTACTGTTATAGGCGGAGACGTCGAAAGAGGTAATGAGGGCGCCGCCGTTCTTCCCATCGAGCAGGGCATCCCAGAAAACAGGGACTGTATTACCGATGGGTGTAATGGCGCCAAGGCCTGTTATAACAACACGTTTCTGCTCCATATGGCTCCCTTTCGTAAAAGTGATGGAACGACAGGAATGGAAAACGCCCGCGATACTTTTAAGAATAGCGGGCAATCCCATTTATGATAATGGTCCGGGGTTGTGCCCGGAAGAGGGGAAACAGGTCTCGAGGAGAGGGATCCGATTATTCCTCTCCCCCATCGGACTTTTCCTCGATGTACTTGACGGCTTCCCCTACGGTAGAGATTTTTTCGGCGTCCTCATCGGGGATATCGATACCGAACTGCTCCTCGAACTCCATCACGAGCTCCACGATGTCAAGGGAATCGGCTCCGAGATCTTCAATAAAGGACGCGTCATCAGTCAACTCCTCGGGATTGACACTGAGCTGGTCAACAATAACCTTTTTCACTTTTTCCCTGGTATCCGCCATTCTGGCACCTCCTAAGAATATATTGGCTTATGATCTTATTCAGAATAGAAATAATCTTATGATCCATAGTTCGAAACATTTTTATATTTCAAGTAAAAAGTGCCAAAACTCCCCCGGGCAGGCAGATTTGATATCGTAAATTTCCGATGGGATTCCAACCGCCGGGATGATGAAGGGACGCCTTTCTGATCTCTCGAATCCGGCCCTGGTTTATGGAACTCGTATTTTTTACTTGATTTAGAGAACAAAAATCACTAGATGTATTGTCAATAATCAACGCACTTCATCCGGTATCGATTCACCGGAAGATGATGGGAAGAGGGATGCTTTCATCAGTGAGATGGAAGAATGGGGTAATTTTCCTCAGGGTAAAATTTCAATAGAAAAGGAGGTCGGTTATGTCCAATGCAGATGCCTCCGGCACGGAGGCGAATGTGAAGGCGAAAGTAGTCCGTATCGAGCGACAAATGGACGAATTGAAGAGCGCCACTCGAACTGCCGTCTGGGTGGGTCGCCTGGTTCTCCTGATTATTACCATTGTGATCCTACTCCAGGTATTATCCGTGTATAATATTTTCAAGAACCTTGACCGGGATGCTTACGTGACGGCTGCACAGAAAGAGATGGAGGGTCTGTTGCCGAAGGTTTACGACCAGGCCGGCAGCCTGGCCGAAAATGTGGCCCCGGTCTACCAGAAGGCAATGCTGGATGAATTCAACTCGGCCATGCCGGAAATTGCCGAAACGGTATCCAGGGAGATGGATTTTTTCGTGGCCAATGTCGGGGATAATGTTCACAAAAGCCTGGAGGAACGATTCAGGAAGGTGCTGGACAAGCAGCTGGAAATCATTGCCAAGGATATGCCGGAGATCAAGGATCAGGAAAGACGTCAAAAAATCATGGACGGGGTTCTGGATTGTGCTTACGGAGCGGCTCAACACTTTTCCAACGATCTTTTCAAACCCCAGATCGACGCCCTGGCTGATCTCAACGCCACCATCGAAAGCGTGGAAATCCCGGCGCAGTTCAGGCAAATGTCGGATTCCCAGCTCCTTTATCAAACCACGAACCGGCTGGGAGATCTCCTGATTATAAAAATGGCCATCCTCGAGGATGTCTTCGTGGAACCCGTGAAGAACGACATACAAGGAAAGTGAGGTGAGGGCAATGAGCGAAATGGGCGACATTGAAAAGAGAATGGACGCGATCCTGAACAGACTGGATTCCGATATTCAAAAGAAGAAGAATTCCATGACGATCTCCATCATTGGCGGCATCATTTTACTGATCGTGGTCTTTATTTATTTCGGTTGGATCAAAGGTCTTGTCCGGGAGGTTATGGAACCGGAGGGTTTGATGCTTCAGGCGAGGGCAAAGGTCGAGGAAATGCTGCCTGAAATGGCCAAAAGCCTGGAAACTCAACTGAAGAAAGAGGCCCCCAATATTGCCAGTTATTCCAGCCAGGAGCTCCTGAAAGCCATCCCGGAAGCCCGCATTTACATGGAGCACCAGTTCATCAGGAAAACCGAGGAGGCTTTGGAAAGCTTCGTTGGGGAATTCGATAAGATGGTTTCGCAGGCTTTGGAGGATAACAGGACCGATATTGTCGGCTTCATGAGGGACATCGAGGATCCGGTGAAAAAGGACCTGGTGTCCGAGGAAATTTACGAATCCCTGAAGAAGCAATTCGATCAACCATACATCAAGTCGGATCTCGAGACCTATACCAAGGTTTTGCAGCGGCTGAACAAGAAAATCAAGTACCTCTACGAGGGGGAACACCTGACCGAGGAAGAGGCTATTATTCGGGATATCCTCTTTTCCCTTCGCGAGTTGGCCTCACGGGGAGCGACCAAAAAAATCTGATCCGGCAGACCCGCTCGCTATACCAGAGAACAAAAGGGGCGTCTTTTCGGGGCGCCCCCTTTCTTATAGTGCGGATTGGGGGGGGCTTCCCCCGAGAGGAATCCTTTCTCAGAGTCTCTCTTGACGAAAGTTTTCAAAACACGCATGAATCTTCTCACTTTTGATCCAGATCACACAAACGTAAAGAAAAGTCTGCGGTGTGAGGAAAATTCCCTGTTCGGGAAGGGTTCAAGATGGAAGAGAGGGAGCAAAGCATAACCATCCTGGGGGCGGGACTCGCGGGACTGTCATGTGCCTGCGGCCTGGTGGAAAAGGGGTACCGCCGCATCCACGTGATAGAGAAGAAGCCGCGCCCGGGCGGCCTTGCCACATCCATCCGTTACCGGGGACACACCATCGATCTCGGTCCTCACCGCATCCATTCCGAGGTGGATCGTGTTCATGATTTTCTGAAGAGCCGGGTCGGGGGTTCCCTGATTACGTGTCGCAGGAAGAGCCGGATGTTTCTGGACGGCCGATTTATCGCCTACCCACCGGGATTGAAAGACGCCCTGTCCCATTTTGGCATCCCACGGTTGAGCGGTTTTGTGGCCGGATACGCCCGGGAGAGACTCTCCCATGTATTTTCCTCCCCGGAAGGGGAGAATTTTGAGACCGTAATGAAATGCGCGTTTGGATCCGGACTGTATGAGGCGATTATCAGGCCTTACACGGAAAAGACGTGGAAGCGCCCGGCCGCGTCGCTTTCCGTGGATGTGGCTGGGGCCAGGGTATCAGCGGGGCGTCTGGGCGCGCTGGTGAAACGAATTTTTATCAGGGAAAAAAAGGGGAGAGAAACCTCCCTCCGGGAATTTCTCTATCCTCGAGGGGGCATTTTCAACCTGTGCCATGCCCTCTGGGAACAATTAGAAAAGAAGGGGGTGCGTTTTTCCTTCCGAACCGAGGTGTCCGGCCTTTCGCTCCAGCCGGAAGGGGATATCAAGATCCTGTGTCGAAAGGGGGGAGAGATGCGATCCATCAAGTCGGATTTCTGCTTTTCCACGATTCCCCTTCCGGATCTTGTGAAATGCCTCCTCCCCGGCAAATCAGACGATACGGCTTCCAGGGCGGCGGCCTCCCTCGGTTATCTTTCCATACTTCTGGTTTTTGTCCGCCTGAGCCGCCCTCGGGTCTCGGACGACACCTGGCTTTATTTCCCGGGATCCGACATCGTGTTCAACCGGGGGTACGAGGCCAAGAGTTTCGATCCGGGAATGGGCCCGCCCGATGAAACCGCGATATGCCTCGAGACGACTTTTCCACTGGGAGAGAAGCCGCCCGGTGGGGTTCCCGGGAGAACCGTGGAGGATCTGGTGAAAACCGGGCTTGCAACCCGGGAGGAGGTCCTGGATACCCATACGATCCATCTCTCCCATGCCTACCCGATTTACGACATCGCTTACCGGAGGAACGTGGAAGAGATCTTCAGATATCTCCGGAGTTTCCCCCGCCTTATCACGCTGGGACGCCAGGGTTTGTTCCATCACAACAACATGGATCACTCGATTTACGAGGGTCTGGTGGCGTCGGATTACTTTGCGGAAAAGAAAGAGGCCTGCGCCTCCTGGTACAGGGACGCAGACCAGTTCCGGAAGCTCAGGATTGTGGATTGATCCCTTTAATGGTAATACTCGATGGTATATTCCTTGTAATCGATAGCTCCGCTGGGTGCCCGGATGACCTCTCCGGCGGAAACGGTGCCGTTGGTGGGATCGTACACCTGCCACATGAAATCGGTTTCGTTTGAGCCATCGCCGAATGCGGGGTTTTTGGGGATGTTCGTGAGTTTATCGGGTCCGTAGGAATAGAGGGCCCAGTCGCCGAAGACCTTCCGTGCTCCAAGGGCGCCGGGTTGATCATGGGCCAGTTGCGCCCCCCAGATATCCACCAGGTAATCCTCCTTAAAGGCGCGATAACGATAGCGATAGCGGACGTCGTCGGGGTTGTAACCCTTGCGCTGTTCCCCGAAGACATCGTTCATATGGGCGTTGGTAATAAAGGCCACCGGGGTGGAAAGTGCGAAATGCAAATAATAGGGAAAGCCTTCATTGGGGGCGTAATCCATGGGGAGATGGTTATGATCCACGGCATAGGACTCGATGGCTGTGGCGAGGCTTCTCATATCCGCTTTGGTACGAGAGACCTTGGAACGGACCTGTGCTTCGAGGAAGTTGGGTACCGCAATGGCCGCCAGGATGGCGATGATGGCCACGACGATCAGAAGTTCGATTAAAGTAAAACCCTTTTTCATTTATTCTCTCCTTTAATCATGATTTCCGAACAAATCCCTGGTATTATTTTCACCTCCTTTATCAAAAGGATAGATTTTTGTCCCCCTGAAACGGTTAGACTGTCAACGATTTTCAGGGAAAAAAAAGTCGAGGCCCGGGAAAGGCCTCGACTTTATCATCCTCCGTTAAGAAGGGAACCGGGTTTCAGAAATACCTGGGATTATCGTTGGATTTCTGGCAGCGCATGATGTCGCCGGTGCTGACGGTGCCGTTGGTGGGATCGTAAATCTTGGTGCAGGCCCACAGAGGCCCGTGCTTGGTGTCTTCCCCGAAGGGGCCCAGTTTTTTATCGGGACCGTTGCAGTACATGACCCACCTGGCGAAGATGTCGTTGTAATCGGCGTATATGTCCGGCAAGTTGGCCTGCTCCAGGTAACGCCACCTGATATTGTAATAGCGGAACAGGCGATATGCGTCCCCCCCGCCTTTCTGGTCGACAAAGGGATCGAAGAGCTTGGTGGTTGTAATATAAGAAATGGGGGTGGAAAGCATGTAATTGATATAACCATTGTCGGCGCCTGCGGGGATGCCATTGTAGCCATCGGGGATATACTTTTTGTTATCCACGGCATAGGACTCGAGGGCGGTGGAAACGGATCTCATATCGGCTTTTGCCCGTGAGACCTTGGAGCGGACCTGTGCTTCGAGGAAGTTGGGAACCGCGATGGCCGCCAGGATGGCGATGATGGCCACCACGATCAGGAGTTCGATCAGGGTAAAACCCTTTTTCATCACTTTCATCATTCATTTTCTCCTTTCAGTATTATTTTCACTAAAAATTCAATCTCAGATTCTGTCCCTCCTTTCTTCATTCAACACAAGATAATGTCCATCTGAAAGGGGGAATCTGTCAACGATTATCGGGGCGAAAAAACGCCCATGCGATCTGTAAAAGATCTCGTGGTCGCAAGGGTCGAATTGAGATTTTCTTATGGTTCGCTTGGTTCGCCGGGGAGGAGTTTACGTCCATCCTGCACGGAGGTGCAACGGATCAGGTTGCCGCGGCTGACCGTGCCATTGGTGGGATCGTACTGAAGTGTCATCTCCAGAGTCTGCCCCTTGTGAGAAAAATAGAAGAAAGGTCCGGCGCTTTTATCGGGACCCATTCCCATGATTTCATATGCCCCGTATGAATCCGCATAGGCGGCGGCTTTGGCTTTGCCATATGTATATTCGAAGTTGCGATAGCGGTAACGGCGCCATTCCACATAGGTCAGATTGTCATTATCTGAATCGGAAGGATCGGGGTTTTCGAAATTGACCTGATCCCGGAACGGATCGACCAGATGAGCTGTTGTGATGTAGGAAATTGGTGTGGTGAGGGTCCAGGGGACATACCAGAAGGGACAACCGTCCTCCCTTTTGGAACCGTCGATGGGGAGCTTGTTGGAATCTGTGGTGTAGGATTTGATGGCCAGATCCAGGGTTCTCATATCGGCCTTGGAGCGGGAGACCTTGGAGCGGACCTGGGCATCGAGGAAGTTGGGAACCGCGATGGCGGCGAGGATGGCGATGATAGCCACGACGATTAAAAGTTCGATCAGGGTAAATGCTCTTTTCTTGTTCATGTTAATCCTCCTCAAAAAAATGGAACATAAAAATAAGGAAAACAAAAAAAATCGATTGACTCTCACCTCCTTTTTTAAAAAATATACTGAACACTGAGATCTATTTCCAATTTGTCAAGTAAATTCAGATCATCGTCCCGGGTGATGCCTTTGTTCAGAAAAATATATGGAATCAATGTTCTCTTCTCTATCCTATAGTATACGCAGTCAAGATTATCATCTTTTTTTTCAATCATGTTCCGGGAAGAGGATCTGATCCTTCAGTTCGGGATTCAGTTCCACGGCCCTTTGGAACATGGCGGAGGAGTGCGATTTTTTTCCCAGTTTTGCATATACCCTTGCCAGGTCGAGGTAGAGGGGCGCGCTGTTTTTTTCGATCCGGAGGGCTTTTTCGAGGATATGAGCCGCCTTATCGAGATCGCCGCTTTTGAAATAAATCAAACCCAGCCGATGGAGGAGATTGGCGTCATTGGGTGCGGCCTGCCTGGCTTTTTCCATGATTTCCACGGCCCTCACGAATTCCTTTTTACCGGCCAGGAAGTCGGCGAGACTCTTGGCGGAATCGAGGTGTTTGGGATCTTTTTGAAGGGCCATCTCGAGGGCTTCAGAGTAAAGATCCTCCCTTTTGCGCCGTGCGGCCAGGAGGGCTTTGACATAATAGGCCCTGGCATCCGGGTCGGGAAGTGAGAGGAGTCGATCCAGAGATCGTTCGGCCTCTTCAAGCCTGCCCAGATTGACAAGGGTCAGGGTTTTCTCTTCGAGAGCCGGACGGAAATTGGAATCGCGTTCCAGGGCGAGGTTAAAGGCCTCGAGTGCGGCTCCGGCCTGGTTTTCGGAGAGGGCGTGTTTCCCCTGGTAATAATTCATGGAAGCAGTATCGCCCTCGAATGCGGCCAGGTCGGAGAGGAAGCTGTAAATGCCTGTAATGGCGGGATTGAGCCGTTCGGATTCGAGAAAGAGCCTCCTCGCCCTTTTCAGCTCGGGCAGGTTTTTCATCTTTTCAGATCGATCGGGATCTTCCCGGAGGGAGGTAAAAGCCTGATTCGCCAATCGATAGTACTTTTCGCCTTCGGTGCGATAGGTTTCCGCCAGAATGCCGGGTCTGGCCTCCGGATACTCGATATAGTTGATGAGTCTGACGCTGTTTTTATGGAGGAGAAAGATGGCGAGGGCTCCGGCCAGGATCGCCGCACCCCAGAAGGGCAATACCTTTTTCAGGGCGAGGGGAAAACCGGTTCGGGATTCCCGCTCCTTTTCATGCTCGTGTTTGTTTATCAACGTATCCGCCTCCGGCGGAATGTTCATTGATGAAAAGTAATCCGGGCATCCTTCAGCAGGGGTTTCAACTGTTCCCAACCGAAGAAATCGGCCCTCCACTGGAGATATCTTGTTTCCAGGGGAATGGAATCGTTTTCATCAATGTTATAAGGTTTCCACTCTCCGAATTGGAATCGTCCCTCCTCGGTTTGAGTGGCAAAACGATAAGTGTACTCTATTCGTGTTTTATAAGGTTTGATATCGTTGAATTCACAGGAAAATCGGTTTTTCCGGAGATATCCCGGCACCTCGAGCACCACGGATTCATAGCTGGCGTGAATCGGGACGATTTCAATGTGATTGACGATGGTCCACACCCTTTCCGGGACGTCGTCAATGGTGATATCGAGAAATTTATCCACGGTATCGTATCGACCGAGGAGATATTTCCGGGTTGTATAGGGTGAGTTGACCCGAGTGAAGTCATAGGTGAAGAAGGATTGTTCGTTTTCGATTTTCACCCGAACCTTGGATGCGGGGAAATTGAAGTAATCCTGGATGGTCTGGCAGTAGATGTAAACGTCGCACATGGTGGTGTCGGATTCTTCGGGGAGTGGAAGGCTGTATGTGATGGGATCGACGTCCTCCATGGGAGAGGAGGCGAGCCATATATCCAGGAGGGTCCACTGATCGTTGCGGTTTTCGCCAAGGTCCGGGTGTTTTACCGGGGCGCCCTCGACAATATATTGTTTATCGGACACATCATACCTGAGTCCTCCTGCTCCTTCAAATTGCGTCGGAGAGATATGCGGCAGTGGATCGATGTAAAGTTCGGAGGTTTTCCCGGACATGAAGACGTTGTGGAAGGAATAGGTGTTGGAAGATGTTTTTTGAAGGTTGGGGAGGTAATCGACAATGGGGAAGGAAAATTCCGCCTCGTTATCGTCCCGTTTGTTTTCCTGGAGGATAAAACTGGGATTGACCGTAATTCGAAAATGATTGCGACCGGAGCGATAGTCCCACCGGGTGGAAAGGTCGATGGATTTCCCGGGTTCGAGTCCGGCGACGCGGATCGGGTCGGAACAGGTTTCCCAGCGTTTGTTAATGCCCCAATCCTCGAAGGCGATATCGAACACGCCGGCCTGGAGCTTTGAATCGTTTTCCACGACAAAGTCGACTTTCACCTGATCGCCTTTCCGGATGACGTTTATGGGGATTTGGACCTTATCGGGATCGATTTTGAGATTCGTATGTTCCTTAATGGTGAGAGTGGCATGAGCGATGTTGTTGTCGAAATCAAGCTCCTCGAATTTGCGTCCGGAATTAGCCACCACGTAAATTTCAACCTTTTCAGCCCTCTGGGCCTTATCCCATCGAATCCGCACCTTTTTCTCCCGGCCGGGCCGGAGGAGATCGATCTTTTGGGGTGTCGAGAAAAAGAAGGTTTCAAGAGCCTTGTGTTTTTTCAAGGGTTCATCGCGATAGGCCTCCACAATGAAATCCCTGGCTAAAATTCCTCCCGTGTTTTTCACGATGGCGTCGATGAAAACGGTCTCGCCACTGAGGAAGTGTTCGCTCTCGAAGGTGACGGAACCGGGAACCACGATGATATCCATGGGCTTGATCACTTCGAAAACCCGCAAGGTTCGAAAGATCTCGTCATATTTTTCCGTTTGCTGATTAAAGGCCTCCACTTTTACCTCAACGGGAATATTGCCAATCGGGAAAGAGGCCTCAGACTGAAAAGGGACCTCGACGCGTTGACCGCTCTTTAAATACATGATCGATTTGGGTTTTCCAATCAGGGAGCCTCCCACCAGGAGACGAAGGTTCAATTTGTAAAAGGCCTGTGTTCCGATATTATAGATGGGGACGAGGAATTCCGGTTTCTGGCCATCCACGATCGCGCCGGACCTGGTTTTTATTTCATCGGGATCGACGGCGATGCGATTGAAGGCTGTTTTGGAATAAACCGGAATAAATTTTTCCAGGGTGAAGGTGTTTTCGTCTTTCCCGGTTTCCTGTGTTTGGGGGGCTTTTTTGTACTGGGCGGGCAACCGGGCCTCGAGGGAAAGGGTATGAATCCCCGCTTCTGCCACCCAGGAGAGCGAATAACGCGTGACGTGGAAGGGTTTCAGGGTGAGGGTTTTATCGAGAATCGGTGTTTTTATTCCTTTTTGCATGAGGAGAATCCTGACGCCTTCCAGGGTGACATTGCTTGGATTGCTGATAACGGCGGTCACATCGACATCGGAATTTTCAATGATCCGTTCTGTTTTTCCAGAATCCACATCCAGGTTGAGCTTAATGTCGGGATAGATGTTCTCGAAGGATGTCTCTCCTATTTCTTCCACACCCGCGAAGACGTTATCGGAGTATGTTGTCACTTTGTAAGTGCCGGTATCGGCGTCGGGTTCCAGGGAGTAATCCACCTGGAAAGAGCCGTCAAAGGCATGGGTTTTTAATTCAACGGACGGGCTGTCGGGGTTTGGGGGTTGGATCAGAACACGGGTCAACCCCCAGAAGGGCTGGGAACCGGTTTGTCCTTTTATGGTAATGGTACCTCCGGAGCGTGCATTGAGAAAGCCGGGATCGGCCGTGATGGTGGCGGTTTCTTCCGGGAGGGGAAGGGAGATGGCGGGGTCGCCGAGGAAAATAAACTGGTCCAGGAGGTGTTTGTTTTTTCTTTCAAAGCGGAAGGCAATCTTGGAGCAGGTAACGGCCTCGGTGAGATTCCGCACGCCTTTTTCGAAAATACCCTGGTAAAAGAGGCTCATAAGGAGGCTGTGGTCGGAGGGGCTGGCGCCGGTGGTGGGGCCGTAAATCCCGATGGCTCCTCCCTTGGGGGCGAGAAGAAAGCGTTCACCGAGGGATTTTTTAACGGGGGGAACCGGGTAATCCAGCCAGCAGGTATCGCACGTGGAGGCGGTGAGGAAAAACATGCGCTTCCCATTTTCGAGCAGGGGGATATCGTTGATGTGAAAAAGGCGTTCAGAGGTCCAGAGATTGGGACCACCGTGACCGAAGTAATTCATGGTGAGTACGCCGTCGTTGAGGGTCTTGATCAGGTTATCCCTGGCGGTAAGGCTGGTTTTTCGCTCCCAGAGGAGAACAAGGTCGGAGTAAGGATATTTCTGCTGAAAGATCCGCTCGACGTGGGTGGTTTGGGGGAACCTGTCCTCAATGATCCGGTTGGCGATTTTGGAGAACTCCTGTTCGTCGTCGGTGACGAAGGCATGACGAATCCTCCAGTCACCCAGGGGCAGGTCGTTTTCGTAGGATTTAATCTTGCGGGTGAGGACATCGATCTCCTCGACGTCATTGACGGGAAAGCGACCAAGCCCGAAATCGGGGAGATCGTCATCCCCGCAGATTGTCGCATACTCGGCATCGCCGTGAACTTTTTTGTGCATGGGGGTTCCATAACCGCAGGTTGGAACGAGGTCGATCTGGCCATCCGGGGGAAGATCAGCCGGATCGCCCATGAAATCGCTGGTTTCGCCCACGAGCAGGCCATATCTGAGGAGCGGGTCTGGAGCGAAATAGTAGCGATATTTGAAAAAGCGCTTGATGGCATCGGGGTCTTTTTCTCCGTAGTTGAAACAGTCATAGATTTCATCCACATTGACAAGGAGGGGTTTGAGGCCTTTTTGGGAGCGATACTCCAAGAGGGGATCCAGGGACCTCAAGAAACGCGAATGGCTGACGACCACGTAATCGCCCTCCATTTCCTCTTCATCGTAGAGCCTGAGACGGCTGACAGGGACAATTGCAGGGATGGATCGGGCCTTTTCCCAGGAACCGAGCACGAAGCGGCGTTTTTGATCCAGAAGGACCCCGGCGCATGAGTTATACTCCGGCCTGCCGGGAGCGGAATTCCTGAAAATGGAAATAATGGAAGGGGCCAGGGGACGGGTGATATCGACCAGGAAAAAATTCCGGTCCTCCGGCCGGTTGAACCAGATGTAATGCCCTCTGGAATCCTTCTTTTTCTCGATGGTGAAGGGACGGTGGAGGTTATCATTGGAAAGATTCATGGAGTAATCCACCTTGAAACCGATCATGTAGATCTGCCGGGATTGCCTCTCCTTTTGGACGGGTGGGACATAAAGGTAAAGTTCATTCTCCCCTTCGGCGAGGTATTTAATGGGGAGATCCTTTTTCATGGTATGATTGGTCAATCCCCTCCACTGGCAGGAATCGACCTTGTGGCTGTTCCAGAAAACGTCGCAGAAGTTTTCCCTTCCCCTGGCTGCTCCCACGAGGTGCAGGGTCAAACGGAAGGTTTTGGCCTTTTTGTTCACACCGCTAAGATCCACCTTGTAGGAATGGTATTCTTCCAACTGGACCTCATCCCAGTACCATCTTCCATTGACATGCGGTGTGGGGAGTTTGTGGTAATATTTATTATTTTTAAAAAACGCGGCAGTTGCGGGAACGGAGAAGATTCCTCTTTCCACGGGAGTGGGAGACTCGATTCTCCTCTCCTCCTGCCGTGAGATTCTTTTCGGGGGATTGGAATCCGTATCCTTTTCGTAAAGGAGCCAGTAAGCATCGAACGGGCTGTCTTTGTCAGGGGGAGGGGCGTAAAAATAGCACTTGTCATCGGTCCCGAGAGTAAAGCGACTCCGGGCATCGACATAAAGGGGGATCTGGAGGTTTTTATGGTAAAGGACCATCCGATCGGGGTCGATTTCATCGACGGGAACGCCTGCCGCCCGGAGCTGGTTGCCGTTGAAGCCGTACAATCCCTCCTCGTAAACCAGGAATTTCACAGCTGGACCGGAGGTCAGGGAGTCGTTCACTTTACCGGCAAAATCATAAAGCGGCTGGAATTCCTTCATGGACATTTTCCGGGGAAGGCGGTAGGAGGCCATGCATTGGGGATTGAGGGTAATTCCATTCAGAACTCCCCATGCAAAG
>Ga0272442_10003687_pt1 | contig 21377 bp, 13 predicted proteins | sample SSMForm2O_FD_200262 | JGI IMG/M metagenome (GOLD analysis project Ga0272442, IMG submission 200262) | Marine sediment archaeal communities from Little Sippewissett salt marsh, Falmouth, MA, United States - SSM-Form-2O | ecosystem: Environmental > Aquatic > Marine > Wetlands > Sediment ... | reverse complement strand
GATGCCAGCGATCGACAGATCGACGATCGCCTCGGCGTACAGGTAGTCGGTCGTCGACGGGCCGAACAGGAGGTTCGTCGTCAGCGCGTAGGCGCCGACCCGCCCCACGGCGGAGAATCCCTGCCACACCCACGCTTTCGGAAGGGTAAGCAATCCGTCGGTCGACAGCGTCAGCGTGCCGAGTGTGTAGTCGACGTCGAAGCTGAGGTCGAGCGTGTCGAACCCGCCGCCGAGCGGGTCGAGGCCAATCCACAGGGATGTCTGACCGGACAGCGTCGCCGCAATGAGCCCGAACGCCGTGACCGCAACGACGAGGAGCATCACCCATGCCGTTCGCTGGATCATCGGGTTCTCACTTCCTTTGTGTAGTATGCGGCGGCGGTGTCGAGGCTCCATCCTGCGATCCACGCCGGGATGTCGTTGGTCAGCCAGATCCGCGCGTCGTTGAGCGTCACTGTTGGGAGCCCAGCTGCTTCGAACGTCAGCTTAACGATTGGGCCGGAGACGATCGGGGTGCCTCCGTACACGGCGATGAGGCGCCCCTCGATCGGGGGCCCGGGAGTATAGTCTTGGGCGGTGACCTCGAACCCGCTTTGTCCCTCGGCGACGATCGTGGCGGCATCGACGTTGGCGAACTTGATCGCCGGCAGGGCGGACGTGCCGAGCTGGAGGCCGGCGACGCCGCCGTCGGGCATGTTGGCGACCGAGATCAGCACCTCGTAGCGTGTACCGACGTGGATGGGGGGGCCGACGATCAACACCGCGAGCTGTGGCGGGGTGAACCAGTGGCCGAAGCAGGCGGTCAGGATCACCGACAAGGCAACGAGCAGGAGGCTCGAACCGAAACGCTTCGTCTTCGATGTCATCGAGTCGCCTCCTCCTACGGTAGGGTTGTGCGTACGCCGAGCACGTACTCCGACAGGACTAGTACGTCATCCATTTCGACATCCCCATCACCGTCCATGTCCGCGGCCCATCGCTGATCGTCTGTGCCGTGCAAAACCCCGCGCGCCATCTCCGCGCACAGCGTCACGTCGAGCAAGTCGACGAGGCCATCGCCGTTGATGTCGCCGCGAGAATACGCCAGCTGCATCTCGACCGCTCCGATGTCGGCCAGGCCGCCCGCGGGGTACGGGCGCGGGAATCCCCGCTGATCGGTCGTTGGGGCACCCGGCCACGGAATCGCGTCGAGCGCCGGGCTGCCGGATGACAGCGCGTGGGTTTGCGTTGGACCTCCGTTGTCGGCGAGCGGACCGAGCAGCGGGTCGGTGTTCTGCCAATCCGTCGGGTGAGTACAGCCGCAGCTCGTGCCGCTCTCGAGGTTGTAGCCACCCGACGCGAACGCGCTCGTAGTGGAGTTGTGGCAATTGTCCGGAGTGTTCCCAGCCAGAATCGTGTGCTTCACCGTCGGACTGCTGGCGGTGTTGTAGATCCCTCCACCCTGTGCGGCCTCGTTGCCGAAAAAGGTGCAGGCATTCACGGTCGCATCGCCACCGTAGCCGTTGTACATCCCGCCACCGTAGTGCTCCGACGAGTTCCCGGAGAACGTGCTAACGCTGACCGTCGGGGCGCTGTCATACCTGTTGCACATCCCGCCGCCGGCCGAGGAGACGCCGGACGCGCTGTTTCTAACGAAGGCACAACCGGCCACCGTCGGGCTGCTTGTACCGTTGTACATCCCGCCGCCGGCTGCCGCCTCGTTGCCCGAGAACGTGCAGTTTCTCACCGAAGGGTGGCTTTCGATGATGTTGCACGTCCCGCCCCCCCACTGCTCTGCCACGTTGTCCGAGAACGTGCAATCGATGATCGTGGGGCTGCTGAGGGTGTTGTACATCCCGCCGCCGGCGTAGGAGCGGTTGCCGTTGGAGAACGTGCAGCCGGTCACGAGCGGGTCGCTTTTGCGGTTTCGCATGCCGCCGCCGCTGCTGCCGGCGTGATTGCCCTCGAACGTGCAATTGTCCACCGTCGGACTGCCGTACTCGTTGTACATGCCGCCGCCGTGGTACTGCGCCTCGTTCCGTTCAAACGTGCAACCGCTGACCGCAGGGCTGCTCCCGTAGTTGTACATGCCGCCGCCGTACTGGTCCGCCGAGTTGTCGTCGAACGTGCAATTGGCCGTCGTCGGGTTGCTGTCCTTGTTGTACATGCCGCCGCCATGGTCGTAGGTGTCGTTTCCGACGAAGGTGCAGCCCGACACCGTCGGGTTGCTGTCCTTGTTGTACATGCCGCCGCCATGGCCGTAGGCGTCGTTTTCGATGAAGATGCAACCCGACACCGTCGGGCTGCTGTCGCGGTTGCACATTCCCCCACCGGAGATAACCGCGTTGTTGCTGGAGAAGAGGCAGTTTTCGACAGTCGGATGGCTTGCCGCTTCGTTCCACATCCCTCCGCCGTGCGACCCCACGTTGCCGGAGAATGTGCAGTCGGACACCGTCGGGCTGCTGTCCGTGTTGTACATCCCTCCGCCGAAGCTCAGTGAGAAGGCGCACCCCGTCACGGCCGGGCTGCTACGCTTGTTGTACATGCCGCCGCCGACCGCGCCTGCGATGTTGTCTTCGAACGTGCACTCCGTCACCGCCGGGCTGCTGTCCACGTTGTACATCCCGACACCGCTGGCGCCAGTACCGCCGACGAAACGGGAGTCGATCACCGTCGGGTCGCTGGATTCGTTGTACATCCCGGCGCCAAGGTTTGCATGGTTGTCGGAGAAGGTGCAGTGGGCGACCGTCGGGCTGCCGGCGACGTTGTACATCCCCGCACCACGGACGTTCCCGGTCCCCAATGACGACCGGTTCTCTCCCCCCCGAACCGTGAATCCATCGAGCACGGCGCTGGCGTTGACGCCACTACCCGTAATCACGTGGTAGACGTTGTCACCGCGGTTGATGAATTCGCCGTAAACGCTTGTGCCATCGTCTCCGTTGAGGTCGCCACTGAGGATCGTCTCGTGGGCCAACCGATCGCGATCGTCGGGCTGCTCTTCCGTCCCGGCGAATCCTCCATACAGCGCGACCGCGTCGATCAGCTGAAACGTTGCGTCACGACCTGCCGGTACGCTCGGCCTATACGTCCCTTCCGCGACCCAAATCTCGTAGCTACCGCCCCCCCCGCCGGCCTTCGTGAGCGCTGACTGCAGGTCGGTGTACGCGTTGGCCCACGAACTGCCATCGCTCGCTCCTGTCGCATCGATGTCGACGTAGAGAATCGTCTGCGCCGCGCCGGGCAGGGCAATTCCGGTGAGTAGCACACAGAGAGTGAGGAGAGTCATCCAGAACGTCCGTCCACCACACGCCATCCGCCAGCCTCCGCGATCCGCCGCTTCATTGGCCGACCATAGGTTTCACCAAGAAGAGGACGAGACTTGTCCCCCTATCCACAACCACACAATGCACCGTACAGTCTAGTTGCGTGCGTGTCAACAAGAGCCGATCGGAGAGGCAATGGCCTCAGTACTCCACGCGACACGGGGCCGGACAGCCTAGCGCGAGAGGCGGCGCGCCGGCCAAGTGCGAAGAGCGAACCAGGACCCGGATGGTCGGTCCGGGCCCTGGCGTGTAAGGAGGCACCTTAGCGAAGCGAGCAAGTGCACCCTATATGCCACGAGCGTAGCGGTCCGCTCGGTGAATCTCGTGACCCAGGGATGACGGTTTCGTGGGATCCCGTGCGTGGCCATCTTAAGCGCTCAAGGGGATCGATCCTCTGACCTGATCCTTATTCCGGGGCTGTCGATCCCGTCCAGCGGATTGTGAAGGGGAGTCCGGATTGTGAACCCCGCGTGTGCGCCCTGCGAAGTTTTATCCATCCAACCACGATCTTCTGACGAAGTCCATAACCCAGGTGTTTGTGCGCCGCGCACAAACCCAGACAAGCGCGTAGCGCTCGAACGCGTAGCGTTCGAAGATGTTGGAATCGCGTACGATTCCCGACAAAGCCGAAACTCGAAGGAACGCATGGACTTCGCTGGGTTCAGTGTGTTCCACAAGTGCGCAGCGTTCGCACGTCACCCACCCGATGTTCCGGCGTGTCGCCGGAACTCGGACGAACGCGCAGCGTTCGCACGTCACCTACGCAAGTTCTCGCGCTCCGCGAGAACTTGCCCGAACACAACCGAAGCCCAGCCCCGGGAGTTTGCGCGCTGTGCGCAAACTCCAAGGAACGCATTGGCTTCGCTGGGCTCAATGCGTTCCACGAATGCGCAGCGTTCGCAGGTCACCCACCCGATGTTCCGGCGTGTCGCCGGAACTCGGACGCGCGCGCAGCGCGCGAAGACGTTGGAGTCGCCTGCGATTCCCGACCAGCCCCGATGTTTCGACGAAGTCGAAACTCGGACGCGCGCGCAGCGCGCGAAGCCTAGCTCCCGCAGCCCATCGTCGAATGGACGATGCCTGCGGGGTCGATCAGCTCGGCCGTACCGCCGGAGGGTGGGAACGGCAACGCGTCCGGCCAGTAGAAGCTGTTCTCCTCCGAACTCCAGGGTTGGATCCCGTAGTAGACAGAGACCTCATCCTCGCACGGAAGCCCGCACTCCTCGAAGGTGTACGTGTCCGTCACCTCACCGTTCAAGTTCTTGCAGCGGATCTGCCATCCAGTCATGTCGATCGGTCTGTCACCCGTGTTCTGGACGACGATTGAGCCGCCCACGTCACCGCATGTGACGAAGATCAACCGAATCGGGATGTACGTCCCGATCTCGTAGCGCGCCTGGGTGAGCTGGGTGAAGAAGTCGGTGTAGTGCGGTCCATGCTCCTCGATCAGAAGGGGGCCGAAGATGTCGTCCGTCCGGTACCACGAGTTGGGAATCGAAGAGATTCCGACCACGGCGCCGTTCACATCTTGAACCGTGCTCTTCGGCTCGTAGAGCGGCGGCCAGGTGCCATCCGAGCGGGGAATTCTCTCGCTCCACGATGACGAGTAACCGTAGCTCTCGACCACATCGATCAGGTCGTCGCACTTGTACAGAGGTACCTCGTAGTCGTAGGGGAGAATGCCAGAGAACAAGAGCGGATACGTGCCCGCGCCAATCGCGCCGATCACGCTGTCTGCCGTGACGGCGTCCTTGTACCAATCGTAGTACGGCTCCCCAACCGTCGGGTCGGGCGCCCTGTAATCGAGCGGCTTGAAGAACGTGTCATACCAGCCGGCGCCCTGCGTGATGAAGAGGTCGTAGTCCATCACGGACACATTCGCCCCCTTGATGGCGATCACGTTCGTGTCCGGGAACTTCAAGGCGTCGAAGACCCTGTCGATCCGCGCCTGCAGCGCCGACACGCCCGCGGCATCGACGGCACCGAGCCCTGCCACGTGGATCTCGGCACCGGTGTAGGCGTGGGCCTCCAGCGTCTGCTTCAGCTCCTCATCGTGGAACCTCTCCGGCAGGAAGATGAGCACCCGGTAGCCACCGCCGCCCTCGTCCGCCAGGACAGCCGATGGAAGCATCGAGCCGATCATCAGGCCCGCAAGCACAAGGATCACAACCCGCTTCATAAGAACCTCCTGAGTCCGTCCATCTGTCTGATCACGATGCCCTCTCATCTACGGCTGAGCAGCCGGTGCCTGGAACTCGAACGTGAAGCTTCCCTGCCCGAACAGCCCGTGGCCATCGGAGACGACATAGTCTCCCGAGACTGTGATGGGCCGATAGGTGCCTGCCGGCGTCTGCACGAATCCGGCGATCTTGTCGATCGCGACGATAGCACTGCCGTCGCCGTTGATCATCACCGCTCCCGCGTACTCGTCGGGGATCGTGACATCGGAGACGACGAGGAGATCGTTGTCCGGATCTCGGTCGTTCGCCAGAACGCCGGGTCTCGGAATCGTGAGCGTTGGGCCATCAGCGCCCAGCGTCGGGACCTGGGTCCACGTACCACTCTGTGTGCTAATCGTCCAGGCCTCAACCTTCAGATCGGCGCCTGGCGCGAACCAGAAGACGTCGTCCTGCGCCAGTGGGGCATCGTTCGCCGGATTCACGAGGATTGTTGCCTCGCCGACGCTCGAGAGTCCGCCGGGATCGCTGGCCGAATACGTGAACCAGTCGACACCGTAGAAGTCGGTGCTCGGTGTGTACTCGAAGGTGCCGTCCGGATTCAGGACCACGTTGCCGTGGCCGGGCGGCGTGGCCAGCTCAACGCTCAGCGGATCTCCGTTCGGATCGGCATCGTTGCCCGTTAGCGGCCGATCGGTCGCGTTTAGCACCGTGTCCTCATCGGTCGTATAGAAGTCGTCGAACACGATCGGATCCAACGGTCCCGATCCGGCCATTCGCAGTGTGTGCAGTGCGCTGTACTGACCGCCGAACCACAGCTCGACGTTGTACACGCCTTCGGTTCCGAAGGCGGCCGGGTTGAGCGACGTCCAGCCCGAGCTCGCGTAGTTCGACAGGCAGTTCGTTCCCGCCATCTTCATTGGGTCGAGAGATGACTTGTCGACATAGGCCAGCGTCCCGCCCGGGCCGTAGTAGCGCCACTCGATGTCGACCGGAGAACAGAGGTTGTCGATCGAGTACCACGGGTGGATGACCTGCCCGGGCTGAAGCGGCTGCGCCGGATCGACGTACACCGTCGGCGTGCCGCGCGACGTCTCCAATGCCAGTGCCGAGTCCTTGAGCGCCGGATGGGATGATGTCACCGGCGCCGCCTTCCGAACCATTGCGGTCGCATCACCGAACGTGTAGGCCTCGCCAGACGCCGGATCCGCGATGTCGGCCTTCGGGTCCAGTTGGAATGTGGGTCCGGTCTGGAAGGTCGAACCGAGACAGGCCAGGACCTGCGTCGCAACCGGTCCTGCAGCGCCAGGGGTTGTCGGCGTGAAGCCGAGTGGCTCATCCCACGTGACCGCCACGCACTTGCCTGCGTCGATCAGCTCGCGAATCTTGCTCTTCAGTTCATAGCAGTCGAAGCCGGAATAGACGACGACGAGCGCCTTCCCGTTGGGGCACGCTAGCTGCTGCGTAGCCATGCCGCCGCCCATCGTCCACTCGAGCAGGTTCTTCGACGATAGCCCCTCGTCGAGCGTCGCGAGGTAGTTGTTGGGAATCGTGTTGCCCTCGCCGTGCATCACGCCCAGGCTGTTGAGCGCGAAAAGGACCTCGAACAGCCGCGCGAAGACATCGGCGAACGGGACGCCGTGGACCTCGGGCAGTCCGCCGATGACGGCCTCGAACGCATCGAATGCGCGATCGAGCTCTGCCCTGAACTCCGCTGGCGTCATCTCCCCGTTCGACACACCGTCCTGCATGCCTTCCAGCAGCTGGTTCAGCTCGCCAAGCGTCTGCAGCGTTTCCTCTGGGATCTGCTGCCCCGTTGTCTGCGTCCCCGCGTAGAGCGGAAGGCTGACAGCAATCAGAATCACAAGCCAACATCCGAGCCTCTTCACGACGCACCTCCCTGAAGCACTCTGGAACTGGCCCTGCAGCCAGTTCCCTTCGCGCGAACGTCACCAGCCACGAGTTCCCGTACACACGGAAACTCGGAAGCAACGCGCAGCGTTGCCATTCAACCGGAGAAGCCGTCAACGAGACAAGAACCGCCCGACTTCTCGCATGAACGTCATACCGATACTCCGACTTTGCCGGAACTCGAAGGAACGCATTGACTTCGGTGGGCTCAATGCGTTCCACGAATGCGAAGCGCTCGAAGCGTTTCAGGAACACACACGTACGCGTCGCCGCTCGTCCCCCAAAGCGAATCACCGTAGAGCGCTCAGGGAGTTCGCGCCATGGCAAGCCTCCTTGCGAACCCAGTCGGGTGGGCTGGACAGCGCTACTCGTCGACCACGATCGTGACGGTCCCCATCACCGGGTCGGTCTTCCCGTCGGTGACGTAGTACGAGAAGGAGTACTCGCCCGTGAAGTCGGCCGGAGGCGTGCAGATGAGGAACCCGTCCCACTGGCCCGCAAGCTCGCCCACCGGCGGGTCGCCCCACGCGCTGACTCTGAGCGGGTCTCCATTCGGGTCGAAGTCGTTGGCCAGAACGTTTCCCGTGACCGTCGATCCGTCAGCGGGCAGTATGTACGAATCCCCGTACACATACGGTGGCAGCTGCGGCGGCTGGACCATGAATGCCAGGCTGCCGCAAAAGCCGCCTCCCAGGTCCGGGTTCACCCATACCTCGACCCAATACGTGCCGGGAAGCCAATAGCAGGGATGGTGCAGATTGAAGTGGTCCATGCTGCTGCTCGAGCTATAGCAATCCACGCCGGCATCGGTCGGATCGGTCTGGAAGTCTAACGTCTCGACAATCGTACCCAACGGCGAATAGACCGGCATGGTCACCGTCGTTGGGCCGCAGACGTCCTGGAGTTGGACCCACGGACCGGCGAGTTCGTCGTAAGCAAGGACGGGGTTCTGTCCGAGGCGGACCGGCTCCCCCGCCTGGATTCCTGAAGCAATGGCCGCATCGCCGTAGCTCGGATGCGGCGAGGTCGGATGCTGGCGCGCGTGGGGACCGATTGCCGCGTCGCCGAGCCGGGCGACATCGTCGTAGCCCGTGCCCGTCTCATCCGCGTACGGGTCGATTGTGAACTCCCGGTTGCCTTTGAACGTCGTCCCCAGCGCCGTGTACACGAGCTGCTTCATCGCGGCGTTCGCATCCAGTCCGAGGCCGAGGCTGTACGCCTCGGGGACTCGCCAGGTAACCGTCACGCACTTCCCGTGTTGCAGCAGATCGCGAATCGTCGAGTTCAGCTCGTGTGCATCAAAACCGGGATACACCACCACCAGCGCGTGGCCGTTCTGGCACGGTGCGTTGGCCACATGGAGCAAGGATTCGAACAGCTCTTTCATGACAATCGCATCCCCAATGGCAAGGGCGATCGCTTCGAGATCCTCCAACGGAGTCTCCTCCGTAACCCCTGACATCATGTCGAGGACTTCGCCCAGCTGGCACAGCACGCTCGCCCACATCGCAAACGGAACCCCGTAGATGTCAGGCAATGCATCGGCAAACGCCTGATACTCCGCGTCGAAGGCATCCACATCACTGTCGAATGCGTACATCGAGTACGCGTCGTGAAGCGACCGCAGCGACAAATTCATCGTAGCCAACGACTGATACAGTACCTCGAGGTCGATCTCATCCTCCAACGTCTCCGCTGTTTCCGAGACGCTCGGAATCGCCCAAGCCAATACCAGAACGAAGATTACCCATCGCTTCATCGTGCACCTCCTGCGGCAGGGAATGTGCGAAGCGATGTGAGCGAGTTGAAGTCGTGCCGTCACGCCGTGCCGCACCATACAGAAATCCCGCGTGACTGGGCAAGAGGGGTTCGGAAGAAGACGAGAGCAGTGTCTGACATGGCGATCGCTTCGACGCATCCACCGGCCGCAGCGCAGCAAACTCATCCGGCTGGCGCTTCGCATTGACCTCGACGCGAAGAAGGGGTACTCTGGGCTCGAATAGGGGTATTGAGAGGCAAAACTACCCCTTCTCGATCCAGGGCTACCCCTACTTGAAAGGCGGCGATGCACTCTCTGAGTCCGAAGTACCTCGACGGTCTCCGCTTCTCGTCGACGGAGCTGAAGTCGATCCAAGCGCTTGCCGAATACCGGGGGAAGCAGGAGCTCTTCGCGCGGCAAACTCCCCAAGTGCTGGAGAGCTTGCGACAAGTCGCGTTGATCGAATCCGGGGAGTCTTCGAACCGACTCGAAGGCATCACCGCCCCAAGGGAGCGCATTCTCGCGTTGGTTCAGGAAGACACGGCCCCTCGGAACCGTTCCGAGCAGGAGATCCTTGGCTATCGGGACACGCTCGATCTCATTCACGGGAACCACGCGAGCTTGGAATTCACGACCGCCACGGTCCGGCAGTTCCACGCATGGATGCTCCAATACACCGACGAGCACGGCGGAAACTGGAAGTCTCGGGACAACGTCATCATCGAGCGGTACACGGACGGCTCGCGACGTGTGCGCTTCCGGCCGACTCCCGCAACGCAGACGGAAGATGCGATGGAACGTCTTGCCGCACGGTATGACGACGCCATCTATCGCGATGGTCGTGAGCCCCTCGTCATCATCCCGCTGACCATTCTCGATTTCCTCTGTATCCACCCATTCGACGATGGCAATGGCCGAGCCTCTCGATTGCTCACACTGCTCTTGCTCTACCATCATGGATACGAAGTTGGCCGGTACATCAGTCTCGAACGCATCTTCGAGCAGACCAAGACGAGTTACTACGACACGCTTGAGCGGTGCTCGCAGGGCTGGCACGACGAGGAACACGATGCCTTCCCGTGGATCAGCTACTTCTGGGGCGTCATGCTTCGAGCCTATCGAGAGTATGAGGATCGTGTCGGGACGATTCGCGAAGGGCGCGGGGCGAAGGGTGACCAAGTTCGACAAGCCGTCGAGCGGAAGCTCGGTCCGTTCCGCGCGGCCGATATCGAGGCCGAATGCCCCGGCGTGAGTCATGAGTGGGTTCGTAGGGTCCTGCGCCAGATGCGCGACGAAGGGCGAATCGAATTCCGAGGCAAGGGCCCGGGAGCGCGCTGGGTGAAGAAGTAGTGGTACGGGCTCGTCTTGCCATCTGAACGTCGACTCTTGCCCTCAACTCCCGCCAGATGTAAGATCCCCTAGGATTAGTCAGCAGAGAGGAAGTCGAGGAGAGTGACAAGAAACGCGGCCCATTCCGTCGCAGGATAGAGAGCGCCCCGGAGCACCGCTCTAGGGGCGTTTTGGTTTGTGGAGGGTGCATGCGGTAATCGGTGGCTCGAAGCATCGAGAGGTGGACTGTGGTCAGAACCGCAGCGGCGCGTTCGAGAGGAGGACGAGATGACTGATCCGTCTGCGCGATTTCACATCAATCTGAACCAGAATCTCTGGGCATTGATCGTCGCTCTTGCTGGGCTGGCAGCAGGGGAGTATCTCGGGCTCCGGTACATTCGCTACCTCTCCCTCGTACTGGCCTGTCTGCTCTCGGTTTCGGTACTCGTCACGACGTACTTCTACACTGTCGAGTACCGAGCCCGTAAGAGTCGCAAGGCCGAAGACGACGAGAAAGGCTAGGCCAAGGAGTGGACTCGTCCGAACTCAAGAAACACCTATGGAACTGTGCGGAGATCCTGCGTGGTAGTGCGGTGGATCGTACGGACTGGAAGGGGTATATCCTTCCGCTCCTGTTCTTCAAGCGTATCAGCGATGTGTGGGATGAGGAGACGGCTGAAGCGGCTGAGATCTACGGTGACGCGGAACCTTCCCTCTTCCCGGAAGTGCACCGATTCCAAGTCCCCGAGGGCTGCCATTGGCGCGATGTGCGAGAGACACCATCGAATGTGGGCACAGCACTTGCTCGATCGATGCAAGAGATCGAGCGGGCGAATCCTGACACGCTCTTCCGCGTCTTCGGCCATGCCGATTGGGCGAATCGAGGCAAGCTGACCGACGAGATCCTGAAGAACCTAATCGAAGGTGTGACTGAAGTCTCGTTGGGGAACCAAGCTGTCAGCACGGACATCCTGGGCGATGCCTACGAGTACTTGGTCGGCAAGTTCGCTGATGTCACCCGACGCAAGAAGGCGGGCGAGTTCTATACTCCGCGCAGTGTCGTCCGCATGATGATCGAGATCCTTGATCCGAAGGAAGGGGAATCGATCTACGATCCAGCCTGTGGTACGGGTGGCATGTTGCTTGCCGCCATTGATCACGTCACTCGTCAGGGCGGGGATGCCCGCACATTCTTCGGCAAGATCTACGGACAAGAGAAGAATCTCACGACCTCGGCCATAGCGCGAATGAACCTCGTTCTGCACGGCATTGAGGACTTCCAGATCGTCCGTGAGGACACGCTTCGCAATCCAGCGTTCACCGATTCCAGTACCGGCAGTCTGGCGACGTTCGACTGTGTCGTGGCCAATCCGCCGTTCTCACTCAAGGAGTGGGGACGTGAGTTGTGGGAGAACGATCCATGGGGACGCACGGTCTATGGCCTGCCCCCGAAGAGCTACGGCGACTACGCCTTTGTGCAGCACATGATTGCATCGATGGCGCAAGGTAGCGGCCGCATGGCTGTGGTCCTGCCGCAAGGCGCGCTGTTCCGCAAGGGAGCGGAGGGGAAGATTCGCCGCAGACTGCTGGAGGAAGATCTGATCGAGGCCGTGATCGGCCTTGCGCCTAATCTCTTCTACGGCACCGGCTTGGCGGGCTCGATCATGGTCCTTCGCCGCAAGAAGCCGGTCGACCGCCAGCACAAGGTCCTGATCGTCGATGCATCTTCCCAGTTCCGCAAAGCGCGCGCGCAGAACTTCCTCGATCAAGAGCATGCCGACCAGATTGTGGCCTGGGTCCGCGATTTCGCAGATGTCGAGGACAACGTCAAGGCAGCCACGCTCGATGAGATCAAGGCCGAAGACTGGACGCTCAACATCTCGCGCTACGTGCTTCCACCGGTTGGCGAAGATATCCCTCCATCGCCTGAAGCCGTGGCTGCGTTCAAGAAGGCGCTGGGCGAGGCAAAGGCTGCTGAAGATCACTTGCGCACGGTGCTAGAAGAAGGGGGGTGGCTCGAATGACCCAACCTCTGTCGCAGCAAGCGCTCGAATCCTACCTGTGGGGTGGCGCCACGCTGCTTCGCGGCCTGATTGACGCCAGTGACTACAAGCAGTACATCTTCCCGCTTCTCTTCTTCAAGCGACTGTCCGATGTGTGGGACGAGGAGTACGCAGCCGCACTTGCAGAGACAAACGACGAGACGTATGCACGTCAAACAGCAGACGATCGATTCGTCATCCCCGAAGGCGCACACTGGAAGGACGTCCGAAACGCCTCGCGCGATGTGGGGCGTGCTTTACTCACCGCCTTACGTTCTATCGAGACCGCTAACCCGGAACGATTGAGCGGCATCTTCGGTAGTGCGTCGTGGACCGACAAGGCACAGATGCCGGACGAGACCCTGAAGAATCTGATCGAGCACTTCTCGACGCAGACTCTGAGCCTAGAGAACGTCCCCGAAGATGAGCTAGGGAATGGCTACGAGTATCTGATCAAGCAGTTTGCCGATGACAGCGGGCACACGGCACAGGAGTTCTACACCAATCGTACGCTCGTTCACCTGATGGCGCAGATGCTCGAGCCGAAGGCCGGGGAGACGATCTACGACCCGACCTGTGGCACGGGAGGGATGCTGATTTCGTGCCTTGCCGAGGTGAAGCGTCAAGGGGGCGATGTCCGGACCATTGGGCTCTATGGTCAAGAGTTGATCCACATCACGGCAGCCATTGCCCGGATGAACCTCGTGCTGCATGGCGTCGAGGACTTCCAGATCGTCAGCGGGAACACGCTCAGCGATCCTGCGTTCGTGGAGGGCGATCGGCTGAAGACGTTCGACGTTGTACTTGCTAATCCGCCATACTCGATCAAGACGTGGAATCGAGACGCTTGGTTAACCGATCCATGGGGGCGCAACTTCCTTGGGACACCGCCTCAGGGACGCGCGGACTATGCGTTCTTCCAGCACATCTTGAAGAGCCTCGATCCCAACACCGGACGATGTGCGATCCTTTTCCCGCATGGCGTTCTCTTTCGCAACGAGGAGGCCGAGATGCGCCGCAATCTCGTGGAATCGGATCTGCTGGAGTGCGTGCTCGGCCTCGGGCCAGGGCTCTTCTACAACTCGCCGATGGAGGCGTGCGTCATCATCTGTCGCACGCAGAAGCCAGCCGATCGGGCAGGCAGAATTCTCTTCATCAATGCCGTTGATGAGGTCGCGCGCGAGAAGGCGCAGAGCTTCCTTAAGACAGAGCATCAGGCGCGCATTGAGGATGCATACAAAGCGTTTGCAGATGAGCAAGGCTTCGCAGCCGGCGTATTCACTGAAGACGTCCTCGCGAAGGATGCGAGTCTATCGATCCCTCTCTATGTGAGCCGCAACTCCCATTCCGAGGAACCGGGAGAAGCCAAGGACCTCGACACGTTGTGGGAGTCGTTCAAAGCAGAAGGCGAGGGATTCTGGCAGGAGATGGATGAGCTCGTGCAGATGCTAGATGGCATCGTGGGGAAGGAGAATCCAGATGCCTGACACAGCACGCAAAGGCACGTGGCCGAGGGTTGCGTTCGGCGATGTCGTCCGTCTCTCCAAGGAACGGTGCAGTGATCCGCTCGGAACTGGAATTGAGCGGTACGTTGGCCTGGAACACATCGAGCCGAATGACCTGAAGATCCGACGTTGGGGCAACGTCGCAGATGGTACGACCTTCACCAGCGCCTTCCACACTGGTCAAGTCCTCTTCGGAAAGCGCCGCGCCTACCAGCGGAAGGTTGCAGTAGCTGGCTTCAGCGGCGTCTGCTCCGGTGATATCTACGTTCTTGAGCCTGCGAATGACAGGCTGCTTCCTGAGCTTCTGCCGTTCCTTTGCCAAACCGAGGATTTCTTCGAGCATGCAGTGGGTACTTCTGCGGGCTCGCTGTCGCCGCGCACGAACTGGAAGCAGCTTGCGGTGTACGAGTTCGCCCTGCCACCGCTGAAGGAGCAACGGCGGATTGTGGAGGCGCTACAGGGAGCACACCGGCAATCTCTTTGCCTTCAGCAGCTCTGTGAGGCTACCCGAGTGCTATATGAGTCAACCGCTGTGCAGCTATTCTCTGGGCATACTGACCGTGGAGTCAAGCCAAGTGAGTGGAAGCCTTCAGCATGGAACTGCGCTGTACTTGAGGAGCTTGTCGTTGCTGACGCACCGATCTGCTATGGCATTGTCCAGGTGGGCGACTTCGATCCAGACGGTGTCCCGACGCTTGCGATCAACAATCTCAGCGGAGATTTCGATGAGGGAGTACACAAGACAGCACCGCGGATTGAGATGAAGTACGGCCGGAGCCGAGTCAGCCCGAACGACATCTTGGTCTCAGTCAAAGCGACAATTGGCGAGATAGCGATCGTGCCACCGAAGTTCAGCGGAAACATCAGCCGAGACCTCGCGAGGATTAGAATCAGAGATGCGAAGGTTGGGCGGCGCTTCTTCTATCACCTGTACAGGAGCCCGAACTACAGGCGCTACATCCAGACGCTTGTCGTTGGAAGCACGCGTGCAGAGCTCTCAATTGCAGCTCTCCGCTCGGCAGAAGTCCCATTCCCATCGACAGAGGAGCAGGACCGGATTTCGGACGAGCTCAACGCGATTGAGGCCTGCATAGCGATGGCTGAGGAGAGGCAGGAGATGGCGAGGGACCTCTTGCGGGCTGCCACGAGCCAGCTGCTTCAGCACCAGGAGTGATGATGTCTTTCAACGAATCCAACACCGTCGAAGCCTACATCCGCGACATGCTCGCTGGCCCCATCTCAGAAGCTCTGGCGAGTGCAGTCCGCGAGCCTGAGGTTCCCTATCAGGGTCGTGCACGGGCCGGCCTCGGCTGGCATTTCGTTGGCCCGAAGGCACTGCCGCGCGATCCTCAAGACGTGCTCGTCGAGATGCATCTACGCCAGGCCCTGATCCGACTCAATCCCTCGATCGCAGCTGAGCCTAGACGCGCTGACGATGTCCTCTACCGTCTCCGTGCCATCATCCAAGGCGTCCGTACCGATGGTCTTGTCAAGGCGAACGAGGTCTTCGCATCGTGGCTCAAAGGCGAGCGCTCGATGCCCTTCGGCCCCAATGGCGAACATGTCACGATTCGACTGATCGACTTCGAGGACCTCGAACGGAATCAGTACACCGTCACACAGCAGTTCACGTTCCGAGCCGGGAAGACCGAGAAGCGCGCAGACGTCGTCTTGCTGATCAACGGCATTCCGCTTGTCCTCATCGAAGCGAAGACGCCGGTGCGCGATAGCGTGACGTGGGTCGATGGGGCGATCCAGGTGCACGACGACTACGAACCGAACGTGCCCGAGCTGTTCGTACCTAACGTGTTCAGCGTCGCCACGGAAGGTAGGGAGTTCCGCTACGGTGCTATCCGGATGCCGATCGAGTTCTGGGGACCGTGGCAGTTGGAGGATGAAGACGCGCTTCCGTCGATGAAGCAGTTGGAGAAGTCCGTTCGCTCCATGTTGCGACCGCACGTCATTCTCGACCTGCTGGCCAACTTCACCGCCTATGCCACCAGCAAGAGCAATCGCCGGCTGAAGATCATCGCCCGTTATCAGCAGGTCGACGGCGCTAACAAGATCGTCGAACGCGTCGTTGCCGGCTATCCGAAGAAGGGACTGATCTGGCACTTCCAAGGCTCGGGAAAGTCTCTGCTCATGCTGTTCGCAGCGCGGAAGCTGCGACTGCATCGATCGCTCAAGAACCCGACGGTGATGATTGTGGTCGATCGCATCGACCTCGATGCGCAGATTTCAAGCACCTTCTACGCAGCCGATACGCCGAACCTGATCAAGGCCGAAAGCCGGAAGGAACTAGAGGATCTCCTCTCCAAGGACGTGCGCAAGATCATCATCACGACCATCTTCAAGTTCGGAGAGGCCGACGGTGTCTTGAACGATCGCGCGAACATCATCGTGCTTGCGGATGAGGCGCATCGCACTCAGGAAGGCGACCTCGGCCGCAAGATGCGTGAGGCGCTGCCCAACGCCTTCCTCTTTGGCCTGACGGGAACCCCGATCAACCGGGCAGATCGCAATACGTTCTATGCGTTCGGTGCGGAGGAAGACGCGACGGGCTACATGAGCCGCTACGGGTTCGAGGAGTCGATCCGAGATGGAGCGACCAAGGAGCTTCACTTCGAGCCGCGATTGCTCGATCTGCACATCGACAAGGATGCCATTGATGAGGCGTTCAAGGAGCTGACCGGGGGGCTGAGCGACTTCGACAAGGAGCAGCTTGCCAAGACGGCGGCACGGATGGCCGTCCTCGTCAAGGCACCGGAACGCGTGCAGAAGATCTGCGCCGACATCGCCCAGCATTTCAAGGACAAGGTCGAGCCCAACGGGTTCGGTGCTCTCGTCGTCACTTTCGATCGTGCGAGCTGCCTGAGCTACAAGAACGAGCTCGATCAGCATCTACCGCCCGAGACGTCGGACATCGTGATGACGGTCAGCGGCGGTGAGACTGAGTACTTGGCCTACAAGCGGGATCGCGATGCCGAGGAGAAGATGCTCGATCGATTCCGCGATCCGCATGATCCGGTCAAGATCCTGATCGTGACGGCGAAGCTCTTGACCGGCTTCGATGCCCCGATCCTCCATGCGATGTATCTCGACAAGCCGATGCGCGACCACACGCTGTTGCAGGCCATCTGCCGCACGAACCGTCCGTATGGGCAGGAGAAGAGCCACGGCTTGATTGTGGACTACCTCGGTGTGTTCGACGATGTCGCCAAGGCGATTCAGTTCGATGAGGAAGGGATCACCCGCGTGATCACCAACATCAACGAGTTGATCGGCCAGCTTCCGGGCGCGGTTCAGAAGTGCCTTGCCTACTTCGCTGGCGTGGATCGAAGCGTTGAAGGCTACGAAGGGTTGATCGCAGCGCAGGAGTGCCTGCCCAACGACAAGACGCGGGATCTGTACGGCCGAGACTTCAGCTATCTCAGTCGTTTGTGGGAAGCCATCTCGCCCGATCCTTGCCTGAGGGAGTACGAGACCGACTACCGGTGGTTGTCGCAGGTGTACGAATCGGTCAAGCCGACCGATTCCTCAGGGAAGCTCATCTGGCACGCACTCGGTTCGAAGACGATCGAGCTGATTCACGAGCATGTGCACGTCGATGCCGTCCGCGATGACTTGGAGACGCTGGTTCTCGATGCGGATCTGTTGGAAGCGGTGCTCGGCTCGCCCGATCCCAAGAAGAAGTCCAAAGAGATCGAGATCAAGATCTCACGATGGCTTCGCAAGCGACTGCACGATCCACGATTCAGACCCTTGGGCGAGCGGCTTGAGGATCTCAAGCGGCGGCATGAGCAAGGGCTGCTCACGAGTGTCGAGTTCCTGAAGGAACTGTTGGCGCTGGCCAAGGATGTCGTCGAAGCCGATCGAGCTGCACCGCCCATCGAGCAAGAGGAGCGCGGCAAAGCGGCACTTACGGAGCTGTTCGAAGAGGCGCGCACACCCGAGACCCCGATCATGGTCGAGCGGGTCGTCAACGACATTGATGAGATCGTCAGATACGTGCGCTTCGACGGCTGGCAAAGCACCCACGCCGGCGAACGTGAAGTGAAGAAAGCCCTGCGCAAGACGCTCTTCAAGTACAAGCTTCACCAGGATCAAGAGCTCTTCGACAAGGCGTACGGCTACATCAGGGAGTACTACTAAGCAAGGAGGAGATGCGAAGTGAAGATCCATCACTTGATGGACGGCATCGACAAGCGGGATATCGTTCTGCCTGAGTTCCAGCGCGAGTATGTCTGGACAAGAGACCAGGCGAAACAGCTCATCGCCTCACTCATGAAGGAGTACCCGCTCGGTAGCCTTCTGTTCTGGAAGACGGCAGCTCCTCCTGAGTTGAAGAATCTAGACGTCGATCCCGACCAGATTGGCTCGACGACGATCATCCTAGACGGCCAGCAGAGGCTCACGACGCTCTACCTGCTGACACGCGGGCGCGTTCCTTTCTACTACCAGGATGCGGACATCACGAATGATCCTCGTGGCCTCCACATCGATCTTCGCACCGGGGACTTGCAGTACTACCAGGCTAGCATCATGAAGTCCGATCCTGCGTGGGTGAGGGTTGTCGACTGTTTCACGAGCGATGTGGACGTGTTTGAGATCGCTGACGAAGTGCTGCGCGATGGAGAGGAGTACAAGACTCTAGCCAAGCAGCTGGACGGGAATCTCTCATGCCTGAAAGACATCGAGAAGATCGATATCCCCGACCAGGTTGTTCCGGCCAATGCATCGCTTGACAGCGCGATCGACATTTTCGATCTCGTGAACAGTCAAGGCACGAAGCTCACTGACGCAGAGCTTGCTTTGACCCACGTCACTGGCAAGTGGTCGGAGGCTCGCAGGGTTCTGAAAGCCAAGATAGGAGACCTGGAGACCCGGAACCTTCAGTTCGATCTCACCTTCATGACTCGCGCTCTCACCGGGGTTGTTACGAGGCGTGCTCTGTTTGAGCAGATCCACGAGATTGACAAACCGCGGCTGTTAGCTGGCTGGGGGGATCTGGACAGGATTCTGGACTATCTCACGAACATCCTGCCGCAGCATGCCTCGATTCATTCAACCCAGGACATGAACACGACGAACGTGCTGATTCCGCTCATCGTCTATCTGTCGCTTAATAAGCGGCAATTCCCGACCGACCAGTCGATGAAGAACGCCATTCACTGGCTCTACGCGGCACACATGTGGGCTCGCTATACATCACAGACAGATCAAGCGCCTGGAGCACGATGTCAGCATTGTTGTGCGCGAGGACTCGCCCTGGGAGTCGCTACGGGAGCAGATTGTTGATCAGCGTGGCCGTATTGACCTGAAGCCGAATGATCTCGAAGGACGAGGCACGCAACATCCGTTCTACCGAGCGATGTACATTCTGTCCAAGTCGCAAGGTGCGGTCGACTGGATGAACGGGGCAGCGCTTGGGGCTCCGCAGGAGGGCGCGTACAAGCTTCACAGTCATCACATCTTCCCGCAGAGCCTGCTCTACAAGCGCTATGACTCAGACAACCATCTGCACAGGAAGATCGTCAACGAGATTGCAAACCGCGCGTTCCTGACTGCTGACGCGAACCAGGCAATCTCCAATCGCCCACCTCACGAGTACTTGGCAGAGATCGATGAGCGATTTCCCAGTGCACTGGCGCACCAGTTCATCCCGATGGATCCAGCTCTTTGGCATGTCGATCGGTACGAGGATTTCCTTGCCGCCCGTCGCGACATCATGGCTCTGAAGATGAACGAGTTCATGGATTCACTGATCAAGGAGCGAGAGCCCGTCAAGGAACGGCCGCTGGCAGAACTGATCCAGTTGGGTGAGAGCCTGTCTCTCGAGTTCAAGAGCACGCTCCAGTGGGATGTTGTTGAGGGGCGGGTGAATAAGGCCCTTAGACACTCCGTGCTGAAGACGATAGCTGCATTCCTCAACACTGAAGGCGGAGTGCTTGTTGTAGGTGTCGAAGACAACGGCAACGTATGCGGTATTGAGCTGGATCTGAATGCTCTTGGAGCCTCGACAGACAGGTTCGGGCAGCTCATGTCGCAGCTGATCGCAGATCGAATCGGACCGCAATACGGGCATCTCTCGAAGGTCCGGTATGAAGTGCTCCATGGGAAGACGGTCTGCATTGTTGAAGTTGACAAGTCGCCTGAGCCCGCATACCTCTCCGGAGACAAGGGACAGCAGTTCTACATTCGAGTTGGGAACACTTCGCGAGCACTAGAGCCGGAGCAGACAGTAAGGCACATCCAGATGAACTGGTGATAGCAGTGCCCGAGCGGTTCCCGTGGGCAGCTAGGGAGAGGAGATGCGAGTGAGCTGGGCCGAGATCTTGGAGGGGCTGGCCTTCGCCGGAGCCATCGCAGGCTTGATCTGGAACGCGCTCGAGGCCAGACGCGCGACGCGCCTGCAGATGTTCACGGAGTACACAAGACGCTACCAGGAGATCATGCTGATGATCCCATTGAGCGCTTTCGGGGAGGAGTACGATTTCGCAGCCCTTGAGGAGCGGGAGCGCGCCGAAACTCTCGCCGCGATGAGAGCGTTCTTCGACATGTGTTCGGAGGAGCTGTTTCTCAACAAGAAGGGAAAGCTTGAGCCAGCAGTATGGCGCTACTGGAGAAACGGCATGACGGATCTCCTCAGGCATCCTGCATTCAAGGTCGCTTGGGAGCTGATTAGACAGGGCAAGTACTACCACCGGGATTTCGAGGCATTCATCGAGGAGATCAAAGCGGGCTAGAAGGCAGTTCGCACCCAGAAGGCTTGCCCATCTGTTGAGACACAGACGGTGCCGTTCTCGCTAGCTTCCTAGCTTCGAGGGTCAGGTCTTTATTCTTGGTGTTCCCACTTAGGAGTCAGGACATGGCGCCATCCGGCTCCCGAGCAACGCTGGCATGGAGAGGTGATACGTGGCCAAGCAAGCTCGCGTTCCAGCGAAGCGATTCGACGCTGGATTGCACAGATCTCTGATCGGCTTTCTCGAAGGAGACATGTCGACCAAACAGTTCGAGGCAGCGTGCGAACCAATTGTGCGCGACATTCTGACGAGCTACGAAGGATTCATCGCGGTGGAGAAGGGCCCGACGTTCACGGGTACGCCCTTTGACTATTTCGGATTCAAGGACGGCATCCCTCATGTCGTGGAGCTGAAGGCTTCACGACGCCAATTCAACCTGCCAGGCGAAACGCAGCGGCACCGGATGGAGCAGCTGCTGGAGGCTGTCCCGAACCTGCACATCGCGCTTCTCCAGGTGAAGATCCTCGATGGCGTCTACCGAATGCTGTACGACGAGGACGTCATCCGCCTCTTCTCCGGCCCCAAGGCACCGATGGAGCCGATCAT
>Ga0272442_10003686_pt1 | contig 21378 bp, 14 predicted proteins | sample SSMForm2O_FD_200262 | JGI IMG/M metagenome (GOLD analysis project Ga0272442, IMG submission 200262) | Marine sediment archaeal communities from Little Sippewissett salt marsh, Falmouth, MA, United States - SSM-Form-2O | ecosystem: Environmental > Aquatic > Marine > Wetlands > Sediment ... | reverse complement strand
GTGCGTCTTTCGAGAAATAACACGATAGTTGTCGAGGCGGAAAATAAATCAGGCAAAAAGACAATAATTCGTCAGTTTGATGTCCTATACTGACCGAATGTCATCCGAGACTCCAGCTTGGAATTTTCTATTCATGGTTTTTCGCTTTGGATGCGTTCTGCATACAAGAAATATATAGCAAACAAAGGGCCGCAAGCGTCACACTCACGACCCTTTACCCTTAAACTCTGCTGACAGGGATTCATGCACGCAGGCCAAGACTCGGTGTTATTCGGTCGCCTGCGATCGATCTTGCCGTTTTCCACACAACTGGATATCATCTACATTCCAGCCGGAATATGGGTAGGCTCTTTCATCGACGACTTGATAGGTCCATCGTAGATACACTGCCGGCTGCCTGTCTGCCTCGTCGCCCAGAGGATATTTCACAGGAACCCACTGAGAGTCTGTAATCGCTGTTTCTGATTCCCACACAGTGCGCCAGTCTTTATCGTTGGTTGACACATCGACAGAGGCCGTAACGTAGTGCGGCTCGTCAGTGTTCAGCCATCTGGTAAACCTGAGGTTCACATCATTGTAATCAGACAGATCAAAGGGGCCAGCAAGAAGTGAGTAAAGCGGTCCTAAAACCGCATCGTAGTCCCCGTTCAGATTGACGCCAAACACATTCGGACCCGTATACCCGCTGGTAGGATCAGGATTACCGTATTCCTCACCTCCCTGCCCTGTGGGTTCTCCAGATTCCCATTGACCTTCCATGATCCATTCGGGATCGCTGTCGAGCGAAAAATCTTTAACAATCTCTTCAAATACGGCTATAAGCGTATAGGCGCCATCTACAGTCACCGATACCTGGGATCCCATTGGGTCCTCGTACTCGATGATAACCTTGTTGGCATCCACCGCGGTACCTTCCCACCTGACAAACTCATAGTCGGGATCGGCTACGGCTGTGACTAACACGACTTCGCCACAAGGATATTCGCAAAATCCCTCATTCGGCTCCACAATCGATCCCTGACCGATTGAAGAGATAGTCAAAGCACAGCAGGATATATATTCTGTGGTAAACCACCACGTCGGTCCCTGGATATCCCCGTCTGGAGTATGGGCAACCACTCGCCAGGAGCAGACCTGCCCCTGTTCAACCGCGGGTATAGGCACGAATGGGACTTGAATGTTCTCGGCTATCTTTTCCAGCGGCAAACATGGACCCCCGGTAAAATACACATTGTATCCCGTGGCGTTGTCCACCGAGCACCAACTCAAAGTATTCCAATCGCACAAGTCGATCGAGCTTCCGTCGGGAGGTGCAGGTTCGTAAGGATATCGCCCATGAGGATCCTCCGGCGGCATCATCGAAACAGACAAGCCGTACTCGCCGATATCGGGGGTATACTCATATAAGTAACCGGTGAAGTAGTTACCGGAGTAGTAGTAACCATCGGCATCAGAGACAACTATCGTGTATATACCCGTCATCGTCAATTGGTAATTCTCTACTCTAGCACGTGAATAACACTTGCCATCAGAGCCCACATCAGCGACGCGAAGACCATTGGGATCATAAAGCTCAATTCTTGGTTCTAAACCATTCACAGTCGACACTTTGCCAGGTGTAGAGGACATATCAGTCATCTCGATTGATACATACTGATCTACTTCGCCATAGAAAGCATAATCATCAATATCACCACCGGGTGATATGATCCCTCTTTGCGAATGACCGATTGTCATATCTCCACCATCTCCATCTGTAAGGGATGTCGTGGTACTTTTTGTGACTGCCAAAGACAGTCCGTACTCGCCGGTATCGGGGGTATATTCATATAAGTAACCAATGAAGTAGTTACCGGAGTAGTAGTAACCGTCTGCATCAGAGACAACTATCGTGTATATACCGGACATCGTCAGTTGGCAATTCTCTACTCTGGCACGCGAATAACACTTGCCATCAGAGCCCACATCAGCAATGCAACCATTCGGACCATAAAGCTCAACTCTGGGTTCCAGACCATTCACAATCTCTATGACGCCTGGGACAGAGGACAAGTCGGCCATTTCGATCACGACACTTTGACCGGCCTCGGCCCAGAAGTAATAGGAGTGCGTTTCGCCACCGAATTCTATCGTCGCAAACTTCGTTTCACCCGAGATGATGCACTCGCTGGCCATACTTGGTGATAGACTAGCAAAACCGAATGTGAGCCATACGGCAACAGCAAGCACTGATTGAGTTGTTGAAGTTTTCATTTTTCTACCCTTTCATTCCAAGGTTTCCTTACTAACTAATATGAGTTGATACTTCGGATATCCGTCAGCGTCCTGCCTGCCGCACGATACTGAGAGCTGCTCTCTGCCCTTAACTACACCGCTTAAGCCAAAATCCTGCGCGCACGAAGGGATTTTTTTGTAAATTATGCCGTGCTGAAGGAGCAATAAGTTAAAGGTTCGAACGCTTTAAAAAAAGTTATCTTTGAGAGGTATAAAGTAGTTTAGTCGCTTTCGTACGCGCCGAGGTCCACAACGCTATTGTGGATGCGCGGTTTCCCTTCAATATCGAATGGAATCGGCTCGTTGACATCGCCATCTTTGTCAAGGTCAGCCCTATCGGCGCCAAGAGCAGAGTTATCTCCAGCGTTCCGGCAGGGAGAGGCAGGGGCGAGTCGCAGATTGTCATCAAGTGTACCTGTTTTTCCGTCAGGACCGTTAGGATCGACAAATAAAGGATCCAACCCGAAATTCTCGGTTCCCCCGAATTTGCCCGTCCATCCTTGGATACAGCAATTGTTGATGACCGGGAATCCACCGGAAATTTGTTCCGATTCAGACAGATGATTATCATCGTTGTTATTCCATACGATGCAATTGACCAATGTCGGGCTGCCGTTCGGCTCATTGTCTATACCGCACCCGGGATAAAGCGATTTGTTTGCGATAATCGTACAATTGGTCAGTATAGGATTGCTCGGCCTATGTTGAGTGTAAATGCCGCCGCCCCTTCCGACTGCTGAGTTACCGCTGAACAGACAGTTGATGAATTGAGGACTACTCATGCTAATGAAGACACCGCCACCCATGTCTGCCCGGTTTTCAAGAAATCTACAATTGCTCAGCACAGGTTTACTTTCTGGAGATGCGATACCCAAGCCTCCACCTGATGATCCAAAATTCCCTGTGAATGCACAGTCAATGAACGTCGAGCTATCTTGTTCAAGATATACGCCACCTCCACCTCCGTCAGCCGAATTTGCTCTGAATGTATTTCTGGAGACCATAGCTTTACTCCCAAAGCTCCATATTGCACCTCCATGATACGCTGCTCTGTTGGTGATGAATGAGCAATCGGTCAAAATAAAATGCAAGCTTTGGAAGGTGTACAAGCCCCCGCCCTCACCGTCTGCTGAGTTGTTGACAAAGGTACAATTAACCAGCATCCCTTGTGTCAAATGCCTGAAGTGTATTCCGCCTCCATGAACTGCTTTATTCTCTGCGAAAGTGCAGTTTACAAGTGTTGGCTTACCAGGTTCACCATAAACTGCGCCCCCCCTACCCGCGGAATTGTGTCTGAAAATGCACCTAATTACCGTGGGGTTGCCTCCATGATTGTACATCCCACCACCGTCATCTAATCGATATTCGCTTGGGCCTTCGGCGTTGCCAGAGGTGATAGTAAAACCATCAAGAAAAGCTGTTTCATCAGTTCGGCCGCCGATTACAACATGGTAGCTATTGTCATCGTAGTTGGTGAAATCAGGGCCATCGTCACCTTTGAGGTCGCCGCTGAGGATAGTTTCATTTTCGTTTGGATCACGCTGGTGACTGCTGGTTTCCGTTCCGGCAAAACCGCCAAAGAGTCGGACGCCATTTTTCAAACTGAAGCTCGCGGTGCGTGCACCGGTGCCGCGGTCCGGTGTATAGGTTCCAGCAGCTACCCAGATTTCTGTATCAGGCTGTGCTATCTTCAGAGCATCTTGCAGGTCGTTGAATGCCGTGTTCCAACTCTTTCCGTCGTAGGGAGGTTGGGCATCTGCTTTGACGTATATTCTTTTCACTTGTTCGGTGCCGCGAGCATACAAACCCACCTGCCAGGGTTCGTTGACCCAGCCGAATCGGCTCTTGAAATCGGCCGCCGTAAGTGTCTCTTGGCCCTGCTCGGTCGAGACGACATAGACGAGGTGGTCGGTAATTCCAGGCGGTCCTCGGTAATCCCCTTCGCGATTGATGGCTATGCCGGGTTCGGCGGAATCCCTCAAAGGCAGCAGCATGATATATTCCTGAAAACCATTCTCAGCATCCCAGGCTCGGGCTGTGCCGTTGGCTCCGCCACAGATCAGTATGCGACCATCCGGAGACCATGCCAAAGAGCTTATCGGGCCGCATTGGGCTGAGAACGACTGCAAGGGGCGGCGAGATTTTGGATCCCAAATCCTGACCTTGCCCCCAGAATCTGCGGAGGCCAGAGTCGCACCGTCGGGCGACCAGGCCACCGCGACGAACTTGGATTCTCCGGCTTCAATGTCGTTTGGATCGCCTCTCAAAAGAATAGACGTCCAACTTCCGGTATCCCAGAGACGAATGATTCCATTATCGCTGCCGGCAGCAAGCACGTTGTCTTGCGGTGAAAGTGCCAGACAAGTGATCGGAGCTGGATATCCCTCGAGGCTTTTGGCCCGCATACCGGAGCGGGGTTCCCAAATCTCGATCTTCCCGTCATCCCCGGCAGTGATCAGATACCGGTCCTGCGGTTTCCAAGCAATCGCGTTGACGCTACCGGCATGAGCGTCGAACGTAATTAACGGCTCGTTGGAGTCGGATTTGGTGTCCCACACAAGAGCTTTACCATCCCTTGTTCCGGCGGCTATAAGCGTGCCAACCGGCGCCCGGGAGACGCAACTGATTCTTTGACGATTGCCCGAGAGGACGCGCAGTATTTGGCCGGACTGTGAATCCAGAATTTCAAGAGCGTCCTGACGATTGTTTGGCCTTGCAATAAAAGTATCACCAGCGCCCCAGGCGATAGTACTGATATGAGAAGGAAGGCTACCAGGGATACTATCGGCCTCGAACTTTCGAAGAGGCTGCCACCTGTGAGCATCCCAAAGACAAATCGTTCCCGAACCGGAGCCGGTAGCCAGAACCTTACTGTCGGACGAAAAACACACTGAATGGACCGGACCACACCAAGCCGATATCTTTGTATATCGTCGTTGCCCGGACTTGAGGTCGATAACGCGTATCGTGCCGTCACTATCTCCGATGGCCAGCATAACGCGATCAAGAGACAAGGCGGCGGCAGCCGTGGTTCGTAGCAGCGGGAGCCATACATCCGGCAAGTCAACCTCCCATCGTGTGAGGATTTCATCTACTGCAGGGGAGAGTTCATCAGCCGACCACCAACAGCGGTCCAATTTGCGACTATCTGCAAGCAGTAGCAGGTCGGCAATTTCATTAGGATCTACGAGAATCTTGGTCAACTTTCCGGTTTCCGCAGCCCAGAATCGGACGGTCCCATCGCTACCTGCTGATATTAACTGGCTGCCGTCCGGACTAAAAGCAAGCCTCGTAACAGATCCATGATGTCCGAGTGTCTCGAGCGTCCATGACTGTACCCCTGCTGGGAGATAAGGTTTTCTGACCAGTGCAGCAGACGCCAGGGCTGCCCCCGGTCTGAGATCGAGGCGCCTGACAACGACAGGAAGTTCCCTCTCGCCCAACTGGTGGTTAAGCTGACCGATCTCATCCTGGGCAGCGACGTACTCATCGCGCATGATCCGCAAGGCGGCACGGGCCTCCTGTTCGTTTTTGCTCAGTGCTTTTAGCTCAAGCTCGTGCCATGTGAGCTGATCTGACTTGAGTTTGATTTCCCAGTCCTTGGATTCACTAATAGCTCGTTCCGACACAACTTTCGTGTAGGTCACGAGAATAGTTCCTAACAAGACGAGAGATACGACTAAGCCGATCGCTACCGGCACCCGGTATTTAAGGGCCTTTTTGCGAAGGAAATACCGGATCGTATGGACCTGGGCATCCAGAGGCTCGCCATCAAGATAGTTGCTGATATCTTTAGCCAACGCACCCGCTGAGGGATATCGATCATCCAGACTTTGGGCAAGTGCCGTTAAAAGAATGGCTTCCAGTTCGCCGTCTATTGATTTATCAACCTCCCGCGGACGGCTTATTCTTCCTTCTGTAATCCGGTGCAACACGTCAAACATCGATCCGGACAGGTCATGAGGCGACTGTCCGGTCAGAAGCTCATACAGAATTACTCCCAGACTGAATACGTCTGTACGGGTGTCGAGCTGGCTGTGATGACCCGCTGCTTGCTCCGGCGACATATAGGCGGGCGTGCCGGCAATTTGGCCTTCGACGGAGATCGTAAGAGCGTCCTCTTCCTCCAGCAGACCCTTGGCCAGCCCGAAATCGAGCACGTGGGGCTGACCATCCGGACTCACCAGGATGTTGGATGGCTTCAGATCGCGATGTATCACAGCGCGTAAATGAGCAAATAAGACGGCTTGGCAGACCGTTCGCATCAGGATCAGAATCTGGTCCCGCGACAAGGCCTTACTCCGAACGTACTGGTCCAAAGGCACCCCGTCAACGAGTTCCATGGCATAGTAATACATGCCTTGATGCAGACCACTGTCATAGATGCGAGCGATATTGGGATGATCCAAACGAGCGGTTAGCTCCACCTCACGCTGAAAAAGAGCGTGAGCTTTCGGGGACTCAATCCTGTGAGAGACCGCAAGTTTCAGGGCCACTTGCCGGCGGGTGCTCAACTGCTCCGCACGCCAGACCATGCCCATGCCTCCTCTTCCCAGAGGTTCGATGATCTTATACCCTTTGATATCCGGATATGTATTGATTGGCTCGGCACGACGATCCGCAGCCCTTACGGAAAGAGGCGGAAGGTGCGGCTCATCGTGAGGCAATCTCGATGCCGTCTCCCCGATTTGCTCGGCATCGACTAAAGGCTCCCCTTCAAACATGCGGACTTCAAACGTGCCAATCGTTTCTGTCTGACCTACAGCGACACGTACTTCACCCGCCGAGCCTAAACGAACTCTACACCCCTTCCGCGCCTTCTCTTCGTCCACGCGGCGGCGAGTCAGCAACCTTCCACTTTTCCAGACTTCTACGTAAGCCATCGTGATTCAGGAAAAGCAATGAAACAGCAGTCTTTCACGTTTTTTGTAATCCGCAACCGGTCAAACTTCATGTTACGTTAATTATGAAAGGTTCTCACAGACAAGTTTATCATAATCATCAAGGAAACACGCTCCTTATCTTGTACATTTCGTTGCCCCGATTACTGACCCGATGCTTTTCTTCTATCCCGGCAGATAATGCGCGCTCTTTTGAATAGGCTGATCAGATCCGGTGTCAGCCAGCGGATGTCAAGCAGTTGAGAAAAATATGCCTCAAGCTCCCGGAATGAGAACAACGTGATTCTGTTTTCCCGAAATAAGGTTTCTTCATGACACAACAGGGCGCTAGCGATAGCCGCATAATAGATGACCGTGGCTACCTGACGTTCCACTTCGGACGGGCAAGATTCGGCTTTTTCGCGGTACTGCTCCTTGATCTGCCAAATGACGGAAGGATCGGTATCCGGATCGAGCAGCAGAGCTCCAACTGAACAATTCACGAAGGGCGTGAACTGCTCGAGCACATAGCTGAGAGTCGTCGGGAGCGTGCGAGCGGCGGTCGGATCAAACGGCAACGGCTCGGCAAGCCGATCACACAGGAGTTCCGCCCTTGTTTGCTCTTTGGACGGTCCATCCCGGTCCATGGGTGGATCATCCCCAACTTTCCAAAGCCGTGCTAATTTCTCATGGCTCAAACCGTAGGTGGTCGGTTCGTCTTCCATTTTATTCTTTCAAGCATGATCCCACATTCAAATATTATCAATGACCTGTCCACATCTTATTCACCCAAAAACCTAAAGCCCTGCGCCGCTTCCGGATAAGAAGCCGAAAATTTCTCTAAATTCTGCCTCTGCCTCAGAGTCAGAACGCACCAGGTTTCTCAAACGCCGCCTTAGAATGCTTCGAAAACGACGTTTGACCGTAATGAGCATGTTGGATGCCTGTGCCTCGCTGACCACGCCGCATCGTTCGCCGATCTGCTTCATGGATAGATCTTGTACGTTCTGTAAGGTAGGGGCCAGGACCTTCAACTGAAATATTCTCCAGTGATTGAGCATATTAGGATTATTGTATTGCTCTTTTACTTCGCAAAGGACCTGGTCAAGGAGGTCGGCAATCCAGGCATGATAAAACGCCTGCTCCGGTGTGTTTGCCGGTCCGGGCAGATCAATACCTGTAAACGGCGTTGAAGATAAGCTCAGCATCCCCCCGGCCGGCGCCCTCTTCTTACGTTTCTTGTCCCGCTCGACATTCCGGGCGAAGCGCTTCAGTGCCGTAAGCAAGAGTTGTCTGAAACGACCTATTTTTTTGTCTGCCGCCTGGAGAAGCTTTGCCCCGAGGAAAAACTCACAGAAGAAATCCTGCGTGAGGTCTTTGGCGTCTTCGTTTTCATAACCTCGTTTACGAAGGTAACAATAGACAGGTTTCCAGTATCCTTGGATGAGATTCTCGATGGCCAATCGCCGGCGAGTCTCGTCCTGTGTCCCGGCGTTAAGAATCACAGACCAATGGGTAGAGGGAAATTGACTGCCCCCTCCTCCCATGCTTGTTTTCTGCCACCGATTCATGACGCAATGTAACCTACCCTATTCAGCCGCATCCTACCGGATTTGCCGGACACCATGCCCGCCGGAGCACCAGACTGGGCAAACACACAGGAAAGCTCGACGGTGTCAACAACTTTATCATATCACATGCGATGCTATTAGGCAACGATTGTACGCTTCTATCGGCGACCAATTCTCAAAATATCTACTCCATAAAACATTTTCATTCGCCAACAAACCGTTCGGATTAAATTGTATTATCAGCATTCTTTTAGGGACAGCGCCGTTAGGCATCCCCATGGGACTTGTGGAGAGATAAAGCAGTCCAACCTGCCTCACAATCTGGTCACGTAGGATTGAGTGCAACAAGATTGTTTGTTGACTTTCCGCTTGGGATTTGTATATAGTATTCGGTGGATTTGATTGTTGTTGGTCTTTATCTGAAAAATCCACAGGCGGTGCTTGATGCTATGAATCCTGCAATTTTCAATACAGACGACATCGTCGGTGTTTACCCGAATCAGATCGATGAAGAGGACGCCTGGAAGATCGGCTGCGCGACGGCCCGGTTTCTGCGGTCGCTGCTTCGCGGCTACGAGCGGGGGCAGGCCAATATGCAGTCGCTATGCGTCGGGCGCGACACTAGAACGCACAGCGAACCAATGGCCAAAGCCCTTATCGAAGGCATGAACGCCACGGGCGCCAACGTGATCGATCTCGGAACGATCGATACGCCTCAAATGTATTTCGCGATCCATCACCTCGGCACGTGCGGCGGGGTCCAGGTGACGGCCTCCGAGCGTCCGGCCCAATACAGCGGCTTCAAGATCGCCGGCTTAGGCGCCAAGCCGATCAGCGCCGATACAGGCTTGCAGGATATCGAACACATCGCGATGGCTATGCTTCATACCAAGGGCAATTCCACCGGTTCGATCACGACTCGCGACCTGAGTGCCGAATACAGGAAGCACGTGTTACAGTCTCTCAAGCCGAAGAGAAAGAAGATCAAGATCGCCGTCGATGCGTCCAACGGTATGTCCGCCAGGATGGTCCCGACCCTTTTCAACCGGAGGCCCGTAGAGATCGTCGAAGTGAACTTCGAGCACAACGGCACGTTCAAGCATGAGCCGAATCCGCTTGTTGAAGAAAATCTGGCGGATGTCAAGGCAGCGGTGACTGAGAACGCGTGTGATTTCGGCGTGTGTTTCGACGGCGACGCCAGCCGGTTGATCGTTATCGACGAGAAAGGCCAGACCGTCGGCTGCGATTTCATTATGACGTTGATGGTGCCCTATTTCTTTTCAAAAGCGCCGAGGTCCACAGTGGTTTACGATTTGCGAAGCAGCCGCGTGTTGATCGAAGAGATTATCAAGCACGGCGGCACGCCGCGTCGAGAACGAGTGTCACCAACCTTTATGAAGAAAGCCATGCGGGACTCACACGCCGTGTTCGGAGGCGATCTTTCCGGGCATTTCTATTATCGCGATAACTTCTGCACGGAATCGGCTCTCATGACGCTCATCCATCTGGTTAATATCGTCAGCGCAGCCCATGCGCCGATCAGCGATCTCGTCGGGGCATTACGACGATACTACTGCAGTGGTGAGATTCTCTTTCAGGGAGAGGACACACAGGCAAAAATGGAGGAATTCGAAAAGAGGTACAGCGACGGGCAAATCGACTACCTGGATGGGATCACGATCGGGTATAAGGACTGGTGGCTTAATTGTCGGCCAAGTGACACTGAGCAGGTGATGCGATTGAACGTGGAAGCCAGGAGTCGGGAATTGCTGGATGAGAAGCTGTCCGAAATCACCGAACGGCTCGGTCAGCCCGTATGAGAAACGAAAGGTGGCATAATGGAAGTTCATACGAAAACATTTGAGACGCCGAACGGCTTCGTGGAAGGTGTGCAGACCAAGTGGACGGGATTCAATATTTTGTTGGTGACCGGTTCCAAGGGTTTCCTGGCCTGTCCGGCGATTGATGTCACGGCCTGCGAGCGATACGGTGTGGCCGCGGCTATCGTGGAAAGCACGCCGGACAATCCGATTGGCACACTCGAACGCTTCCCGAATCGTAAGGTCACAAAAGCGAACGCAAAAGCTCAGGCCCTCGGGATAAAAGCGGGTATGAACGTAGTCGATGCCTTTGCGTTGATTGCATAACACGGTAAGAACGAGTTGAACGTACACGATATAAGCGGGAGATGATTATGAAAGTTGACAATGTTTCTCGTCGTCGATTTATGACCTGCGCCGGCGCCGCCGTCGGCGCTATGATAACCACAGTCAAAGCGGGGATTGCATCTGAGAACACAAGTACGAATGCAACCATACCGTTTCGTTATTGTCTGAATACCAGCACGATTCGCGGCCAGAAGCTGAGTTTGAAAGAGGAGATCGAGATTACCGCCAAGGCCGGCTACAGCGCAATCGAACCGTGGGTAAATAAGGTCCACCAGCATGAGAGGAGCGGCGGCGATCTCCGGGATATCCGCAAGCAGCTCGACGACCTGGGTGTGACGGTTGAAAGCGCGATCGATTTTTCGCGGTGGATCGTGGATGACGAGTCCGAACGCGCCAAGGGCTTTGAGCAGGTCAAGCGGGCGATGGACGTGCTGGTCCGAATCGGCGGCAAGCGCATCGCGGCGCCTCCGGCCGGAGCGACCCGGCAGCCGGGACTCGATTTGATGATGGCCGCCGAGCGCTATCGCGAGCTGCTGGAACTGGGTGATCGGATGGGCGTGGTTCCGCAAATCGAAACGTGGGGATCCTCGAAGAACCTGTCCCGGCTGGGCCAGGCCATGTTCGTGGTCATTGAAAGCGGGCATCCCAAGGCCTGCTTTCTACCCGACGTGTATCACACGTACAAAGGCGGCTCCGACTTTCACGGCTACAAACAGTTGAGCGCTCATGCCATCCAGGTGTTTCATCTGAACGATTATCCCGCCGATCCGCCGCGCGAGACGATAAGCGACCGCGATCGCGTTATGCCCGGCGACGGCATCGCCCCGCTAAGCCAAATCATTCACGACCTTCATGCGAATGGCAGCCGGGCCGTCTTGTCGCTGGAACTGTTCAATCCGACCTATTGGAAACAGGATCCGTTAGAGGTGGCGAAAATCGGTTTAACCAAGATGAAAAACGCCGTAAAAAAGGCCTTGAGCCATAGCTAGAACGGAGCGACGAGCTACAATAAAACGCGGAAAGAGAGGAGAGATATGAAAGTCGTCACATACACTATCATCCTGACAGCGATTGTCGGATTGCTAACCGTTCCCATGCGGGGCGGAATCGAACCCTATTCGCTTGGCGAACGCTCCTTTATCATTGACCGGACTCACCCGGCTCTGGTCGGAATCGACGGCATCCGGGCCGTCCTTTTACGGTCGGGCGCCGATCCGGGCGCCGACGAATTGCACTGGACGCAGCTCAAGGCAGACGTCACCGGCAAACTCCATCAGGCGAATATCAAACTCATCGCTGGAACGACAGCCGGCATTGTGAATACGCCCGAGCTTCGGGTGTATGTCAACCTGCTGAAACTCGAGGATTCACAACAGTACGTGTTCCGGATTCAAACGTCGGTGGCTCGCCCGGTTTGCTTGAAAGCGCAAGACGATCCGGTTTTCAAGGCCGATCTCTGGACGCTCAATCCGATTTTCGAGGCGGTCTCAGTCGAGGATATGCCTGCAAGAATGACCGAGGTTGTACTGGGACAAATCAAAGCCTTTATTCGAGCCTATCGGATCGCCAATCCCTTGGGCCAATCTTTCTCAAACACCGGGATGAGTGAAACCGGCTCGACGAGCTTGGGGAATCCAAATGAAATAGATTCGAGATTACCCTCGATCGAGTATGGATATGTTGCATCGAGCAGCAGCGATATTTTTCATAAACCAGATTGTCGTTGGGCAAAGAACATCTCACCGGAAAACCTCGTAACCTACAAAACCAGGGAGCAAGCCGTGAAGGCCGGGAAACGACCCTGCAAATGGTGCAAACCCTGACCATTTATTCGGTTTGACAGATATATGAGATTACAGTTTATAACGTGTAAGGTGATGCAGCGAGAGGCATATTATTGTGCCGCCCGGTCGAAAAACGTCATCGATATCGTGTTGATGCCGCAGGGGCTGCATGATGAGCCGGACAAGCTTCGTACGGAAGTCCAAAAAGCGCTCGAGACTATCCATGACATTCAGGGGCGAGCCTATGACGCCTCATTGCTCGGTTATGGCCTTTGCAGCAATGGCATTGTGGGCCTGTCGGCGAAAATTCCCATCGTTGTGCCGCGAGGCCACGATTGCATCACTCTTTTGCTCGGCTCCAAGGATAGATACCAGGACTATTTCGATTCCCATCGCGGCGTCTATTGGTACAGCCCCGGCTGGATCGAGTCCGGCAAGCAGCCCGGAAAGGAACGCTACGAAACAACGCTCAAGGAGTATCAGGAAAAATACGGCGACGACAACGCTCAATATCTGATGGAAGTCGAGCAAGACTGGATACGACAGTACAACTGGGCCGCATATATCGACTGGGATCTGGCCGACTCGGACGAATACAGGGAGTATGCAAAACGCTGCGCCGACTTTTTAGGCTGGAACTACGACGAGCTGAAAGGCAGCCCGGCGCTCATGCAAAAGCTCGTTGACGGCCAATGGGACGATAGTGAATTTCTGGTCGTTAAACCGGGCCGGAAGATCATAGAAAACGTGACCACCGACGACATCATGACAGCCGAGTAGCTAAACATCAAGAAATCTATCTCATGGAACTCATTACAGTCATCGTCATCGCCATTGGTTTAGCCATGGATGCCTTTGCCGTTTCCATAGTGAGCGGAAGCGTTTACAGACAGTTGCACATCAAACACGCTCTTCGGATGGCCGCCTTTTTCGGCGGTTTTCAGGCATTGATGCCCCTGATAGGCTCCCTGGCGGGGCTCAGCGCGAAAGACTATATCATTGATTACGACCATTGGGTGGCCTTCGTAATATTAGGAGCGGTCGGCGGCAAAATGATCTATGAGTCCTTCAAGATCAAATCCGTCGAGAACAATTACGATCCGGCCAGCATCGTCGTACTGCTTTTTTTATCCGTGGCCACGAGTATTGACGCCCTGGCCGTCGGCTTGACTTTATCGCTTATTACGCATTCCATCGTTTTGGCGGTCACAGTTATGGGACTAATTACCTTTGTCCTCTCTTATCTCGGTGTTTGGATCGGCAAGCGATTCGGGCATTTTTTCGAGAACAAAATCGAAATTCTCGGGGGCTTGATTCTCATCGGTCTCGGTATAAAAATCCTGATCGAACACTTACTTTTCTAAGCCGGGCTTGCAGTTTGGTCCTTAGGCAATATAATAGGGGCGTTGTTGGGTAGGTTTGTTCGTTTGACCGCAAAGGATACATTGTATGCGTTCTAAGGTATATTTCATCAAAGCCTCCATTCAAGACGGGGAAAAAACGATTTCTCAAAAGGCCCGCAACGTGTTCAGGGCCGGAGGATTTGCAGATTGCTTTAGAAAAAATGACGTTACGGCCGTTAAGGTCCACGTCGGCGAAGGCGATAATAAAACATACGTAAAGTCTTCCTACATCAGGGGTTTGGTGGATCAATTAGTCGAATTAAAGGCCAAGCCGTTCATCACCGATACGACCACGCTGTACGTCGGGCGTCGGCATAACGCGATCGACCATGCCGTATTAGCCGCCGAGCATGGATTTAGCCTGGATGGGCTGGGCGTGCCGTTCATCGTGCCCGACGGCCTGTTCGGAACGACCGAAACGATGGTCAAGATCAACGGCCAGATAAGCCGGGAGGTCTTTATCGCAACGGAGATCATCAAAAGCCAGTCGATGCTCTCGGTCGCCCATGTGACGGGCCACGTCGCGGCGGGCCTCGGAGCAACGATCAAGACGTTAGGCATGGGCTGCGCGAGCAAACGAGGCAAAATGACGCAACATGCAGCGTTGACGTTCTTTATCGGCGATGATTGCACGCTTTGCGGCGTCTGTGTCGACCACTGCCCGGCCGACGCCATTACTTTAAACGAGATCCAGGCCCACATCGACCAGGATAAGTGCATCGGGTGTGCCGAGTGCATGGCGATGTGCCGGTTCGGGGCCGTTCGGTGCAATTGGGGCCAGGAGACCGACGTTCTGCAGAAAAGTATGGCCGAACACGCTCTGGGCACGCTGAAAGACAAAGAAAAACGGGCGATTTTTTTTAATTTTTTATTGTCAGTTACCAAAGATTGTGATTGTTTTGGTACACCCAATATGCGCACAATAGTGGGTGATATCGGCATTGCCGCCTCGATCGACCCGGTCGCCGTCGATAAGGCCGCACTGGACCTGGTGGAAAGTAAGGCCGGAAAAAAATTTGGAGCTTTAATAGGCAATAAAAGCATCGATCCGCTCTGCCAAATCGAACATGCCGAACACATCGGTCTTGGACATAGCGATTATGAATTAATAGAAGTTAAATAGCGAATAGGAATCATTTAAAGGATTAGACATGTCTCTGGGCCAAATCATTCGAGAAAAACGCGAGCAATTGAATCTAACTCTGGACGAGGTCAGCAATAAGATCGGATTTTCCAAGCCGTACTTGTCCACCATCGAAACCGGCAAGGTCAAAAATCCTCCCAGCGATGAGATGCTGAACAAGCTCGAAAGAGTGCTGAAATTCGAGAAGGGCCTGTTGCTGCACATCGCCCACATGGAGCGGATGCCGTCCGACATCCGGCACGGCTACGAAAAAGCCGAGCTGGAGAACCAGAAATGGCGGCAGATCGCCAAGAACCTGATCGGCCGGAAGGTCGCCTTGAACCGGCTAAAGCGGGTGCTGGCCGCAAACAAATTGAAGGTCGATCCCCAACAGAAGCCTTTGGCCGCAGGCCGGCTGGTGCCGGTGATCAACAAAGTCTCGGCCGGCTACCCGACCGACTTCAACGACCTGGACTATCCCGTGGGCATCGCCGACGACTACATTCGCTGTCCGGATTTGCACGATCCGAACGCCTTCGCCGTCCGGGTGGTGGGCGATTCGATGGAGCCGCGATTCCGCGAGGGCGACATCGTGATCTTCTCCCCGGCCGCCGAGGTCCATAACGGGGACGACTGTTTCGTTCGTTTCGCCGAGCCGCACGAGACGACCTTCAAGCGGGTCTTCTTCGAGAAAGGCGACAAAATCCGCCTCCAGCCGCGAAACGAGAAGTACTCTCCCTCGACCGTGGAAGGCAGCCGCATCAACGGCCTCTACCGAGCCACCGTAAAGCACGAAAGACTCTAAACTTACACCGTGGCGAAGGGCGTCCCGCCCTTACGTGTCGCGGGCATCCTGCCCGCGCTAACGACAGCGTAGCTCAATAAGGAGGAAAGCGGCTTCTGCGCCCTCGGCAAAGCAAATTGGCTTTGTTTTTTCAAAGAACATTGAAATTCCCCGGCGATGTGTTTTTAGCCTGCCCTGAGCGTAGTCGAATGGGACATGCGAGATCCGAATAATTGACACGGTTTATGAAGGTTTTTGTGAATTTATGTAAATTTTTGTGCATTTTTGAACACTTCTTAAACGTTTTTCGCACTGATTTTATTTACTGCCGTCCTTAGGACTCCTAATGGAGGGCTCGCAGTGACCGCAGAGATTGGCTTTGTTTTTTCAATTGATCTGAAAGGATAATGGGATGAACTGGACTTTTTCTTGAGTCTTCCGTCTGGGGTCTTGAGTCTGTCGTCTAAATTCTGCCTTAGTCCTTAATCAATATTCAATAGTCAATCGTAAATAGTAAATTCTAATTATATTAGTTAAATATAATACGTATCTATTAAGCCTTTGTCAAATGAAATTTCATAAAAAAGTAAAGAATTCGACTCGGTTTTCAAGCTACATAGAGTACAAAAGACGCAGCACGTAGGGTGCGATGGTTCGCACCATTTTCTTATAACCGCAACAAGATAAACCTGGCCCTTATTTCTCAACAGGTAACCATTGCCAGGTCTCCTGTTTTTTCAAATCGGACCGGCGATATACGAGATACTATATATGAATTTATGACACGGTTTTTGTGATTTTATGTAGAATTATGTACATTTATGAGCACTTTATGAACGTTTCTGAGCACTTTCATGGGAACCACGGATGAAGCCAGCGCGACTTCGCTACACTCAGCCGCAATCCAAAAGTTCGTCCGTTAGAAAAGGCGTCGCGCGTTTCTTCTTAGCAATCGAATTTTGTCAAGGACAACTCCGTCCCGAAGCACTCCTGTCAAACTGTGCTAATTGTACGATACTCACCTGTACTCTCTCTAACAAGCACCAAGAATATATCGTATCTGTCTGAGTGATGAAGAGCCGTATCCGGAGCCCAGGTTGGCCAACCATATCTTTTTACGATTGCAGGGATTTAGATCAGCTGGTATAATTATGATTGCAAATATTGCTTTACCATCGTCTTGCTGGGGAACAATGATTTACGATAAGGCAAAATTTGACATGAGAGGCAGATTTCAAATATCTCTTCTCTGGTATATCGGTCTACTGTTATTGATTTTCGTCTCTTCCACTTTCAATATAGCAAGTGGAGAAGGGAAGCCTGATAAATCAAGCGAAACAAATAAGCCCGAGTATGCCAATCTGACGTCACATGCGAAGGGGAGAGGCAAGCTGCCAAGTATTCCGACAAATAATGAGATCCGTCCGGATTTGAGGGATTGGCATCCTGATTATGAGGCGCTTTGCTGGGAATTGATTAAAGAATTCGGATTACAGGCTGACTGTGACGATCTTCTGAAGCGAATCGCCCGGTGTGAGGAGGAACCTGACTTGCTGAACCCACATCGATTGTCGATTGTGAGCTATGTGCATCGCGATCCGTTTAAGCTAGAAAAGATCACGCATGAGATCATTGATCCGATTGCAGAGCAATCATCCTTGAGTGTAGCCGACAGCATTCTCATCATCGACCATATAGAAGCCGTGTTGACCGCTTTTGATAAATCTCGTCGGATCGGACCTTCGATTCGATCTGAATTACCACCCCTGCCTACCGGCGACCTAAAGAGCCACCTCAACTATATCAAGACAATGCTGAACAAGGCGGGCGAACTGAATAAGAGAGCCTTCGCTACCCTCACGGAAGAGAATATACAGTACATCATCGACCATCGCGAGAAAAGGTTGGATTGGCACATCGATGACCGGATATACCGTGAGAATTGGCAGACACTTCATGCGGCCTCAGAAAAGCTTCTCGGCCTCACTTCTAAGGTCGATGTCGAAGCTCTTTTCGATCAAGCGCAGATTGCGGCACGTTTGGTCTCTCCAGAGTTTACAGCCTCTCTTTTGAAAGCGGTGGAGAGGTCTGGCAAAAATTTGGGTGCCGAGATAATTGCTGAATGCAACACTCCAGAAGGAAAGATCTTTATTGCAGGTCGCGGGGCGACACGATACGAGCAGCCGGACTGCGCAGTGATTTACGATTTGGGCGGAGACGATGTGTATGCAAACAACATCGCAACATCAATCTGGGGGTCCATTCCGACGTCTATAATCGTTGACTACGCGGGCGATGACGCCTATGAGACGCATCGATCTTTCGCACAAGGCTGTGGTGACTTTGGTGTTGGTCTGCTCGTAGATCTCAGCGGCAACGACAGCTATGTGGGTACACGGTTCACACAAGGTACTTCATTTTGCGGTGTAGGGATGCTTTTTGATCAAGAGGGCGATGACGTGTATCGGGGGCTTGAGTTTCATCAAGGGGTAAGCCATTGGGGTGCGGGTGTGCTCATTGATAGCAGTGGCAATGACCGTTACGAGTCACACAACACGTCTCAGGCCGTGGGTATGGTGGGTGGCTTTGGACTTCTGTGCGACTGTGGCAATGGTCGAGACAGCTATTATTGCAAAGGTCGGGACCCGACAAGCTATGGTGAGCCAGGCATATTCGAGGGCTGGGGACAGGGCATGGGGATTGGCTATCGCCGAAACGCGGCAACCGGTGGCATTGGTGTGCTGTACGACCAAGGTGGAAAGGACCGCTTTGAAGCCGGGAACTTCAGTCAGGGAGGCGGGTACTTTTACGCATTTGGCATTCTGTATAACGATGGCAGCGACAATGACAACTACATCGGCTCGCGCTATGCCCAAGGTTTCGGTTGCCATCAGGCCGCAGGGGTGCTCGTCGATGCCGGTGGGGACGACCGTTATCAAATACGTCAGTCCTCCGTGGCTCAAGGGTATTCGTGGGACGAAGCTGTGGCGCTGTTCATTGATGAGAAGGGTGACGACCAATATGAAGGTAAAGGCTGTTGCTCATCGTGCATGAATGGTTGGACAATCTTCTTAGATCGTAGCGGTAAAGATAAATATTTGGACAAAAATCCTGCGATCGACAGTTGGATCAGCAACCGCTATAGCGGGGGCACATCATTAAGCTTTTTCGTTGACCTCGGCGGTCAGGAAGACATTTATCCCACAGTGTCCAACAACAATATCATTCCTGGCGGCGAATGGGCGATCTTTCTTGATCTGCCCGGTTCCGTCGCTGACGCGTTGGACCATAATGCATGGCAAGCAATACTTAAACCCCCCAGAGATGGCAGAACGGCACTATACATAGCGATCTTGGCAGGCCATAAGGATATGGCGAAGTCTCTCATCTATGAGGGTATAGAGATTAATTCGAAGGACAAAAAAGGCCAGGTGCCCTTACACGTGGCAGCCCGGGCAGGTCATCTGGATGTCATGCAGTTGCTGCTCGATCATGGCTCTGACGTGAATGTGAAGGACAAATGGGGCTGCACTCCTCTATCTCTGGCAGAAAAAGCTGGCCACACCCAAATCGTCGAACTGCTGCGGAAGCACGGAGCAAAGGAATAACACCAGCCGAGGAACGCCCCAACATTGTAAGGTTCTTTCCGTCGCATATCCGGGCATATCCGGGGACATCTACAATAATACAATAATAGGGACAGCCACAAATGGCGGTCCCTAATTTTCTCTAATTTTCTTCAGTTTTCCTGATCTTCTTTGCGTCGTCTCATTTTTCTTCTTCAGACGCATCCTCCGGTTCCGGGGCAGCGGGAGGGGCAACCGGTTCAGAAGCAGCCGCGGGACTTTTGTCATCCGGCATGTCTGCAATGTCCTGAAGTCTTTTTTCAATGTCAATGCCGGTGGCCGCCTTCATCTGTTCCAGAAACTTGACAAGGGCGCCCGGTGCGGCGGTCATCAGCCGATTGACGGCATTGTCGCCGTCACCGCCTCCGCTGTCGAGCGCGATAACCTTGTCGAACTTGACCTGGCCAATGGATTTCGCCCCTTGCTCGGCGACCGCCTTGACCGCTTCGAGGGTCAGATTAAGCTGCGCCGCTTTTCCGTAAGCATTCCATGCTTCCGCTTTCTCTCTGAGGCCTTTGGCTTCGGCCTCAAGCTGCATTTGTGTCCCTTTGGCCCGTGCCTCGGCGACTTTCAAAATAGCCGCCGCTTCACCGTTTGCTTTGAGGATAGCCGCTTGCTTCTGAGCGTCGGCGGGAACGACGACCTCCGCCCGGAACTTCTGCTCTTCGGCTTGTGCTTTGGCGGTTTCAACTTTCGCCCTTGCTTTTTGCTGCTCTTCCAGGACTTTCTGTTCCTGGACCACCACTTCCTGCCGGGCTCTCGCCTCCGCCAGAGGGCCTTGTTGCTCGGCTTTCTTATTGGCCGCAAGGGTTTCACCACGATACTGCTGCTTGGCTACGTCTCTGTCTTTCTCCGCCTCAGCAATTTGTTTTTCCTGCTCAGCCCGGACGACCTCACCCTGTCGTCGGGCGGTTTCGGATTTCTGCATGGCGTCTCGGTCCGCTTCCGCCTGTCCAATGGCGGCGTCTCTTTTGACTTCGGCGGTTCGCTTGATACCCAGCGCTTCGAGATATCCTCTCTCATCGCGAATGTCCTGGATGTTGATGATGTCGATGATGACACCGATCTTGGCCAATTCTTCGCCGGCTTGGTCGAGGACCTTGTTCACAAACATGTCTCTCTTCTGGTAAAGCTCTTCAACGGTCAGGACACCGATGATGTCACGCAACTGGCCCTCCAGTGTCTCCTTAATGATCTGCTGAATCTGCCCGGCGTCGGTGCCGAGAAATCTTTCGACGGCCCGATCCAGCATGCCCTCGTCACCGGAGATCTTCACGTTCGCCACGGCATCAATCGTCACGGGAACACCTTCTTTGGAATACGCTTTTTCCACTCTCACATCCGCGAGGTTCATGGTCTTAAGGGAAATTCGGTTGACCCGCTCTAAGACCGGGATTCGCAGTTTCGCTCCGCCGACCACGGCCCTCCATCCTCGAACGATAGCCCGCCCGTCCGTCGTTTGCACTCTGGTCTTTCTTCCCGTAAAGATCAGCGCCTCGTTGGGTTCCGCCTTGAGCCAGTTATTGGCAATAATCAGCACGATCGAGAGGACGGCAATGACTAAAATAGCAATGACAATAATTAAACCTAAGCTTTCCATGATAATTCTCCTTTCTTTTTGAATTTGATATCGCTTTGCGATAGATCCATTTTTATAGATTCCTCGGGGGTGGCAGCCTCAAGCATAGCTTGGGGATGGCTTCTGACATGTTGACCATCCCCATCCCTAAGGGATGAGGCTGCCACCCAAATACAAACATACAAC
>Ga0272442_10003685_pt1 | contig 21384 bp, 14 predicted proteins | sample SSMForm2O_FD_200262 | JGI IMG/M metagenome (GOLD analysis project Ga0272442, IMG submission 200262) | Marine sediment archaeal communities from Little Sippewissett salt marsh, Falmouth, MA, United States - SSM-Form-2O | ecosystem: Environmental > Aquatic > Marine > Wetlands > Sediment ... | reverse complement strand
TATATAACAGAGATGATTCAACCGTCACGGTGACTTACAGCAACGTCGAAGGCGGCGATGGAAACGCCCCCTGGCCGGGCGAAGCCAACATCGACGCCGATCCTTTGTTCGCCGATCCGCTTGGCGGCGACTATCACCTGAAATCCCAGGCCGGCCGCTGGCACCCCAAAACCCAAACCTGGCTGCTCGATAAAATAACAAGCCCCTGCATCGACGCCGGAGACCCAAGCACGTTAATCGGTTCCGAACCAGATCCCAACGGCAACCTCATCAACATAGGCGCCTACGGCGGTACGTTAGAAGCCAGCAAGTCGCAATCTCATCCCTAAGAAAAAGTATGGCGGTTCATCGCACTCTTCCGACTGTACCTGTAAGGCTGTAAGAGAATAGACCTCCACAAGCTCTCATGCGGATGTCGCGAGTCTCAGGGATGAATGAACGGTCAATAGGAAATGAAGGGTCTTACCATTCTTCCGGTGTATCCTCGTCGTCTTCGGGTTCGCATACACAATCTTCTACGGGTTCCCAGCAGCCGGAGCAGAGGCCGTCTTCGATGGGGGCGCCGCAGACCCTACACTTTTTGGTTCCGCGATTCTGGCTCATTGTTTTTGCACCTTAAAAAGAGTTTTGTTTTGTTTGTTAATTCATTCAACAAAGCCGTGTCGCTCGGACCGAGCTTCCAACGGCGCCGTAATCATATGATTCCGCCAAAGAAAAGCAATAGGGTAAAAAAATAAATTTTCTTCAGCCGGATTGACCGTTCATCCATGTGTTCTATCCGGTTTCAGTTGTGTCTCAGGGAGCTTTGGCATACAATGCATTTATGGACCTTAGTTTGGACACAACGGTTCAGGAAATCATCGCTCGGCTTGAGTGCGCCTCCGACGGGGGCCAGGTCAATGTCGAAGGGACGTGGGGGTCGTTCGGCCCGATGTTAGCTGCAACTCTTTCCGAAAAACTCGGTCGGCTGATTTTGTATGTTCGTCCTCATATTGATGACGCGGATAAGGCCGCCGACGACTTGCAGACCTTCACGGGCCGACCAATTGAAGCCTTCGGCGCCTGGGAGGGCGAGGAAGACCTGGCGGACGCGACGGATGAGATTCGCGCCCAGAGACTGATGCTTGTCTCTCGTCTTTCGTCGTCTCGTGTCAAGGGCGTCCCGCCCTCGAATCGCGGGCAAGATGCCCGCGACACGTTGGAACGTCAAACGACATACGACATACCACATACGACATGCGAAAAATTGATCGTTCCGGCGTCGGTGCAATCGCTTTGCCAGCCGATCCCGAAGCCCGAGGCGATCGAAAAGAGCAGCCTGTCGCTGGAGGTCGAGAAGGATGTGTCGCCGGAGGATGTCGTGAACTGGCTGGTCGATAGCGGCTTCGAGCGCACCGAACGAGTGGATCTGCCGGGCCAGTTCGCGCGGCGCGGCGGGATTGTGGATATCTACGCTCCGCTGGTGAGTGATATGGCGCTGTTAGGCAAAGAGGTGCAATCGACATCGCAGAGTGCGGAGGCCGTGCGGATTGAATTCTTTGGGGATACGATTGAGAGTATTCGGCAGATCGACCTGGATACGCAACGGTCGAGCCGGCAGATCGGGAGTATCAAAATTATCTCGGCGGTGTGCGGTAGTTCAGTGTCGCGGGCATCTTGCCCGCGAATCGAGGGCGAGACGCCCTCGACACGGGGGGACGCCCTCGACACGGACCTCCTTATCAATATCCTTCCGGAGGATGCGATCATTGTCTTCGAGGAGCCGGGCGAGATCGAGGAGGTGGCGAAGGTCTTTTTGGAACGATCCGAAGATGCGAGCCGGCTTTATCGCTGGAAGGATATCTATGAAGCCGCGAAGCGTTTTACGCAACTTCATTTATGCCGGTTCGCGACGGTTCAGCCGGAGGATTGTCTCAAGGTCGATGTTCGAAGCGTGCAGCAGTTCCAGCACAAGGCGACATCCGTCTGGTCGGGGCATAAGGCGGCGCTGGAAGAATTGGTCGCCGAGGCGAAGCGCGGTAAACAAGTGCGGCTCTATTGCGAGAGTTCGGCGGAAATCAAGCGCGTCGGGGAGATTGTCACGGATATTAACAAAAAGATTCCGGCGAAACTCAAGCTACTGTTGGGATTCATCCATCAGGGCTTTGTCGTCCATTCGCTCAATACGATTATTGTCAGTCATCACGAACTTTTCGGCCAGTATGCACTGAGACGAAGGCGAAGGCCCGCGCGGGCGACCTCACCGGTCGATACTCTTAGCGACTTGCAGGAAGGCGACACTGTCGTTCACGCCTCCTACGGCATCGGTAAGTTTTTAGGCGTGCAGGCGATACAGGAAAAAGGCGGCACGAATGAGTATCTGACAATTGAATACGCCGACGGTGTGAAGATTCAGGTTTCCGTTCGCAATATCGCTTTAGTGCAGAAATATATCGGGACCAGCCCGAAACGACCGAAGCTCAGCAAGGTCGGCTCGAAGAGATGGCAGAAGCAGAAAGAGAAGGTGGCGAATTCCGTTCGCGATCTTGCCCTCGAGCTGCTCGATGTGCAGGCGAAGCGCCAGGGATCGGGCGGGATTGCGTGCGGGGAAGACTCGAACTGGCAGGTCGAATTTGAAGAATCGTTTGCCTATCAGGAGACGCCGGACCAGACGACCGCCATCGGGCAAATCAAGGCGGACATGCAGCAGCCGATCGTCATGGACCGGTTGCTGTGCGGCGACGTGGGTTACGGCAAGACGGAGCTTGCGATGCGTGCGGCGTTCAAGGCGATCGAGAACGGCAAGCAGGTCGCCGTCCTGACACCGACGACGGTGTTATGCGTTCAGCACGGCCGGACTTTCACGGAGCGGTTCGCGGATTTTCCGGTCTGCATCGAAGTCTTGAATCGGTTCAGGACGACGAAGCAGGCAAGGGACGTTATCGCCCGAACGAAGGCGGGCAAGGTGGACGTGCTGATCGGAACGCATCGGCTCTTAAGCGGCGACCTCGGATTCAAGGACCTGGGGCTATTGGTCATCGACGAAGAGCAGCGATTCGGCGTCGAGCACAAGGAGAAGCTCAAGCGATTGCGAGTGAATGTGGACATTCTGACGATGACGGCCACGCCGATCCCGCGGACGCTGCACATGTCGCTTCTGGGATTGCGTGATATCAGTTCGTTGGGAACGCCGCCGCTGGATCGGCGGAGCATCGTCACGATGGTCGCCGCGTATAACAATGGGCTGATTAAGAAGGCGATCTATCGTGAATTAAACCGCCAGGGTCAGGTCTTCTTCCTGCATAACCGCGTCAAGTCGATAGAGAAGAAGGCCTGGGAGATTCAGAAGCTTATCGGTGACGCCAGGATTTCCATCGCCCACGGCCAGATGGCCAAGAGCGAGCTCGAGACGGCGATGATCGAGTTTGTGACCGGCCGGACCGACGTGCTGGTCTGCACGACGATTATCGAATCGGGTCTGGACATTCCGAACGCGAACACGATTATCATCAACGATGCGGACCGGTTCGGCCTGGCGGAGTTGCACCAGCTTCGCGGCCGGGTGGGTCGGTATAAGCATCGGGCGTATGCCTATATGCTGCTCCCGAAGTCGCGCTCGATAACGCCGCTGGCCTCCAAGCGATTGAAAGCCATTGAGGAGTATTCGCACCTGGGGGCGGGCTTTCGGATCGCCTTGCGCGATCTGGAGATTCGCGGCGCGGGCAATATCCTGGGCGCCGAGCAGTCCGGCCATATCCAGACCGTCGGGTACCAGATGTATTGCGAACTACTTGCGGAGGCCGTCAGGAAGATGAAGAACGAACCCGTCGAATCGATTCCCACGGCGGTCATCGATCCAGGCTTTGCCACGTATATCCCGAAGAGCTATATCCCGATTAACCGGCACCGGATGGATGTGTATCGCAAGATCGCCGTTGCGAAAATCAATGAAGAGCTGGAGCAGACGAAGAACGAATTAGCGGATGTCTATGGGCCGGTGCCGGACGACGTTGAATGGCTTCTGGATCTGGCGAGGCTTCGGATCAAAGCCAGCCGGCTGGGTATAAAAAGTATTGTGGCTTCGGACCGGGATTTAATATTTTCGTTTTCGGACGATTTCGAGGATGATCCGGAATCCCTTCTTTCGAAAGTAGCCGGTAAAGTGTGGGTCTCGGAAGGGAAGACGGCGTATCTGCGCCTGGCGGAGAATTACTTCGAACCCGGAACGCTGATGAGCGTATTACGAAGGATCCTGTCGGAGGGCGAAAACAGCAGGTTAGAAAAGCGAGTCGTTGAAGGTGTTTGATATAAAGGAGACGAAAGATGTGTACGAGCGCAAGATGGATTTCGGCAGTCATCGTGACCGTGCTTTTGGTTGCAGGTTCAGGCCGGTCGGCGGAAAAAGGTGGGACGCTCGCCATTGGCGAAAGAGCGCCTGATTTCAACCTGCCCGGAGTCGATGGACGGCGATACACGCTCGGTGATTTCAGCCGGGCGGACGTCCTCGTGATTATCTTTACCTGCAACCATTGTCCGACGGCCCAGGCTTATGAAGAACGGATGAAGCGATTGGCGGCGGATTATCGCAACAAAGGCGTCGCGCTGGTGGCCATTTCACCCAATGATCCCCAGGCGGTCCGGTTGGACGAGTTGGGCTATTCGGACATGAGCGATTCTTTCGAGGAGATGAAAATCCGGGCCGAGGATATGAACTATAATTTCCCGTATCTCTACGATGGCGATGAACAAAAGGTATCTCGTGCCTACGGACCTCAGAGGACGCCTCACGTCTTTATTTTCGACAAACGGAGGGCGCTGCGCTATGAAGGCCGGATCGATGATTCGGAAAAGCCCGAACGGGTGAGAGTCCGGGATGCACGCCGGGCGATTGATGCCTTGTTGGCGGGGCGGAATGTTCCGCAGGCCAAGACGCGAACCATTGGGTGCTCGATCAAGTGGTCCGGTAAACGAGAGTCGGCGAAGAAAGCCTTCGAGAATTGGGCGAAGGAGCCCGTCGCCCTGGAAGAGATCGGTTTGAAAGCCGTCGAAAAGCTTGTCGAGAACGATTCCGGGAAGCTCCGCGTCATCTATATCTGGGCAGGCTGGAGCGAACCGGGTATCGAGCAATTGGCCGAGTGTGTGACGGTCAACCGGATGTATCGTCGGCGGGACTTCGAGATGATCACCATCAACATTGATTCGCCGGGTAGGAAAGGCGAGGTTCTTTCATCGTTGAAGAAACAGCAGGCCTCGTGCTGGAACTATATCTTTGATTCGGAGGATGAATACCCGCTCATGGCGGCAGTCGATAAGGATTTGCTCGGGGGCATTCCCTATACGATTATCATCCGGCCGGGCGGAAAAATTCTTTACCGCCGCCTGGGAATTGTGGAACCCCTCGAACTCAAGAAAACAATTGTCGGATATCTTGGGCGCTATTATAAATAACGGTATAAGACATAGGTTTGGTGGCCTATGCCTTATACCCGCGTGCTCTATCTTGTTAGCGATTTGGTTGCCCGGTATATCTGGTGATGTAAACGGTATCTTCGCCGTACCAGGACTGGCCTTTCTTGAGTTTCCCGACGACCGTCAGTCTGAACGGGCCGTAAGCGTTTATGGCGTTCAACAATTCCATCTTATCGAACATCGCGATAACCTTGGCTCTCGTATCCGAGCCGTAGATAATCTGACGCGTTGCGACGATCTTCGCGGCGTACGGTTCGGGCAGATAAAGAACGGGCGGTTCGTCTTCAATATCTTTTTTGCCAATCCCGGCGGGCAGAATCGCGGTCGCCTGGATTTCATAATTCTGGTCTGTGGCCCTGATAATCTCGGGAAGAATACTGAACTCCTGGAGCGCCGTCGGCTCTTCACCCGTGTTGATTTCATTGTCGTCCGGCGGATTCTCCGATTCATCCGTTTGGTCGCTTTGAATCCTGACCCTATTGACAATGATCCGATCCCGCGGCGTGCTTTCCTTAATTCTGACGTCCAACATTTCGCATGTCGTGGATTCGGCGGGGATGGATTTATACGTCCATGTGTACGTATGTGAAAACTCATCATACGTCCCGTAGTCTTTATTGCCGGAGGCCGAGACAAAAACGACCTCGTCCGGAAGCGAATCGACGACGGAGACGTTGGTGACGGGAGAGTCGTTGTCGTTATCGAAGCAAATGCGATACGTGACAATCTCGCCCGGATTGGCGAACAGGGTGCCGCCGATCGAATCCCCGACGATTTCCTTTCGAATGTTGAGATTTTTATATTTTGTGATGGCGTCGGCGCTCGCCGTGATCGGACGCGTTTCGTCGGTGTCGAGGGTCACATAATTCGTAATCGTTGTCGATGGAGACGTCTCTTCATTCACCTTCACGACCAGTTCCAGGTAGGTCCCGATCTGCGACGACAGCGACCCGAACCACCACGTGTACGTGTGCGTGTCGGGATCGTATTGCCCGGCATTTCTGTCGTCGACGGTCTTGACGAAGGTCACTTCCGGGGGCAAGACATCGATCAGAGTCACATTATGAACGGGCGCATCGCCCTCGAGGTTATCGAAATAGATTTCGTACGTAAGGGTCTCATTCGGTGACACGAGCGGTATCTTATCTTCCTCGGCTCCGACGATGCTTTTTCTTAGACGGAGCGTATTGTGATAGGTGACCGCTTCGGCGCTGGCCATCGAGGGCGGTGTTTCGCTGCTGTCGATCATGACAGAGTTGGTGATGGTCGTGTCCGGCGCGACGTTTTTATTCACTTTGACATTCAAATCCCAACAGACGGCCTCTCCCGGCAGTAAGGATGAGAGCGTCCAGGTGTACGTGTGCTCTCCGGCGTCGTATTTGCCGGACGGGGTATCCTTGCCGAGGCCGACAAATTGTACCTCATCAGGCAGGTAATCGACGATGGACACATTCGTCACGGGAAAATCGTTGTTGTTATTGTCGAAGCAGATCGTGTAGGTCATCGGCGCATCGGGATCGACCCAGGCGGTTTGGCCTTCGACGACGCCGACGATGCTCTTGGTGAGATTCAGGGCATTGTTTTGAACAGCGACATCAAAGTAGGATGCCGCTAAAGCGGTTTCATTGCTGTTGATTGTAACGGAATTCCTAATAACGGTGTCCAATTCCACGTCTTTCTTAACGTCGACCGTCAATTCCAGGTCGATCGATGTTCCTATCGGTAACGACGGATAAAACCACTCGTAGGTATGCGTCTTGGAATCGTACTGTCCGTTGATTCCATCATCGTCCGCCGAGACAAGAGTGACCTCATCCGGCAGTTGATCCGTTACGATGACGCCGGTTGCGGCAAAATCGTTGAAATTATCGAAGTGGATGCCGTAGGTGATCGTGGTGCCCGCCCCTACGATGGGCGTCTCCTCGGAGCTGGAACTGCCGCTGCCGCCTCTGACGAGTGTCTTCTTGAGATTGAGCGGATTGTAGCCGATATCTTTGCCCGGAACAACCAGTCCGGTCGGATTGCCGATGCTCGGGATGAAATCGATCTTGTTGAGTTTCGTGTCATAGACATGAAGATTATCTCCGCCGGGTGCGTTGTTCGCCCCTGTCGTCAGATACACGTGGCCGGTGGCCGGGTCCACGCCGAGCCCCATCACGCCCGCGCCGTCGGTTTCCACCTGAACTTCTCGTATCTCCCCCGTGGCCAGGTCGTACTGGGTCAGGTACGGGTTGCCTGCGTAGCCGGCGCCGGTATAAAGGTAACCTCGTGCGACGCCGAGGGCAATGCTGATCGCGATACGATCCAGTTCAATGGTATCCACCAGCCTCCAGGTCGTCGTATCGTAAACGGTGACATTATCGGTCCCGTTGGCCACGTAGAGCAGACCATCGATCTCGTTCAGGGCGATGCCGTTCACCTGCGCTCTCTTTAGCGTGATCGGGGAACCCTGGACATGCGTCAGTGTGGACGTATCCGAATCCCAATTATACACGTATAATCCGCGCCAGCCAAAGTTGGAACAATACACCTGTTGTTTGGAATGGTCGTAAACAATTGCGGCTAAATCATAAGCACCCGGCGCGACGGCCGAACCGATGCTCGTCATCGTTCTGGCATTGACCAACTCGAGCTCGCCGGAGTGATGGTAGGTGATGAACAAGGTTTCGGAATCCGTATCGATGGCGATGCCCACGGCGCCGAGCATGTTTCGGGGTATCCGGTGTTCGGTCTGAAAGGTTAGTGTTCCGTCCGGTTCGATATTATAGGCGTGCAGGGGTATTGTCCGATCCGCATCACCTATGGTTCCTTTCTCGGCGATAACGTAGAGAGATTTTGCCGTTACGTTCGTCGGGGCAACCGTGAAGAACATCATCATAGCCAGGAGCGCGAGGAATGAGCAGACCTGTACACATTTCTTTCCATTTTCTCTTTTCATGATTGAATTCTCGCAAAATAATATCTCGCCCTTCAATGTTCGATTCTCGGTACACGGTGGTCGTCCACACCCATTTCATCGACGCAACCATCGGTTCACTCAACTTTTAGTGTGAGAAAACTTGTGAGAACAGACGAAACAGGTCTTCGCCGCACCTCCCGAATACCGCAATCTATAAAAAACATACGCTATAAACGCATATTTGCCAAGAAGAAATGCAAAAGGGCCGGTGAGGATTCTTCTCTTGAGGGAGGCGTATTTAAGGTTATAGGGCTTTCTGATGGTTTTTAAGCGATAAATTTCAAAAAAAGAAAACTTTCAGTCAACTTGGGTCGATAATGTCATATGTGATATTTAAACCGAAAGGTACGAAACCAACACCTGTATTGAAAGGAGCGTGACCTATGGCGAAGCGAATCGCATTGTTGACTGTTATCTTGATCGTAATCGGCTTATCCGGTTCAGTGGTGATGGCGCTGCCCCCGATGGGGCCTCCAAGGGCCCTCGTGGGACAGGACCGATGGGCTGTCGAGGTTGGGGTGTCTCACTCGAAAATGGATTTGGAAGCGTTTGGAGACGCTCGGGAAGACCCGACCGGCGCCGGATGGCTGCCGGCCAGCTACGCCAAGCATAAAATTGAGGATTTAACTTCAAATACGTTGCTTGGCCGTCTGAGCTTTGGCGCGTATGACACCGTCGATGTGTTCGTGTGCCTGGGATTATCCGATGCGCAGGACGATATGACGGAAGAGCTTGCCACCGGGGGCGACGGGAACAAATACACCGGGCTGGAGTGCGGCCACGGGTTGGCCTACGGTGTCGGTGCGCGGGCGACCTTCTGGCAGGAAGGCAACATCGTATGGGGCGGATTGTTCCAGATCCTGTGGCAGAATCCGGCCGAAGGCGATATCGATCTTACGCCGACGGATGGCGATCCGGCCAAACTCTCCGGCGATGTCGAGCTTGATCTCCAGGAAATCCAGGTCGCTGTGGGGCCCACGGTGAATTGGGACAGTTTTGCCCTCTATGGCGGTCCCTTCCTTCATTTTGTCACCGGGGAAATCGATGTCGAAGCGTCCGGAACGGATTCTTTCACCGCAATTAACCGGGTGGATTTATCACAGGATATCCGGGAGGAATCGGAATTTGGCGTCTTTGTCGGCGCTCAGGGAGAGTGGGATAAAGATACAGGTTGGTTTGCGGAATTCCAGATGACCGGCGATGCCTGGGGGATCGGTATCGGCGGTATACGGAAATTCTAAGCAGAGATTGGATTGAGTCTCGTTCTATTCCGCATCTTTTGAGCCGATTCGAGATCCGATAGAAAAAAAAGTTGAAAACAATTCCGGCACGGCGAAATATCGTCGTGCCGTTTTCATTATTGAACGCTTTTTTCTATCTTCTTCCTTTTTCACATTGGCCATCCCTTGTAGTGCTACATCAAGGAACTTGTCATTGCGAGGAGCGAAGAGACGAAGCAATCTCAGTTGTTGGGGAACGTAAAGGTTTGAGATTGCCTCGCTTCGCTCGCAATGACATTCTCACAGTTTTTATTATGACAGAGTCGTAGCGCTAAAAAACTAAGCGTTCATCCGGTTAATAGGTAGGTGGCCCTTACGGATCGGGGCCCCGAACGATTTTTCTCGGTCTTTGGGATCGCATATTGACCTGCTCATTATTAGGATGAAGCAAATTAAGAATTGCAATTTGACGAGCCAGCTTTTAGATTAGCGACGTTAGGCGCCCGTGGTTCGTATGGGGCGCAGATGAATTAAAGGGGCACAACATGACAGAGATGGTACCCAGTCGTGAAGAGGCATTTTCACTACTGAAAACGTACAATCAGAACGAGGGTTTAATCAAGCATGCCCTGGCGGTTGAGGCGGTCATGCGCTATTGCGCCCGCAAGCGCGGTCAGGATGAGGGCAAGTGGGGTGTTATCGGACTGGTTCATGATTTGGACTACGAGCAGTTTCCCGAGCAGCATTGTAAGAAAACCGAGGACATTCTGACGTCTCATAGCTGGCCGGCTGAGTACATCCGGGCCGTGGTGTCGCACGGTTGGGGTATTTGCACCGACGTCGAGCCTCAAAGTGATTTGGAGAAGGTTCTGTTTGCCGTGGACGAGTTGACCGGGCTTGTGGCCGCCACGGCGCTCGTTCGACCGAGCAAGAGCGTGATGGATGTGAAAGTCAAATCGGTCAAGAAGAAGTGGAAAGATAAGTCGTTCGCCGCGGGCGTCAATCGGGAAGTCATCCAGAAGGGGGCCGAGATGCTGGGCGTGGAATTGAGCGAGCTCATCGACGACGTGATCATGGGAATGCGAGAAGTTGCCGCCAATATCGGCTTGCAAGGGAATCTCAGTAGCTCGACATAAGTTTTCCTTTGAGATGGAAAGTGTGAGATACAATATGCATAGGTACGTTTTTGCAGGGTTCATGCTGTTTTTCATCTTCGGCTGTGATGATAGTCAGAAGCGTATGAAAGACAGCGAAATGGAGCGCGCCGCGATTACGCAGAAGATCGAGTTGGCGGAAGACGCCGGCGGACTGGTGCTCATCGTCGGCGGCGACACATTAACCAGCGATGAGGTGATTCAGTCTCAGGCCTTCCTGGGCGGTAAGATTACGACGCCCAGCGACTATTTCAAGCCGATGGCTCAGGCCGTGAGTCTCGAACTGTTTAAGCAGCGGGCGAAGGAGCCGTTTGAGCAGGTTCTTGTTGGGAATATCTCGAATATTGTGCTTTATCAGTACGCCAAGAGGCAAGCCGGCGACCGTGTCGAAGAGAGTCTGGAACAAGCGGCACAGAGCGAATACAGACGGTTTGTCCTCGGTTATGGGGGTAATCAGGCCGAGGCCGATGAAGCCCTGAAAGAGCGCGGCCTGGATCGCAAGCGTTATATGGAAGGGGTGAAGAGAGAAATCCTGATTCAATCCTATGTCACGTCGAAGTTTCCCTCCGACAACAGGCCGATCACACGTCGTCAGCTTCTGGACGCCTATGATGAAATGAAGGACCAAAACTTCGCAAAAGTAGCGAGGATCCGGTTTCGACTGATCGATATCCAGCCGGACAAAATGGGAAGTGCGGACCCGAACCAGGGCCAAAAGCGTGCCGAAGAGCGGGCTGCGCAGTTGCTCGCGCGCGTCCAATCGGGCGAGGATTTCGGCGCCCTGGCAAAGGAGTACTCGAACGGCCCCATGAAAGGCTTCGGCGGATTATGGCGACCGATGCAGCCGACGTCCTTAATGGCCCCTTACGACGTCCTCGGGGCCAAAACGGAAAAAATGCAGCAGGGCGAGATCGCCGGGCCGATCATCGTGGAGGGGCATGTTTTCATCATGAAACTGGAGGAAAAGCAGGACGCCGGCTATGAGCCGTTTGAGGTCGTACAAGAGCAGGTTCGAGAATATATCATCGAAAAGCGCCGGATCAAGGCCCGCGAACCGCTCTACGCCAGAATCAGGCAACAGGCCAAACTCGGTCAAACGGATGAGTTCATTGACTTTTGCCTTGAAAAGATTTATCGGACGAGTCGCTCGCCGGAGAAACAGCCGGGCCGGGATACCGAGGGCCAAGACACCAATAGTTGAACGAGGATCGGGATCAAGAGATGGAGATCATTGCCCACGGTATAGACCTTGTTGATTGCCCGCGGATCGAGCAGATGATGCAGCGCCATGCTGAGCGCTTCTTGAATCGAATATTCACGGTTTCTGAACAGGCGTATGCTCGGAAAAATAAAAACACAGTCGAGACATTAGCCGGCCGCTTTGCGGCCAAGGAGGCGATTCTCAAACTGATGGGAACGGGCTGGCGCGGCAAGATCGCCTGGACAGACATGGAGATCACCAACAATCCGTCCGGTCAACCGGAAGTCACATTAAGCGGAGAGGTCAAAGAGATAGCCGAAAGGCTTGGAATCGGTCATATCAGCATGAGTATCACCCACACGGCGAATTTCGCCATCGCCTCCGCCGTCGCCCTGACGAAGAAGTAGAAGTACTTTGTTTAAGATTGTGTGGCTTTATCTTACTAATTCAATAGGTAAGAATTTGCTATAGAATTCAAAGTCGCTATCTGTTGTGAAGATTTGAAGATTTTCTAAATGAGCGACCGCACAGATGAGAAAATCGATTGTAGAACCTTGAATACCTTTGCGTCGACAGATATTACTGAATTCGGCGGCCTTTTCAAAATGTTCGGTCTCAAGAAGGATATCTTCAAAAGAGGAAAGAATTGTTCTGAGTTGCTGGAATTGCCTTGTGCTGGAAATCCCGGATAGAATCTCTTGTCTTATCGGGCCGATAATGGAAACTCTGCCATCATTAATGAGGTCTTTCAGTTTTTCAATAAGCTCTACGTCAGGATTTTTATGCCTGAGGGCGCTGGACCAAATGCACGTATCCACCAATACCTTCATCGCTTTCTTGCCTTCTTGTAGTCAAATTTTTCATCGAAGGTAACCGTGCCGAATACCTTCGTGACCTCCTGTTGCTTTTTGTGTGCAATGTACTCTTTCAGGGCTGCCGTAACGGCGGCTTTTTTGGTTTTATGCCGCCCCACCTTTTGCGCCTGAATAATCAATTTGTCGTCTAACGCCAGGTTCGTTGCCATTTTACACCTCTTTCTACACATAATATAACACATCTATTTGTGTAAATCAAGGTTCAAACAAGCGTTTTGTGCAAAAAGGGGACGAACAGTGAAAAAACAAACAGCGAACTGATCTTGATAGAGAGGTTCAAAAGGCTATACTGACCGAACATGACGAGTAGTACGAAAATAAATGAGTTTGACTGTATTGTTGTCGGTGGAGGCCATGCTGGCGTTGAAGCGGCTCATGCAGCCGCGCGAATCGGCGCCAAAACCTGCCTGGTCACGATTAGCAAAGATACGATTGCTAAGATGAGCTGCAATCCAGCTATCGGCGGGCTGGCCAAGGGGCAGATCGCGCGCGAAGTCGATGCGCTCGGCGGCCTGATGGGATTGGCGACCGATGCGACGGGGATCCAGTTTCGCCTTCTGAATCGCTCGAAAGGCCCCGCCGTCCAGGCGCCGAGAGCACAGGCCGACAAATACAAATATAAAGATCACGTCCGCGAGCTGCTCGAACAAACACCGAATCTCACGATCATTGAAGGGATTGCTTCCCAAATCGTCACCGAAAAAGACCGCGCGCGGGGTGTACAATGTAATGATGGGAATAGGGTCTATGCACCGACGGTGATCCTTACGGCGGGGACCTTTCTTCGCGGCCTGATGCACATCGGAACCCAACAGTTCGAGGGCGGGCGGATCGGTGAGCCGGCGGCCAATGAGCTTTCCGAGAATCTTCAGCAGATCGGATTGGAGTTGCAAAGGCTGAAAACCGGCACGCCGCCGAGACTGGATGCGGCGACGGTAGCGCTGGGCGAGCTTGAGATTCAGCACGGCGACGAAGAGCCGGTCCCTTTCTCCTTCCTGACCGAACGAATAGACAGGCCACAAATCCCCTGTTGGATCACTTATACGAATGAACGAATCCACAAGCTGATCCGAGAGAATTTCTCACGCGCGCCGCTCTATTCGGGTCAGATCACATCCACGGGTCCCCGGTACTGCCCGAGCATCGAGACGAAGATTGTACGTTTCGCGGACAAGGACCGCCATCAGGTCTTTCTGGAACCGGAAGATGAAGCCCAAACGACCATTTACTGTAACGGCATCAGCACGTCCCTTCCGAAGGATATTCAGGAGCAAATGCTCAGATTGCTGCCCGGGACGGAAAACGCCCGTATCGTTCATTACGCCTACGCGATTGAATATGATTATTGCCCGCCCGTTCAACTCAAGCCGAGCCTGGAGACGCGAAAGATATCGGGTTTGTTTCTGGCCGGGCAGGTCAATGGGACCAGCGGGTATGAAGAAGCCGCAGGGCAGGGGATCATCGCGGGTATCAACGCAACCAGAAAATTGCAGGGCGCCGAGCCGATCATTCTCGGAAGGGACCAGGCGTATATCGGTGTGATGATCGATGATTTGCTCACGAAGGGCATTGACGAGCCGTATCGAATGTTCACGTCGCGAGCGGAGTATCGGCTCGCGCTGAGGACCGACAATGCAGACCGTCGGTTAACGCAAATCGGCAGGTCGGTCGGGCTTGTCGATGAACGACGATGGGAGATGTTTCAAAAGAAAGTCGATCAAATGAATAATCTCAGGAATTGGCTGAAATCTTCCACGACTCCAGACGCGGGCCGAACCAGCCTGTGGAACCAGCTTCGCCGGCCGGACAATCCGCTTGCAGGGACCTTAGCCGAGAATCCGGACGTTAAGCGCATGAATCTCACCAACGACGTTTTGCAGGCGGTTATGATCGATGCTAAGTACGAAGGCTATGTGGCCAAACAGGAACGGCTCGTGGCTAATTTCAAAAGTTTGGAGAACAAGAAAATTCCACCGGATTTGGACTACAACGATATTGAGCATCTGCGTTCGGAGGCAAGAGAGAAGTTGTCGGCCTTCAAACCGAGCACGCTCGCCCAGGCGTCCCGAATCAGCGGCATCACGCCCGCGGATATTACCGTGATTCAAATCCACCTAAAAAAGGAAGAATCAAATATCAAAGATCAAAAATAAAAAACGCGGAATCCCGGCAAGCCGGGATGACTTCCTTAATTTTGCTTTTTACACTTTGCTTTTTGAATTGTGTCTGCAATGATCGATTTGTCGGAGAATAGTTATAATAGCCAAGTGGCACGGCATGAGCCGAAGTTCAAGCTTTGGCGCTCGGCGGGTTTGTTGCTCACGTACAAATGCAATTGTGCGTGTGAGTTCTGCTATTACAACTGCGATCCCGACAAGGGCGGCCTGATGCCCGTCGAGACCGTTATCAATGCGTGGCAATCGCTTAAAGTTCTCGCCGGCGACGCGGCCAAGATTCACATCACCGGCGGCGAGGCGTTTCTCTATTGGGACCATTTACACGATGTGCTCCGGCAGGCTAAAAGCGAGGGAATGGGGAAAGTTGATTTGATCGAGACCAACGGATTCTGGGCGACGAGTGAAGATGTTGTTACTCGACGATTGAAACGACTTGACGAGCTGGGTATGGATCGGCTCAAAGTCAGCACCGATCCGTTTCATCAGGAATATGTCGATGTCGAGCCGGTAAAACGGTTAGCCGGGTTGGCCATGGAGATCCTGGGGCCCGAACGCGTTCTGGTTCGGTGGGAAAAATATCTGGACGAACCGGTTGATATGAAAACCCTTTCACCGACAGATCGGGAGAAACAATACTTACGTGCGATGAAAGATTACCCGTGCCGTTTTACAGGCCGGGCGGCCGGGAAGTTGGCGGAATTAGTCTCATCTTCGATGTTTATACCGAGGGTGTCTCGCTCTCGGGATACCTGTCGATCATCTTTCCTCGGGGCCAAAGGCGTGCATATCGATCCGTTCGGCAACGTCTTTAGCGGGACATGCAGTGGCATTATTGTCGGCAATGTCAATGAGACACCCCTCGAAGAGATCTGGCGCCAATTCCACCCCGAACGGAATGAGTTCATCAATACGTTGTTCAATTTCGGGCCTTACGGATTGCTCGATAAGGCGATGAAGCTGGGTTACCGAGGACCCCGGATTTATGCCGACAAGTGCCATCTCTGCACTCAAATCAGGCAGTTTTTCCTCGACCACGGCCTCGAACAGTGCGTCGTCGGCCCTGCCGAGTGTTATTCGACGATTCCGTAGCCGGAAGATTTTTTTGGATTTTTCATTTTTTTACTGGCGTCTTGTACAAATGTACGATATTATACTTGTACATTTGTAAAATACACTTGTAAAAGGAGATATGATGACGCGCAAAAATCTACCGGCCTTAAGCCCCTCGGAAACCGAAATCTTACGGCTCGTCTGGCAACTCGACCAAGCCACCGTGCAAGAGGTCTGCAACAGTCTGCCGGCGAAACGTAAAATCGCTTATGCGACGGTCCAAACCCTCTTGCGACGACTCGAAAAGAAGGGTTATTTGAAACATCGCGTTCGTGGCAAAGCCCATGTTTTCTTCGCAGCGGCCAAGAAGGAGCATGTCGTCAAAAAGTCTGTCGGCGATTTCCTGGACCGTCTCTTCGGCGGCGACCCGATTCCGCTCATGCAATATCTGGCTGAGCACGGCGACATCGATGCTGATGATATCGAGAGGCTCAAGCAGTTGGTGGACAAGAAATAGCGAACGATTTTGCGGAGTAGAAAAAATGGAAGGTACCTTAACCCAAATCACAAATTATGTACTGACCCAAAGCTGGCAGATCGCGCTATTGGTCGCGGTCATTGCTCTTGTCAATCTGGCGTTGAGACATCGAAGCGCGCACGTCCGTTACCTGCTGTGGCTGGTTGTCTTGACCAAATGTCTTGTGCCACCGTTATTAAGCGTTCCGTTGGCGGTTCTGCCGGAGGAAAAATCCGTTCCGGCGTCAATCCTTGACAGGCCGGTCGCGCCCGAAACGGCGCCTGTCGTTGTGCCTTCGACGCCGGTTCGCCCGGCGCTGCCTGAGCAGACGGTTGCATCCAGGACGGTAAGACTCCACCCTCGCCAGTGGTTTGCCTTGGTCTGGATGAGCGGAGTGACGGTATTTATTTTGATTGCCGCGGTGAAAGCGTTGAGAACCCAGCTTTGGCTAAGGCGAAGCCGAAAACTGCTTCCAGTCGAACTCCAAAATGGGATTGCGGATTTGTTCTTTGGCCTTGGCTTGAAAAGGTTCCCGAAGGTCTGGATGGTTGAAGGCATAGGGCAGCCGTTCGTGTGGGGTTTGCTGCGCGGCGGGATTTATTTACCGGCCAACTTCCTCAACGTCAACAGCGCCGCGCATCGCAGAGGCGTCCTGGGCCATGAACTCAGCCACGTCCTGCGTTTTGACGCGGCGGTCAATCTTTTTCAGGTCGTCGCCCAAGCGGTTTTCTGGTTTCATCCCTTCGTCTGGTGGGCCAATAAAAGAATCCGAGCCGAGCGGGAGAAATGCTGTGACGAGATGGCCATTGCCCGCCTGAACGCCCGGGCCAAAGATTACAGCAGGGCCATTGTTGAAACACTGGTGACCGAACATGAATCAACCCGGCCGATCCCCTCACTGGCCATCGCCGGACCGGTAAAAAATATCGAGGAAAGGATAAAGACCATGATGAAACCCGGAAAAAGATTCTATAAACGCCCCAGTCTGGTCGCAGCGACGGCCGTTATGCTTATCGCTGTCCTAACCGTTCCGACAGCGCTAGTTTTAACAGCCCGTGCGGCTGAAGCAGCCACTCAATCTAAGGCCAAACCTCCTAAGTCTCTGCATGAAGCCGCAGAAGCTGGAAACCTCGACGAAGTGAAGCGATACATTGCATCAGGCACCCATATCCATGCGAAGAATGATAGAGGCGAGACGGCTTTACATCGCGCGGCTCGGGAGGGCCATAGAGATGTTGCGGAATTCCTTATTGACAAGGGCGCCGGCGTCAATATGAAAAACAATAGAAAACAGACGCCGCTGCATCACGCCGCGAGATATGGACATCGGCCTGTCGTCGAGCTGCTTCTCGACCATGGGGCGGATCTTACGGCAAAATACCAGAATCAGATCGCTTTCGATCTGTCGATCCAAAGCGGAGATGCAAGTACAGTCGAGCTGTTTCTTGCGAGGGGCGCCGATGTGAACGCGAAAAACCAAAAGGGTCGAACACCGCTGCATCGCGTCATTAAAGGATGGACAAATAGCAGTATCTTGAAATTCCTTATCTCTAAAGGCGCCGATGTGAATGCAAAAGACAATGAGGGTGTCACGGTTTTGCATGATGCGGCCGGGGAAGGTATGGATGAAATTGTGTCGCTGCTTATTTCCAAAGGCGCCGATGTTCACGCCAAAACAAATGAAGGCCTGAGCACAATAGATGCGGCGATTTTGGGGCCACCCATGTGGACCCAGGGTAACCACAAAAAGGTAATCGAAATACTTGTTGCAAACGGCGCGCAGGTTTCTTCTATCCATCAGGCTGCGTATAAGGGTGATTTAGAGAAGGTGAAAGAGTATCTCAAACAGGACGTTGACGTGAATATTAAAGGTCCGGAAAATCGAACAGCTTTGCACTTTGCTGCACGCGCCGGACAGATGGATGTAGTGAAACTTCTTCTGGCAGAGGGTGCTGTTGTAAATGCAAAAGCCGAAAATGGCGTTACACCGCTGCATGCTGCCATTGAGTCAGGAGATCAGACCGATATTGCAAAGCTACTCATCGTCAGAGGTGCGGATGTCAACACCCAGGTGAACATGGATGTCAATGAGGAGGGGATCGTCGGAGGCTCGCCCTTACACATAGCGGCAATACTCAATCGCATAGAAATGGCAAAGTTATTGATCGCTAACGGGGCCGATGTCAATTCCAAGTCTCAGATGACGGGAACTCCGATAATGGGAATTCAGCCATCCATGGCGCTTGTCCTTGGTGGAATCATAGATCTTGAACTCACAGACGAATCCTCAGATGATAAGGAAGTAATAAGCATGTTTTGGCGCCGGCGAAAGGCTTTAGCTGAGCTTTTTTTGGACCATGGTGCTGATGTTAACGAAACGATGCCGATGATAGGATGGCGATTCATACACTTTGCGTCGGCGGCAGGGCTTCCGGAAGCGATTGAGTTGTTGATCTCGCATGGAGCTGATGTTAACGTAAGAAATAATGAAGGCCAAACATCTTTGCATATTGCCGTTTCAGATATCCCTGACGATATTGCTTTAGACAGGCTGGGTACTGTTAAATTACTTATTGCCAAAGGAGCTGATCTGAATGCCAGGGACGGCAAAGGTGGAACGGCCTTGTGGTACGCTCAAAAAGAAGGCCACAAACAAATTGTCGATCTGCTCCGCAAGCACGGTGCACAACTCGCCGCACCGGTTACGGCACTCCGCGATGTGGCGGAAGAGGGGAACATCGAACAGGTCAGAATGCTCATCGAATCCGGCGCCGATGTCAATACCAGGGCACTCAAAAGACCATTTACACCACTTCTGGCCGCAATCAGCAAGGATCATAAAGAAGTAGCGGAACTTCTCATCAATCATGGCGCGGACATTAACGCAAAAGGGTACAAAGAGGGAACTGCACTGCATCATGTCGCCCGAAGAGGGCATACGGGTATTATGAAGTTGTTGCTTTCTAATGGGGCCGATACGGAGGCCAAGAGCGATTCAGGAGCTACCCCTCTGTTATGGGCCGCCTATTACGGCCAAACAGAGATGGCGAAGCTGCTCGTTGAACATGGAGCGAATATCGAAGCCAGGATGCCGGATGGTGAGACGACGCCGTTATTCCATGCCTTACTTCAAGGAAATACGGATACTGTCGCACTGTTTTTGGACAAAGGCGCTGACGTGCGAGTCCAAAAAGGAGGATGGGATCCTTTAGCCACAGCGATGTGGTATGACAATAAGGAAATCGTCACACTTATGGGAGAAAAAAGATCGGAGTTCTCGGATGTCCACATCGCGGCTTATTTCGGAGATTTGAATCAAGTGAAGCGTTATTTGTCGGATGGCGGTCATGTCGATGCCGGGGGGCCATCCGGTTTTACGTTGCTGCACTGTGCCGTATGTGGAGATCAGAAAGACCTCGCCCAATATCTTATTGCGAAGGGGGCCGACGTGAATAAGACAGACACCCCCGGCTGGCCCCCTCTACAGCTCATCGGCCGTACGGGGGCAAGCAAGGAGATGATCGAGTTGCTTCTCGATAAGGGCGCTGATGTGAATCAGCGCGCTAAATGGGGGCACATTGCTTTGCACTGGGCGGCGGCGGAAGGCCAGAAGCCTATTGTGGAGATGCTGCTTGCCAGGGGGAGCGATGTGAATGTTCGGACGAATTCCATCGGAGAGGAGAAAGAAGAAGATGCAGCCTGGACCCCTCTGCACCGGGCATGTGAATGGGGGCACAAAGACATCGCGGAAATCCTTATTGTTCATGGAGCCGATATCAATGCCAAAACGACGAACGGTAAAACCGCAATATCATTAGGCAAGGAGAAAAAACACAAGCAGGTCGTTGAGCTCCTTCGCCAACATGGTGCAGAAGAAACCTTCTCATGGGTGTCGTTACTCCGAAGGGCTGTAGCCAAACGAGATGTTGAAGAGGTGAGAAATCTTTTACCGCCACTGAAGGGAGTGAAAGCGGAAAGGAATAAACTGGCAAACCGACAATTCATGTTCTTTCACACGGAGGGATCATCGAAGGAGTATGAAAAGCGTTTATTAATACTTAGGAACGATGGGACAATCGATGAGAACTCGCATCCCAACGAGTCAACGTGGCAAGTCGATGAAGAAGGCCGTGTATTGATTAAACACAAAGATGGTCGAATCTCTACTGTACTCAACGAGATTACTGTTCAAGACGGTAAGTATGAACTCCGTGGTCCTTTTCTATTCAAGGAGGATATCAACCATATCTTGCGTGAGCAATAATGGTCCATATGATTCTTTACGAAACAGGTTATCATTCTGCACATAAGATGTACGAATCATGATAGGTCTTAACCCCGGATAAGAAATTGGACAACCACGGAGGGTTGCCCTTACCTGGGCATGGCGATGGCTTCGATCTCGAAGAGCAAGTCGTCCCGGCAGATGTCGCAGATGACCGTTAGCCAGGGCCAGCCGGGTTTGTCTTTGCACGCGTTGAATATCTTCTCGACTTCGATGGTTTTGCAATAGGCGATCACTTGCACGACGTCCTCAGCGTTGCATTGCATTTCGCTCAGGACGGCGAGGACGTTCTCGATAGTCGCGTGGATCTGGGCTTCGGCGTCGCCGAGGTGCGTGGTGGCTCCGTCGGCGTCGATGGAGGCGGTTCCTGAGACGAAGACGGCCGGGCCGGCGGGCATGATGCTGCGGGCGGCCCGTGAGAAGGCGGAGCCGTAATCCAGGGCGCTGTGCTGTTTGCCCGTAATCTGAAGGTACTCGGTGCAGTCGGTCGGTTCGAGG
>Ga0272442_10003684_pt1 | contig 21399 bp, 15 predicted proteins | sample SSMForm2O_FD_200262 | JGI IMG/M metagenome (GOLD analysis project Ga0272442, IMG submission 200262) | Marine sediment archaeal communities from Little Sippewissett salt marsh, Falmouth, MA, United States - SSM-Form-2O | ecosystem: Environmental > Aquatic > Marine > Wetlands > Sediment ... | reverse complement strand
GGATAGTCTGCACCGGATCGAGCAGATTCTCGGTCACACGTTCTCTAATGGTGCCCTTCTGGCGAAGGCCTTTACGCACTCGTCGGCCGTTGACAACCGGCTGGAGAGCAACGAGCGGCTGGAGTTTCTGGGCGACGCGATTCTCGCGCTGGTTATTTGCGAGACCTTGTTCGAGAGGCACCGACAGTACCCTGAAGGCGAGTTGACCAAGATGAAGAGTATGCTGGTTTCGCGGGGGACCTGTGCCCGCGTGGCCCGCGGTTTGGGGTTGCCTGAGTTCCTGAAAGTCGGGAAGGGCATGGTCTCGAACAAGGCTCTGCCGGCGTCTTTGGCGGCCGGTTTGCTCGAGGCGGTCATTGCGGCTGTTTATCTCGATAGCGAATTTGAGACGGCGCGCGAGTTCATCATGCGGATGTTCGGCGGATTGGTCGAACAGGTGGATGCCGAGGAGGCCCACGGCAACTACAAGTCACTGCTCCAGCAGTACGCCCAGGAGCGGTACAACATCGCGCCGGTCTACGTGTTGCTGGACGAGAAGGGCCCCGACCACAACAAGTGCTTTGAATCGGCGGTGATTATCGATCAGCAGCATTTCGCCAGTGCCTGGGGACCGAACAAGAAGGACGCCGAACAGAAGGCGGCGTACAGCGCTCTGGTGGAGTTGGGGGTGCTGCAAAAGGTGGTCCCGACGGGAGAGTCCTACCAGGCGGGCTGAAGCGCTAGCCCAGGATGTTCGGAAGCTGTTGCGTGACGAGCCAGGCCACGGCGTATAGAATCAATGCGGCCACGATGATAAAGACCATGATGGAGCCGAAGAGGATCGCGCATTCGCGGATGAAAGACCGGGGTCGAATCGTGCGGACCTTCGTTGCTTTGTAGACAATGGCGATGGAGGCAACGAGAGGCAGCAGCCACAGCATCGACGCCGGATTCGTATCGATCTGCATCGGTGTGCTGAAACTGCCCAAGACTGACCCGATCAACGCCGTCATCTCAGTCGCCCGTCCCTTCCACAGCCTGCAGGTGCGCCATGTAGATCGCGTTTACGATACACAACAGGTTCAGCAGCCCGGCGATACTGGTGTAGATCTGGCCGATTTCGTTCGGTCGGCCGTAAACCGGATAGTCTCCGCCGGTGCTGACGCGGCCCAGAAGAAACACCACCGGCGAGTTCATGATCTGCGCGGCGTACCAGGATTTGGCCCCGACCGGGTCGATGACCCCAATCGATCCCACGTACAGGCCGATCAGGAACGTCAGGACAATCGCCACGAAAATGACGCCGGCCCGCCTACGCTCATCGAGCGCAAAATGCCCCGCGCCCGGCACCAGCCAGGCGAACAGTCCCACGACGATGAGAAACAGCGCGTGGTTGTCCTTCCACGATGGCGGCATTACGTGGTTTCCTCTGCTTCCTGCTGATTCTGTTCTTCCGAGGTTTCCTGCGTTTCCCTGACGGGTTCGAACCCCGTTCGCGTCAGAATGTTGGCCGGGTTGAAGTGCACCGCCGCCAGGCTTTGCGCCTGCCGGTATTCTTCCTGGCGTAGTAGCATGCCCTTCATCGCCTGGTACTGCTGCTGGGTGAGACGCCGGATGGACAGGTCTTTGAGACAGTAAAAGCTTTGATTGGGCTTGAACTCAAGGATGTCGGGCAGCTTGGCGGGAGTTTCCGCCTCGGCCGAGACCAGTGCGTACAGTCGATTGATGAACTGCCGCTCGGCCTTTGCCTCGTTGAGAATTCTCTCGGCCACGGGGCTGCCGGCGGTGCGGGTTTCGAGCACCTCTATCTGGTCGCTCGAAATTCTCTGCAAGCCGGCCTCTTGTTGCACCCTGAAGACGTTGGGGTCGTTGGGATCATCCGTAGCCTGCGGGCCGTAGCGCTCGTTGAACGCGGCGACCGCGCTGTCCCACCCGTCCTGTGAGGCCAAGTCAACGAGCCCCTGTGCTCTGCTTCGGGTAGCGTCCCAGGCCGCCAGCTTCCTGCAGTCCTCCAGCGTCTTCTCTTTGACCGAGAACGTGGTGTTTTCATCTTCCGAGCTTTCGCCCAGGCTCAGGGTCCTGGTGCTGAACGTCACGTCCAGGTTCTCAGGTGCGGCGGCCTTGAGGGCTTGCGTAATCCGCAGCAGGATCATGACCTGGTCGCCGAAATCCCCACTCGCCGTGGCCATGGGGTCCTGGGTCGGTCCGATGCTGGCGTACAGTCGAGGGGGCTGGGCGAACATCAATGGGATTGCATCCTCGGCGAGAGCTTCGACGGAGAACAATACCTGGCTCAAGCGTATCGGGCTTGGGCCGTAGCCCGGTGCACCCAGGCGGCCCAGAATCTCATCGGTCTGTACGTCCATGGCGCTGAGCAAGCCCGTGCGGCCGCTGTAGACCCCGATCCCGTATTTTACGCCGAGGTCCTGGGCGATCTTCTGATAGTCGCCGGCTTGCCGTTTTAACTGCTCGGCGGTCGGCTCCTGCTCCGCCACGATAGCGGCCTCCAGTCCCGCGTCGGCCTGATTCTTGGCTTCCTGAAGGATCTGTTCGGCCTTGGTTTTGACTCGCTGCTGTTTCAGCTCCGTCACGATCGTGTCATAGACTTCCACATACGGCCGGGCGCGCTGCTCGACGGAATTGGGGTCGTTGGGATCGGCCTGTACCTCCTCGGTAAAACGCTCTTGGCGATTGTCGCGGTAATATTGCTCGGCGTCTTCGTCGGTCGGCGTTTCCACAATCGTCGCGACGTCGGCGAGTTTGACTGCGATGTATTCGAGCTGAACGCGAGCGGGCAGCTTGTACCCGAATGCGAACGGATTCGATTCGGTCACCTCGGCCGCGAAGTAGCCCTTGTACTTGTTGAAATGCGCGGTCAGCTCCTCGTCGCTCGGCGTCTGGTTCTTGTCCGCGAAGAACCTGGATTCGAGCTGCACGAACTCCACGTCGAGGGTCTCGTTGGCCCGGGCGGCCATGTGTCGCAATTGCGCGTCGGTAATGCTCTCGCTGGAACACACGGTCTGGGCGTATTGCAGGACCGCCAGCAGTTCGCCGAAGGTCTGCAGGACGGTCTCTTCCGAGACGCGGTAGCGCCCCACGATGAACTGCATGACCGCCGGATACGTCTGGCCCTCGAACAGTCGGGGGATGACCTGGGACAGCAGCCCGCCGACCTCTTCGGTGCCGATGCGAATCCCCGCCGAGCGCGCTTCTTCCCGCAGCAGCAGCCAGTAGAACGCCGGCACCACCGTTCGCTGCTGGTACAGGTCTTTGAGCTGCGTCGGACTCACGCGGTACTGGTTCCTCTGGATCAACTGCATCACGTAGTTCAGTACCGCCGGCGTCGTGCGGCTCTGCGAAAACAGCAGCTCGCTCAGGAATATGCCCCGCAAATCCTGCGATTGCAGCACCTGCTCGACCCGCAGCGCCTGGAGCATCTCCAACTCCTGCCGCGCCGTGGCGATGTCATACGGCGTGATCTTTTGCTTTTGCCCAAAGTAGGCGATGGTATCGTGTGCGCCGCCGCTGCCACGCAGCAAACCCGTCAGGGCCGATCCGCCCACGAATCCGACCATCAGCACGATGACCACCACCGCCATTACCTTCGTGTTGTTCTTGCGAAACCACTTAACCAGGTGCATACGTTGCTCCGTGTCTGCCTACGTCCCGCCCACAGCGGGAACGATCCCTATCTTTTTGGACGTAAAGGGCTTAAAAGTACTGCAAGGTCTTCGCCTTTGCAAGAAAAATAACATCTCCTTGCGACTGCGGGGTGCGATTCACGTTCGCAGGCAAATTCTGCAGAACGGTCGTTGTGATTGTCATTCCGACCGGAGCCCTGCTCGGAGCAGGCCCCGTTCGGCTCCGCTCAGGCAGGCTGCGCGGAGGAATCTCGCTGCGGATGAGAGGCGCATAATGGCCGTGGCGAGATTTCTCCGTGCCGGCTGCGCCTGTAGTCGAGTTGACATCGCCGGCGCTGGCCCGGCAGAAGCTGCCTGCAAACTTGAACCGCCTCCCCAGGGCGTTGCGCTATTTTGGTCTTTGATTTTGTCGGCCTGGGTGCATATGATAGCGGCTTTGCTATGGATACCAGCGCAACCCGCCGACAATCCGTTAGGGCCTATAAAGATGCGTGTAGCTACATGCCGGGCGGGGTCAACTCGCCCGTACGTGCCTTCGGCGGTGTGGATTGTACGCCTGTTTTCATCGCCTCGGCCTGCGGCTCGAAGGTCTTCGACGTCGACGGCAACGAGTACCTCGACTACGTGGGCTCCTGGGGCCCGATGATTCTGGGCCATGCCCATCCGGCGGTAATTCGGGCCGTACATGAGGCCGTCGATAGAGGCACGTCCTTCGGGGCTCCGACGCTCAGCGAGACCGAGTTAGCCGCTCGCATCGTTGCCGCGTTCGGCTCGATCGAGAAGCTCCGGCTCATCAGCAGCGGTACCGAGGCCGTGATGACCGCCATTCGGCTGGCCCGTGCGTATACCGGACGCGACGTGATCGTCAAAATGGCCGGTTGCTACCATGGCCACAGCGATTCGCTGCTCGTACAGGCCGGCTCGGGCCTGGCCGAGCGCGGCACCGCCTCCAGTCCGGGCGTCCCGGATGCCCTCGCTGATCTTACAGTCGTGGTCCCGTATAACGATATCGAGGCCGTTGAGCGGGCTTTCGACAGGCACGCCGGGCGCATCGCGGCGGTGCTGCTGGAGCCGGTGGCTGCCAACATGGGCGTCGTCCCGCCCGCGCCGGGGTACCTTCAAGCCCTGCGCGGCCTCTGCGACGGGCGCGACACCTTGCTGATCTTCGACGAGGTCATAACGGGCTTTCGCGTCGCGCTCGGTGGTGCCCAGCAGCGCTATGGCGTCAACGCCGACCTGACCTGCCTCGGTAAGATCGCCGGCGGGGGATTTCCGCTGGCCGTCTGTGGCGGGCGGGCCGACATCATGGACCTGCTGGCACCCGAGGGCCGCGTTTACCAGGCAGGCACCCTCAGCGGCAATCCCATCGCCACCGCCGCCGCCAACGCCACCCTCGATATCCTCTCCGGCGACACGACATCCGGGGCCGATCCTTACGATGCTCTTGAATCGGGTGCCGCGAAGCTGGAAGCGGGCTTGGTCCAGGCCGCCGCCGGGGCCGGCGTCCCTGTCACGGTCAACCGCGTCGGCTCCATCATGAGTTGCTTCTTCACCGATAAGGCTGTGACGAACTTCGACGACGTCGGCGCGACCGACGTCGCCGCCTTCAAGAACTTCTTCGCCGAGATGCTCGAACGCGGAATCTACCTGGCGCCCAGCGCGTACGAGGCCATGTTTATTTCCCTGGCCCACAGTGGCGATGACATCGACCGGACCATCGAGGCGGCACGCGCAGGCTTCAAGGCCGTCGCCGCCCTGTGAGGAGGCCCCATTGCAGTGCGGCAACGGGCCTCTTGCGGTGCCGTTGCCGGGAGGATTTGAAGCATGCAATACCGTGTGTTGGTCTTGATTCTGTCCCTGGTTGTCTCCGTTGCCTGCGCTGCGGCTTCTGCGGAGTCTTCGTCGTCTCCAACCGTGCCGCAGGAGAGGGACCTGTGCGATGTTCTGGGTGTCGTGCACGTGGCGGGGCGGTACCATCTGACGAACAAGGATTTTCTCAGCGAGGGCGCCGATGAGATCCTCGCCCTGGGGTCCCGCGTGATCAAGGTGTGGTTTTTCAGCGGCAGGCGCAGCGACGGCCTGGTCAAGTCCTACCCGTACAATTCCCAGTGGCCGAAGGTTGACTCGCTCGTCGAAGGGGCGCAGACGCCGTACTTCGAAAGGCTTTTCAGCAAACCGTTCACTACGTATGTCATGAAGGTCACTTCCCTGGGCCGTGACGAGGGGTACTGGCGCAACGGCATCAGCGACGAGCAGAAGAAAGACGAACAGCGGCAGTTTTACGAACTGGCCAAGTACTTGCTGACGGCCTACAAGAACACGGGCAAGACGTTCGTCCTCCAGCACTGGGAGGGGGATTGGATGGTGCGGGGCAGTTTCAACGGCAAGGCCGACCCGACGGACGAGGCTCTGAGGAACATGGTCGAATGGCTCAACGCCCGTCAGGCGGGAGTGAATCAGGCCCGCGCAGAAATGGGGCAGCAGGGCGTTCGCGTCTATCACGCCGCCGAGGTCAATCGGGTGGTCTCTTCGATGCGGGACGGCTCGCCCAACATGGTCAACCGGGTCCTGCCGCACACGCACCTGGACTTGGTCTCGTACTCGGCCTGGGATTCGGCGACCGCCCACTACGTCGATCCGAACGTCTTGCGGGACGCCCTGGACTTCATCGCCGCCCACGTGCCGGACAGCCCGGACTTCGGCAGCCGCAACGTCTACCTCGGCGAGTACGGCATGCCGGAGAACAACTACTCCCCGGAGCAGATTCGCACAGCGATCCCCAATGCCGTCCGCACGGCCCTGGACTGGGGCTGTCCCTACATCGTTTATTGGCAGCTCTACTGCAACGAGCAGAAGGATTCCAGCGTAGCGCCGCCCGTGAAGAGCAACGATGCCGTCCGAGGCTTCTGGCTCATCCGCCCCGACGGCACCAGGTCCTGGGTCTGGCACTACTTCCACTGCCTCTTGACCGGCGAAGGATCCACAACTTTTGACCTCAGCAGCCGGATGAGTCTGCAACGAAGCAGGGAAAGTAACTTGTGAAATGCCAATGCGAGGACAATGTGCCTCGCCGAACGGTTCCGCTACTTGCCTCGCTTGCCCAGGCCCCAACCTCCCAAGAAGCCACTAATCAACCCACCCAGTCCTGTCAGAATGGGTATGAGGACATCAGGCTGGTCGCGGAAGAAAATGAGCACGAAAACAGTCAGGACCATGATTGCCAGAAAGGCGGCGAAACAGTACTTTCTATTGGAGCTCCCCTCGGAGAAATCATGCTGTCGTGTTGTTTTGTCAAGATCGTACTCGCGCTCATCGTGTTTTGAGGCAAGCTCAATTACTTGCGAGATATGTTCCGGAGTCATTTTGTGGTGCAGAGGGTTGCCAACGGAGCTCATTTCCATGGCCATGAACTCCATCAACTTCTCGGGTTTTTTCTCAACGAGTTTTCGAACCGCATCTCCAACTTGGTCAGCAGAACCTGGTTTCTCTTCATGCTCTGCCGGTTGTCCTTCTGGAGGGGTAGATTCTGTTTTATCTGATAGTTCTTTCCTCTCGCCCATGCTTCAGCCTTCCCGCGACTCCCTGAAATGCACACCTACGCGACGATTCGAGCTCAAACACATTCAGTAGAATACCATTGAAGCGTCGTTCGATAAATTTCGTTATAACAAACCGAACCACATCATCTGCCTCGTCCTCGGTTATGATGCCTTCTGCTGCGGCTTCTTGAACAGAGGACATTGTCCGATACACGATCTCCAGATCGCGAGGCAGCGTGTGCCTCACACCAGCGGGAGAAAGAACGGCAATCAAGGAATCTACCATATCTGCTCCGCTTGGTTCCTCTGTTGCTCTGGTAGCTTTCTCTTCTCTGGGTGGTTGTTGAGCAGCATGTGAGAGGAAGAACCACCATGCCTTGCCGTGGTCACTTTGCTGTCTCAGCGTTTGCTTATCGGTCATATCTTCTCTCGGATTTCTAGGATACGTCTGAACGAAGAGCCATAAATGCAAGGATTACACACAGGCTCCTGTATTGAGTACGTATCGTCAATCCCTTAAGTGCTCCCTTAGTCAAAAGTTATCCCAGAAAACACTATTAGACAACAAGATGCTCATGATAGCAAGCCCTCTTTTTTCGGACCCCGCTGGCGTCGGCTATAGGACGGATCGTTCTCGGAATCATATACCCATATCAGTCGTCGCCTGATGGAATTCGATAACTCTTTGTTGGAAAGTAGTTTGGAACATTATTCTATAGCCTGTTGGCACTCATGTGGCGGCCGGGTCGAGTCCCAGAAAAGACCGGATATCCTGATCCTAAGATCGTCCTGTGCCAATATCCAGTGGCTCCTGTCGTTCATTGGGTTTGCTTCTTATGGCAGGGGCGAGGCGAAGCGAAGCGGTAGGTGCCCGAACCGATTTGGAACATGGCGACGTCGTCGCGGATTCCCTTGAAGCGCACGTTCGGCGCCGTGAGGGCTCGTTTTCCGCTTTCGGTGATACGACTGAGGTCGCAGGTCGGCAGAAAAACGGTCGCGGTGGTGTTGGCCGGTATGGTGACATCGAGCTCCAGCGTCTCGTCGGTGCGTTTCCAGGCGGTGGCGATTTTTCCGGCGATGGAGTCGTAGCTGGTCTGGGCCCAGCTCAATCGTCCGCCGGGCTGCGGGCGGATGATGATGTGCTTGTAGCCCGGGCCGCGAGTGTCGATTCCGCCGATCGTCTTGAACATCCACTCGCAAACGGCGCCAAAGGAGTAGTGGGCAAACGAGTTCATGCCGGGGTTTTGGAAGCCGTTTTCGGGTGTCCAGCCGTCCCAGCGTTCCCAGATGCTGGTGGCGCCGTGTTTGATGGAAAAGCCCCAGGAGGGGAAGGTCTCGTTGTGGAAGAGGTGGTAGGCCACGTCAGTCCGGCCGAAGCGGGTCAGCGTGGTCATGAGGTCCTTGGTGCCGACGAAGCCGGTCGAGAGATGCCAGTTGCGCTGCTTGATGTCGTCCACGAGATATTCCGTGACGGTCTCTTGTTTGTCCTCGGGCAGCAGATCGAAGGCCAATGCCAGGACGTAAACGGTCTGGGTATCGCCTTTGATCCGGCCGGCGTCGGAGACGTAGGCCTCGTTGAAGGCCTTTTTGATGTCCTCGAAGAGTTGCTGGTACTTCCGAGCGTCGTCGGTCTTGCCCAGAACCTCCGCCACCTGCGCCGTCAGCTTGGTGCTGTAGGCGAAATAGGCGGTGGCCAGCACGTCCTTGGGTGTGTCGGCTTTGATGCTGAGCCAGTCGCCGTAGCCCTGGGCGGGGCGCAGCAGCGTTCCCTTGGTGGTGCCCTGGCAATAGTCGACCCACTGCTGCATCGCGTCGTAGTGCTCGGCCAGGATACGCTTGTCGCCGTAGACCTGGTAGATGGTCCAGGGACAGATCACGCCGGCGTCGCCCCAGGCGGCGGTGCCCCCGCCCTCGGCCACCTTGCGCGGCGAGACGTCGGTGAAGGCGCCGTTTTCAAGCTGGGCGTCTTCGACGTCCACCATCCACTTGGTGAAGAAGGCCGATACGTCGGTATTGTACGTGGCGGTGCGGACGTAGATCTGAGCGTCGCCCATCCAGCCCAGCCGCTCGTCGCGCTGGGGACAGTCGGTGGGGATGTCGATGAAGTTGGCCCGCTGGGTCTGGCAGATGTTGCGGTAGAGCGTGTTGGCCATCTCATCGGAGCAGGCGAAGTCGCCGACGACCGGGGTATCGGAGGTCAGCTCGACACCGGTTATGGCATCGAGGGCGGGCGTGCCGGCATAGCCGGTCACTTCGACGTACTGGAAGCCGTGGAAGGTAAAGCGGGGCTGCCAGATTTCCCTGCCGTCGCCCTTGCAGATGTAGGTGTCGGTGGCGCGGGCACCGCGGAGATTGGTGGTGTAAATCGTGCCGTCGGGATTCAGCCGCTCGGCGAAACGCAGCACGATCTTCTGGCCCGGCTCGGCGCGGCGGACCCGCAGGCGAACGAAGCCGGCGAAGTTGGTCCCCATATCGTAGACGTACGTGCCGTCTTCGGGTTCGGCGATCTTGACCGGTTTGATTTCCTTGAACCGGCGGACCAGGACGCCCGGATAGGCTTCGATCCGGGGCTTGATGGCGTCGGCGACGTCGACGCTGTGCCAGGCGCCGTCGTCGAATTCGGCGGTGCTCCAGCCCGGCATCTCCCGGCGGGCGTCGTACGCTTCGCCCATGAGGAAGTCGCCTTCGAGAATCGGCCCGGTTGCGGCCTTCCAGGTCTTGTCGGTAGTGACGATCTTCGTGCTGCCGTCGGCGAACTCCAGGTGCAGTTGGGCCGAGAAGCGCGGGTTCTCGCCGTAGTGGTCGCGCTTGCTGCCCCAGCCGATGTGGCCGCTGTACCACCCGTCGGCCAGGATCGCGCCCAGCGCGTTGAAACCCGTCTTGAGGCGCTTGGTGACGTCAAACGTGTTGTAGTAGACGCGGACGTCGTAGTCGGTCCAGCCGGGCGTGAAGTAGGCATCGCCGACCGGCCGGCCGTTGAGGTGCAAATCGTAGTTGCCCAGGGCCGAGGCGTACAGCGTCGCGCGCTTGACCGGTTTCTCCAGGATGAAACGCGTGCGGAGGTACTGGGCGGGCGGCAGGAACAGTTCGCCGGACGTAACGTCGAGCTGGCCCCAGGGAGCGGTGCCGTACGGGCCGGTTACCCGGGCGTTGTCCCAGTCGCCGGCGTCGAAATCGACGTTCATCCAATTGGGAGGTCCGTCTTTGGAGGTGCGCCAGGTTCCGTCGGACGTGACCACCATGGTTTCACCGTCGGCGAACCGGAGGATCAGGATCGCCAGGACGCCGGCGGGATTCGGTGCGTCACCCTCGTTGCGAGCTTCGACGCCCAGCACGTTCTTGCCTGTGTGGAGGTGTTCCTTGACGTCGATGACTACGGCTTGCTTGAAGTTGTTGCCGTTGCGGATCCGACGGCTGTTCAAGAACATCTTGAAGCTGTTGTCGGCGGTGACCATGCAGAGGGCGGACTTGAGCTGACGTCCTTCGCCCACGACGAACTCCCGGCGGAAGAAGCGGGTCCCGACCGGCGCGCTGGTCTTGGCGTCGCCCTCGGGATACCAGACCCAGTACGCTTCCGAAAGCTCCACGTTCCGGGCGGAGGCGTCTCGTTTTCGGGAGGCGTCAAATCCGATCCACCGGGCCTTCCACTGGCTCTGGCGCAGCAGGCCCATGGTCCAGGAGGCCGGCCTACTCCACCGCGAGGGCTCGTTGTCCTTGTCCCAGACGCGGACCTTCCAATAACACCGCATGTGCGCCCCCAGCGGTGCGCCGCCGTAAGCGATCTGGATCGATTCATCGGAGGCGACCCTGCCGCTGTCCCACAGATCGCCCGTGTCGTCAGCTAACAATTGCGGGGTGCTCGCGACCAGGATCCGGTAGGCCTGCTGCATCTGGCCGCGGGCCCTTGAGTGGACCGTCCAGCTCAGCCTGGGCTCGGCGACGTCGATTCCCAGGGGATCGACGAGATACTCGCACCGCAAATTCCGGGCCGTCAGCCCGTCGCGCGGGGCCGGCGAGGGGATGGTCATTTTCTCCGTCATCGAACATCCAAAGCACACCAATGCTACGGTGGCCAGAAGAATCGCACTCTGCGTGTTCATGATGTTGAACCTCCAAATCAAAATTTCGGTATCCCTCGCGTTATCGAGACTACCTGTCAGAGTTGCCTTGGCCCCTTACGGTTCGACGGAGCTGCGCCGGTGGCACGGGCGCACTACTCTGTGCCGCCGTAAATGAAACGCATCCGCCCGACGTTGGGAATCCAGCGCAACGAGACGAGCCCGTAGGCCAGACGCATCGCCAGGTTCTGGTTGCTGTTTCTCAGCAGGGCCGCCTTCAGCGCGCCGGGCCAGGGAAACTCGAAGCCGCTGGGCCAGTACACGAACAGGGCCTTGCCGACCAGGTAGTAGCGCGGCACAACGCCCGCCCGCGGCGGGGCGACCCCCTTGCTGGCCACACTCGGCTCGTTCCACCAGCGCCCGTCTTCACTATTGGGAGAGTTGTCACCCAGGACGAAGAATTCGTCCGCTCCGAGTTGGAAGGGGCTGTCTTCGACGGCCCTGGCGTTGCGGCCGCCCTGGCCGTTTCCGGTGTAGTGGATGTCGCGAAAGAGGGCCAGGTGCGAGAGCGTCATTTTTCCGGAACCGAAAACCGCCGCACCGGGCGAGGACCCGGCTCCGTGCTCCAGGGCGTCGCGCGAGCGGCCCAGGTCCACGGTCAATTCTTTACCGTTGAACTCGAAGACCAGTTGGTGGTCCACGACGGCGAACTTGACCAGCGTAAACCGCCCGGCAGGCGGCGGGCGCACGGAGACGTTCTGCAAAATGGTTTCTTGTCCCTGCCTCACTTTGGACAGACTCATCTTGCCGCCGAGGTCGATCCATGCCTTGTAATCGACGCCCCACTTGGTCAGCGTAACGCCGATCTGTCCCTCGCTGCTGTCGGGCTCGACGTAGAAGCGCAGCATCAAATCGCTGGCTTCCGGCATTCGGCTGTAGGAACGAACGTCGTTGTAAGCGTACGCGACGCGGAAGTCGTTTGCCGACGGTGCGCCGTAGGTCAGCACGTTCGTCTCGCCCGGTGGGCAATCCAGCACGAGCTGGGTGGGATTGCGTTCGCTTATCTGCCAGGCGGACGCGTCGAGGTCAAACGGCGCCCGCCAGACGTCGCCGTTGAACGCCCCGCGCTGCTTGGGGTTCACCGGCTGGTAGTCGTGGTCGTAGACCGGCATCCACAACTCGCGCTGCACGCGCGGCGGCTTGCGCGCGATTTGCCCGTCGATGTAAACGTCGCCGTCAACGATCTCGATTTCTTCGCCGGGCAGCCCGATCAGCCGCTTGATGTAGTTCTCGGAGGGATCGATCGGGTTCTTGAAGACCACCACGTCCCAGCGTCTGGGCTCCAGGAACTGGTAGATGCATTTTAGCACGAGAATGCGGTCGCCGTTGGCCACCGGCATGGCGTCGGCCCCCGAGGTGAGATACCCGCAACTGGGACAGCGCGTTTGCTGCCTCAGGGGCACCGCTCCCGGCGGGATCGTGTCCTGGGGCATGCCGTAGCTTTGCGGCACGAATCCGTGTTCGTACTTGTACCCGCACTGCTCGCAGCGCAGCCGGAAGTGCGCCCCCATCAACGTGTCGGCCATGCTGCCGGTGGGGATGCGGAAGGCTTCCATAACGAAGGCACGGAACACGAAGGCCAGGATAAACGCCGTGATGAGCCACTCGAATGTGTTGGCAATCTCAGCCGCCCGGTCCTTCTTCTTGTGTGCGGCCTTCTTGCCATTCGCTTGTGGGGTCTTCCTTGCAGCCATTCACCTCAATCCTGTTTGCAGCCGGTTCTTCTTCGCTTCGCCGTGTGACGCCGGACGCTGCTCTCCAGTGCACACGAGTTCCACGTGCGCCAATCGTAGGTCCGGCGCACGCGAAAACGCAATTATGCCGCCAAAGAGGCTGCCGGTCAACCTCCGTCCGCTGGTTCTGGAGATTGCGGGCCTCACGGGCGCGGCGCGAACCGTGATTTGGAGCGGGTCGAGCCTGAGTTGTTGTCAGGCCCGCCAGGGCGTCCACAACCGGTTGCGGGACTTGTTGACGCGGGCCGGGCGGGCTCCAAAAATTTTTTGTCCAAAGTACTTGTTGCATCGAAGTCTTTATTGTATAGTGGGTTGCAGAGTTTTATCCTTTCGGTTTCGGTGGCCTTGTGGTTGGATGTTGTGTTTGATCCGCCCGGAGCGCGGGTTGCCAGAAAGGGCGTTCGTCGGCTATGAGGGTTCCAGATATCCTCGAATTGCTGTTGGACAAATCGGAGACGACTATTGTCGGACAACCGTGCATCGAACGCGACCCAAATCCTGTTTCCGAATCGCGTTTTCCTTCGAGTGAGGTAACTTATGGCAACAGTTACAAAGAAAGAACTCATTGACCGGATCGCGGAACGAACGCAAGCCAAGCGGGTTTCGGTCAAACGGGTGGTTCAGGCGTTCCTTGACGAGATTGTCCAGGAACTGTGTCAGGACAACCGCCTGGAGTTCAGAGACTTTGGCGTGTTTGAAACCAGGACAAGGGCCGCCAGGATCGCACAGAACCCCAAGACATTGGAGCGCGTGGAAGTGCCGGCAAAGCGCACGGTCAAATTCAAAATGGGCCGACTGATGAGAGAGAATCTGAGTGCCACGACACCTGAGTCGGCGGGGGCGAAGCCGGGCGTATAGCGCGGTGCGTGCCTCGCCGGGGGACGCCTGCGGCGTCCGACGTCTTGGGAAAAGGAGTCATTCATGTTGGAAGGGAAGGTCAAATGGTTCAACCCGCGCAAGGGGTATGGATTCATTGCGACCGACGACGGCCGGGACGTCTTCGTGCACTACTCCAGCATCGCCGCTGACGGGTTCAAGACGCTGGGGGAAGGAGATTCCGTCTTTTTCGAGGTGATCGAAGGTGAAAAGGGGCCGCGCGCCGCCAACGTGGTGCCGAAACCCCCTTCGCCGGAACAGGCATCGTAGCAACACCGACATCAGAGAGGAGGGCCAGAGCCGCTCTGGCTTTGTGTATGTGCGCCCGAGCGGACGCCGTTCCAACGGGGTCCGCAACAAGCGGTAACAGAGCGGAATTACAATCCTGTTGCCGCCGGATCTACCCGACGCCTCTTGCATTCGAAGTCTGGGTGTTGTAAAATGTGAGTAGATCGTGAGAAGACGCTATGTTTGGCAGCGATTACAAATCCGGGCTCGACTGCAACGTTCTGGTGCTGAACAAGCACTATATGGCCATCCGTATCATCGGCGCCAAGCGTGCTTTTTCCCTTTTGTTTCGCGATTTGGCGGAAGTTGTCTCGCTGGAGAAGGGCAGCTACGCCAACTACGATTTCAAGAGCTGGTGCGAGATAAGCCAGCTCCGCCGCGAGTTCGAGCCGGACGGCCACGACTGGGTCGCCACCGTGAATTTTCATATCGCCGTGCCGAGGATCGTTCGCCTTCTGTTTTACGATCGGTTGCCGCGCACGGAGGTGAAATTCAACCGGCGCAACATCTTCGCCCGCGATAAGAACCATTGTCAGTATTGCGGCAAGCGGTTTCCCACCAGCGAGCTTTCGCTCGATCATATTGTGCCGCGCAGCATGGGCGGCGAAGCGACCTGGACAAATATCGTTTGCGCCTGCGCCAGGTGCAACGTCAAGAAGGGCGGCCGCACCCCCAAGCAGGCCCACATGACCCTCATCAAGAAGCCCGTCAAACCACGACATAACCCCCTCGTCCACGTCCACCTCGGACACGACCGCTACAAGAGTTGGAAGCAGTTCCTCGACCACGCCTACTGGTCCGTCGAGCTAAGATAGCCTGGGCCCCCAGAGCCCGATTCATGTCTGTGGGTAGATCCAGCGGCAAGGCGAACCAGCCGTGGTGTCATTTCGACTGAGGACGAAGCCCGCATGGAGAAATCTCGCCACGGCCGCGATGCGGCTCTCGCTCGCGAGCAGACTCCTCCGTTGCGGCCTGCCTTCGGTAGTTTTCTGGTCGGAATGACACTCACGAGCACCGCTCCAGGAAACCCACCTGCAACCGCGAATCGTACCGGCTCGGTCCACCGGCGCTTCTGTCACCTTTCTGTCGCTTCGTGAGTCCACTATAATGAGGTCGGAGGGTACTTGGGTTAACGAGGTCGGCAGATGGGCGACAGCGCCAGTGACAGCGAGTTGCTACAGGCGAGCCTGGGCGGGAGCCGGGAGGCCTTCGGTCTCATCGTGCAGCGGTACCAGACGCTGGTCTGTTCGATCGCCTACAGTGCGACCGGCGACGTCGGCGCCAGCGAAGAACTGGCGCAGGAGACCTTCATCCGGGCCTGGCGGAACCTGCGGCAGTTGAAGGATATGGGCAAGTTTCGCCCCTGGCTGTGCACCATCGCGCGCAATCTCGTCAGCCGGCGCATCCGGCACCGGTCGAGAGATATTGTCGATCAGGCCACATCCCTGGCGCAGGCGGAGACCGTCGCGGCCGAGGGGTCCGGTCCCGGCCAGGCCGCTATTGCCGCAGAGCGCCGCGAGGTCGTCTGGTCGGCGCTGCAACAAGTGCCGCCCGAGTACCGCGAGGCGATGGTGCTGTTCTATCGCCGGCAGCGCTCGGTCCGTCAGGTCGCCGCCGATCTGAATTTGTCCGAAGAGACCGTCCGCCAGCGCCTGCATCGGGGCCGTCGGCTCATCAAGGCCCAGGTTTCCTCGCTGGTCGAAGACGTTCTCGCCGAAAGCAGTCCCAGCAAGGCCTTTACCGTCGCGGTTGTTGCGGCCTTGCCTGCTCTGACCGCCCAGACCGCCAGCGCCGCCGTCGCCAGCGTCGTCGCCAGGTCTACCAAGGGCGTCTCGGCGGCAAAGGCCCTCTTCGCCGGCGGACTCAGCGGTGCCGTGTTGGGTCCTATCGTCGGTATTCTGGGCGGCGTCTTCGGGGCCTGGTGCAGCATCAAGAACACGAGGTCGCCGCGCGAGCGCCGGTTCGTGATTCGGATGACCGTGCTCGTGTGGGTGCTGCTCTGCGGCTTGGGCGGGGTGCCGCTGGTGCTGATGCTCACGAAGGTGGTCCCCCCGTGGTTCTTTTGGACCTGCTTCACCGCTTTCTTCTGCATTCTGATACCACTGATCGTTTGTGCCAACAGGAGACAGCAGCAGATTGAGATCGAGGACGGCACGGTCGTTCTCCCGCCCGAGGCGTATACGCCGCCGCGCGGCCGCACCCTGTACGCTTCGTTCGGCGGGGCGATGTTCGGCTCGACCATGTGGCTCATGATCCTGGCGGGCATCGCACGCGACTGGGTGGCCCTGGCGGCCGTGTTGGGCGGCGCCGCGGCGCTGCTGTTGCTGACCGTGCGTATCGCCGCCCGCCCGGAGCGTTATTGGACGGCCGCATGGGTTGCGCTCGCCGGCGTCGCCCTACTGACGTTCGGCGCGGTCAACCTCCGCTGGCAACACTGGATGCACGTCTACCGCCGCAGTACGCTGTACAATCCCACCAACGACGTCTCCCTCACAACAATCAACCTGATCATAGCCGCCGCCTTCCTCCTCGCCCTAATCATGCTCATCCTAACCACCCGCCACCACCGCCTGCCCGCTAAGACGTGACGCTCGCATCCCCATCCACTTCGGACGGTGCCGCTGTCGCGCGTGGGGAGCCTCCCTTGATGACGCAGGCAGGCCTCTTGCCCGAGAGTCTAAGAGTCGCTTCTTCCGACGCTTGGGAACAGTTGGTCGAGCAGCCGGATGATTCCGTCACATCGGTCAATTAGGTCTTTCACCTTCGGCTCGAACTCTGTTGCCACGGCCGCAAGGTCCATTTTTATGTCGAAAACCTCCCTATGAGATTCCCGGCATCGTCGAGGATCAAGCTTAACATGCTTTTTTGTGGCAAACCGTAGCAGTCTATATACGTATGTGAGCAAATCTCGAATGCTGGGGACTAGCGAGTCGAATACTCTCTCTTTCGTTTCTCTCCGCAATTCCTGACTTGACTGCTGGACCTTTGCGAGAAAGTGGGAGACTTCCATGTGTATGACAATACTGTCGAAAAAGTTGTCTATCACGCTGCCCGCCTCTCTCTGTGTTCTTTCGGCCGTTTCCTTGGCACATTTCGCTCTTTCCTTTAGCTTTTCGATTTCCTCTCCTGCAGAATCCACACCTTGCTGCGCTTTACTGCTTAGATCATCGATTCTGTTCTTCATGTCACGCAGCTCTTCATGGCCTCGGTTGATCAGAGTCACGGCGAAGGCAATGACACCTGCGGATAGCACCGCCACGAGGAACGACACCGTGCTGGCTTCCATTAGACTCTTCCCGTATGCCTCCAATCTTTCGACAAAACAGCGTCCCGCGTTTTCGATATCTCGAGTCATTCCTGTAGTGTCCAAGTATTCCGATACTTCCGTAGCCAACGCATGTATACGTATATTGCCATCGAGTATACAAAAGAACCCACTGATGAGGACAAGCATGGTGGCGACGAGCATTACGATAAGTATCAAACGCAACGCCCCGTTGCGATTAGACCGCTTGGTCACCTGTCGCCTCTTCGCTGTCGTGTGTGGGGAATCACTCATCAGCCAGTTCCTTGCAGCAGTTATCCTTGAGTTGATCGGCTATCATTTTCACCGAATCGAGAACCGATCCCGAAGCCCCTTCCTCCAGAGGGTTCTTTTCCACCAAGACAATCCCTTTTAATTCGCTGTCTGCGACAGCCTCCCTCAATTCGGTCATGTATGCCGTTAGTATTATCGTTTGCGTCTTCATCTGTTCAGCTTTGGCAAAGACATAGTTCCTAAGCCATACCCATCCGGTGAGCAGACCATTCTTGGTCTCTGCCTTTTCGGCCGGTTCGAGGCCCTCGGGGTCCATGTTCAGATCCGCGATAATGCAATCTATAGGCTTCTCTCGCCAGCAGGTCTTGGCTCTACTAATGTTGGGAGCGAGGAACACGTTGTGATTGTCTTCCTCCAGACATTCTTTCAGCGGATATGCTATGACCCCTTTGTCCTCTAGCAACAGTATTTTCATTGTTAACTACCTTTCGCTGGAAGTGTAACCCTAAATGCCACTCGCCACGTCGGCTTTCTAATTAGGTCAATGACTTCATCAATCTCCGGCTGGTATAACCTTAACCCGAGCCTGCTGCGTGCGACAATATCGTCGTACATGTCTGACTGTCTCAATCGTGCAAGTTCCTGTTCCAAGACATCGCACAGTGTCATGTCTCTTCGCTCCCGCTTCATGACCAAGTAGGGTTCGATGATGGGGACGTTAAACTCCGAAACCTGGTCACACTCCTTCTCAAATAGCGCCTTATGCGCATCGGCAACTCGCTTTGCGTTGTAGAGGCCGATGCCTATTCCTTCTATGCCAACAACGTTGTCTCCGCGGTCGCCCATTCGAAACGGCTTTTGGCATCTGAATTCCCTGCCGTAGTTGATCACGGAAAGGATGTGTGGCCCCGTCCTTGCTCGGCTGGGTTTCTTGCACTCAATCTTGATTTTCGTGCCCTGATAGCAGTATTTGACGGCGTTGCTGACTAGATTGTAGAGGAGCTGCTCGAGCAGCAACTTATCCCCATATACTTTGGGACGTTCAGGGTCGCGTTGGTATGGGTGGTGAATGTCGAATTCCAGACTCCTATGTTGCGCTTCGAGTCTGTAAATATCGCCCCATTTGAACAATAGGTCAGCATACGCCCAGAAGTGCTCCTTTTTGGGCCTGGGCAAGTCGGTGACGAGCATTCTGGTCTGAGTGAACAAGAATGCAAGTTGCTTGAAATACCCGTCAATGTTTCGGCAGATGTTGTCCAGGCTCTGTCGGGATAATCGCCTTAGGCGGTCGACATCGGACAAGTAGTTTCTGCGTGTTCTCTCCAGTCCCCAATTAAGTTGCTTAGTTTCATGTCCCAACACACGTAGCGATGTTTTCATATCTCTAAGTGTCTTTTCGCGTTGCTGTCGCGCTTTCAATGTTTCGATGTGTGGTCCAGCCGTCTGGATTGTTGCTTCCAGCACTGAGGTGTCGTCATCGGAGAACAACAAGGCCTGCTCCATTTCTCCCAAGACGTGGCGAGCAGCTTTCCTCCGACATCGCACGACTCCTAGCACTTCGCCCGTTGGTCTCATCAGTGGAACAAAAAGACAGTCATCGCGCTTGTCTGTATCGCTATCCAGATCTTGTCCCTCAACAGATTTCCGGGCAGACTTTCGCTCCAAATATGCGGCAAGGGTCAAGAAAGTCTCCCTGCTCTCCCACACCCCGCCGGTTAGCCCTTCCCCTTTCACGTAAAACTGTTCGTCTTGGCCGACCTTCCAGGTGGTTCCGGTACCAGCTCTTAACTCAAGCTTGTCGCCGGAGTCGTTGACTAGAAATATGGCTACCCCTTCGCATCCGATTGTACGTTTTATCAGCCTCGCAAGCGATTCGAGAAAGCCTTCTAAACTCGCACATCTGCCTGCTTCGAAGCTCACCTTAGTGGCTGAGGCCGAAGACAGATCTTCAAGAGCTTCGTCCAAGGCAAACGCCACGTTTGCGCTGAATCTAAACAGTTCGTCATCATTAGGTATTGCCTCTTCGTTTGACGGAAACAGGTTTACAATTAACCTAACATGGTTGAAATTCCATGGATTGAAGATGGGAAGCGAAACCATTTTGTGGAGCCCAAGTTTGTCTATCAGTTCCGGATGCTCAAACCTTCGCGCGGTTAAGCCTTGTCTCAAATCGAAATGGCTGATTGCCTTTCGCTCCATGGTTGTGCCACCAAGAAAGTCATGCCGATTAGGTATGAAGGTCTTGAGGCCGCCGAGGTTGTTGGGCCGAATGGCGACGAGACTCATGATGTCCTGCTTTGGGGCGCTGCTCCAAACCTCCACAAGTTTGGAGGGCACCAATTTTCGAAAGGCCAGCGCGATATTGTCATACCACGAGCCAATCTCCTGGAGTCTAGCGCGCGCGATTTGCCGCGAGAAGAGGACTTCTTTGCTCTTCCGACATGTTTGCCGACCTTTCGATCCTCGGAGTCCAACTCGGACCTTTTCTTTTGGCCGAGGATCAGGGAGTATGCCCGTCTTCGCCAGCCATCTTGCACTGGCCAGGGTGTTACTGTCTGGGTCCGTGAGCGTGTAGTCCTGTTCTGCCACGAGCCACCCGTCATAGCTCGTTTCTTTCAATAGTGCTATTATCGTATGCAAATCGACGCTACCAGCCCCCAGCTCGGCGAACCCCCGCGCGTATCGGAAAGGAGACCGCCCAAACTCTGGGCTCCAATCCTTCAGGTGGACGGCGACCAGCCGGGCCTTCGTGCGCTGGATCGCCTCAATTGGATCGTCATGCGTTACGGTCAGGTGAGCCGAGTCGGCGATGAACTTCAACCTTGGAAATTGGCTCTCTGGATGGTTCTCCAGGATCGCCATTGCGTCGGCGAGATCACCCACTGGCATATACGCATGGGGGTGCAAGCCAAGTGTGAACCCACCCTCCATGGCCTTAGTTGCTTTCTCCTCGTCCCAGGCGTCCAGGTACAAGTACTCGGGCCGAAAATCGTTACCACAGAAATCCATACGTTCCTGAAGGGAGCCACCTGAAAGGCCTATTAACTGCAGTTGGCGTTTTTCCAGCAGCTTGAGTATTCTGTCGATACTACCCAGCACCTCAGGTCGTTGGAAGAGTTCGACACCTTGGTACCCTGCAGCAAGGATGACGTCCAGCATGTACTCGAGGTTTCGGACCCTCGGTCCCCAGACGATTGTTTGAAAGCCGATCTTCACCGCGCTCTCCCGGAGAAGAGAATCTGTTTGTTCCGCGCTATTACTGCTTCCAAAGGTGTTGTTACTCAATGCGTCAGCCGGAGGATAATCCCAGTGTTCACGTATGTCAAGCGGGGAATGGGTGATTTTTTCGGCGTCTATGGCGCGACAGTGATCGTCCTCTCTGGCAGCGTAAGTTCATGCAGGAAAGAAGATTACATCTCGCGCGAGGCCAAGGAAGTAGCCCGGACCACGCTTAGAAGCCGATAATCCGGCGCGGCGGAAGCGTCACTGCATGCGGGGTTCGTCTTCGGGGTCGCAGGGGGCTGTGCGTGGGCCCGAGAGGAAGGACCTGAAACAGGTTTTGATCCAGGTCCAGTGCAGGAACAGGTGGACGAGCATGAGGAAGACAAACAGCACCGACAGGACGAAGTGGACGTCGCCCCAGTCGTGTCGGCCCAGGCTCCAGAGGGCCTTGATGTGCTCGCCGCC
>Ga0272442_10003683_pt1 | contig 21402 bp, 20 predicted proteins | sample SSMForm2O_FD_200262 | JGI IMG/M metagenome (GOLD analysis project Ga0272442, IMG submission 200262) | Marine sediment archaeal communities from Little Sippewissett salt marsh, Falmouth, MA, United States - SSM-Form-2O | ecosystem: Environmental > Aquatic > Marine > Wetlands > Sediment ... | reverse complement strand
ACATTAGCCGTAAGTACTCTTGCCAAAACTTTGCGAGCAAGTTTCAGGAGAATCCAATTTACACCAGATCTATTACCTGCTGATCTAATTGGTACCCTTATTTATAATCAGAAAACGGCAGAATTCGTGGCTAAAAAGGGGCCTGTATTTGCCAATTTCATTCTTGCGGACGAGATAAACAGAGCTCCTGCCAAAGTTCAATCAGCACTTTTGGAGTCAATGCAGGAAAGACAAGTAACAATCGGTGATAATACCCATTTATTACCTAAACCATTCCTGGTAATGGCTACCCAGAATCCGATCGAACAGGAAGGAACATATCCACTGCCTGAAGCTCAAGTAGACAGGTTCATGCTTAAATTGATCATTAATTATCCCAACAGGGAAGAAGAAAATCTAATCATGGAAAGAATGGTCAAAGCTGAGGATATTCCTATAAGGCAAATTATTTCACCCGTGGAGATAATGGATTTGAGACAACTTATAAAAGATATCTATATGGAAAATAAGATCAAGGATTACATTCTTGATCTTGTTTTTGCTACCCGGGAACCAGAGTCTTATACCAATCTGAAGGATCTTACTGATCTTATCGAGAACGGAGCTTCACCCAGAGCATCTATTTACCTAGCCCAGGCAGCAAAAGCCCATGCTTTCCTTGAACACCGGGGATATGTTACCCCTGATGACATCAAAGCCGTCGGAAAAGATATACTCAGGCACAGGATTATCCTGACCTATGAAGCAGAAGCTGAACAGATAGATCAGGAAGCAATTGTAAATCGTTTGTTTGATGAAATAGAAGTTCCGTAATCACTTTTTCTCCAATGGATACCAGTGAAGTAATAAAAAAGATCAGGAAAATAGAGATCACGACCAGAGATCTGGTAAGTGAGCTTTTCTCCGGAGAATATCACAGCCTTTTTAAAGGTCAAGGATTAGAATTCTCGGAGGTAAGAGCCTATCAGGAAGGCGATAGCTTCAGACAAATAGACTGGAATGTTTCTGCGAGAATGGGACATCCATATATTAAAAAATTTGCCGAAACACGTGAGTTAAATGTATTTTTCCTTGTAGATCAGAGTGCCTCTACCCTATTTGGAACAAGGAACTATCTTAAATCCGAATTGATTACGGAAATAACTGCAGTCTTGTCTTTCTCGGCGTTATCAAATAATGACAAAGTTGGATTATTACTTTTTACCGATGAAATTGAAAAATATGTTCCTCCTCGTAAGGGCAGGAAATCTGCTCTTAGAATCTTAAGAGATATTCTCTATTTTGTTCCAAGTGGAGAAGGTACTGATATCAGTAATGCAGTTCAATATATATATCGTCTGCTGAAAAAAAAGAGTATTATCTTTGTTATTTCAGATTTCTTTTCAACCGGGTATGAAGACAGTCTTAAAATATTAGCGAAGAAACACGATGTGATAGCATTAAGGATAATAGATAAGGCGGAATCTCAATTACCCAAGGCAGGTATCATGCATTTCAGAGATCCTGAATCGGGTGATCTGATATCGATCAATACTGGAAATAAACAGATAAGACATAAATATGAAGAACTATTTTTGAAACAGCAAGAGCAGATCCGAGATGGATTCACCAGAATGAAGGTTGACCTTGTTACCCTGCATACTGATGAACCATATGTTCCCTCATTAATGAAATTTTTCAAGATGAGATTGAGGATCAGGAAACAGAGATGAAGAATAAAATAGTTCTGTTTTTTCTGCTAACCTGTATGGCAAGATTAACAATCTATGCTCAAACGTTGGAACACCAACTGGAGAAACCATCTCAGATCTATGTTGGTACGCCTTTCAAACTTAATCTGAGTTTTAAAACAGGTCTTAAAGATACTATCTATTCAACCCAATTGGATACCCTTGATATATTTATCCTGCGACAGGAAAACCAGTCGGAAATTGTTGAAGATAACCGAAAAATTACAAATCTGGAATTAACTTTTCAGGCATTTGACACAGGAGAACATACATTTCCCTCTCTTGAGTTTTCGGTAAAAAGCCAGGATAAAATATCAACTCTTTCAACTTCTGAATTCATCATCAACGTCCGATCCGCAATTACAGACAGCTCAAATGTAATTAAGGATATATCCGAACCTCTCGCTCTAAAGCTGGGTTTTTGGGATATCCTGATCCCTGTATTAGTAATAATTCTGTTTGTTCTGGTTGTAATACAATTGAGAAGGTTAATTGCTAAAAAAGACAAACTGGTTGAACAAGAGAAATTAAGGGATGATCGACCTGCTTATGTAATTGCCCTGGAGTTGCTGGTGGAGTTAAAGAAAAAGAATTTCCTTGCCCAAGGTGATTTTCTGAATTTTTATTTTGAATTATCCTTTATCTTGAGACTTTTTTTTGAACTGCAATTCAAAATAAGAGCTGTGGAAATGACGACCAGTGAGATCAGGAGAAATCTTCATTTCAAAGATTTCAAGGAAAAATCAACGATACTTAGTTTTTTGCAGGAAGCAGATAAGATAAAATTTGCTAAACACATTCCAGATCTGGATACTGCTGAATCAGCCTATAAATGGCTAGAGGATTATCTTAAAAGTTATAAATCTAATAGTTATGATAGCAATGATAATTCGGAGAAGGAAAATGTTTGAATATCTTAATCCTGAATGGTTCTGGGCTTTATTTATCATTCTACCCATTCTTGCTTACGAACTTCTGTATAAAAGAAAGCATCGCTTAAGATTTATCCATAGTCGTGGAGATATTCTAAGGAAAGTTGCTGGTTCAAGTAAATATCTGATTTACTGGAGCTTGTTGCTGAGAATCATCATTATAGTTCTGTTAATAGTGACACTTGCCCGTCCTCGTATAGCGAACAAACAACAGCAGATCACAGGTAAAGGAATTGATATAATGCTCGTTATCGATGTTAGTGGCAGTATGAAAGCGGTTGATTTTCAACCGGTTAATCGTTTGGAAGCCGCTAAGAAAGTAGCTGAGGATTTCATCCAAAACCGTTTTAATGATCGTATCGGAATGGTGATTTTTTCGGAGAATGCTTATACCCAATGTCCACTAACCCTAGATTATAATATATTGATGAATATCATGGAGCAGGTAGTGATCAATGAACAGGCCAAAGGTACAGCTATCGGTATGGGATTAGCAACAGCTGTAGCAAGGTTAAAAGATTCTCAAGCCCAATCCAAGGTAATAATTCTCATCACAGATGGTCGCAATAATGCAGGTGAAATAGATCCTTTAATGGCTGCTGAACTTGCTGAAACTTATCAGATAAAAGTATATCCTATTGGTGTTGGGCAAAAGGGCGAGGTTGATTATCCAGTGCAAACAGCGTTCGGGATCCGTTATCAAAAAACCAGGATCGAAGTAGATATGGAAACCTTGAATCAGATAGCTGATCTAACTGGAACAGGCAAAGCTCGTAGAGCCCAGAACACAGAGGAATTAAAATCTATAATCAGCTTGATAGATAAAATGGAAAAGACCGAATTGAAGATCGAAGATTACTATACTTACCAAGAGCTGTTCTGGTACTATTTAATTGCAGCTCTCATCCTTCTGTTGATTGAAATCAGCTTTAAAACTATTTTTAAACAGGAATTACCGACCTAATCGGAGATCAAAATATGAGATGGGGTTATCCGAATCTACTCTTTTTGCTGCTCCTTATTCCAGTGATACTCTTCTTAATCGGAATTGCAGCCCAAAGAAGAAGAAAAAGATTCAGAAATTTCGCAGAAGACCGCTTTTTCGATTTTTATTATCAGGAGTTTTCAGGTTTTCATTGGCTTTTAAAATATATTATTTATTGCTTAGCTGTCTTTTTTATCGTAGTAGCATCTGCCAGACCTCAATGGAACCGGGAAGTTCAGATCGTTAAAAAAGAGGGTATTGATATAGTTATCTGTATAGATGTTTCCAAAAGTATGGATGCTGAAGATATTCAGCCCAGCAGGATCGAAAGAGCAAAAGATCAGATCTCGCTCTTTATCGATCAATTAAGGGGTGATCGTATTGCCCTGGTTGCATTTGCTGGCGAAAGCTTTGTTCAGTGTCCCTTAACAAACGACTACGGGGCAGCCAAATTATTCCTGAGTTTATTAGATACGGAAACAGTTCCTTCTTATGGCACAGATATCGGTGGAGCGCTGGAAAAAGCAATTACTCTTTTTGGAGAAAAGGATAAACATAAGGTTATTATGGTCTTCAGTGATGGTGAGGATCTGGAAGAAAATGCCCTCGATGCTGCTGGCGAAGTTGCAAAGAAAGGGGCTATTATCTATACTCTGGGTATAGGTTCTCCTCAAGGCAGTACAATTCCGATAACAGATGAAACCGGTAACGTCGTCTATGCTAAAGATAATAGTGGCAATATAATATTAACCAAACTGGACATTTCGACCTTGTCTCAGATTTCAAGATCTGGAAACGGTAATTTCTTCCCTATCACTCCTCAACAATCTGAGATTTTTGAGATCATGAAAAATATAAACTCAATCGAAAAGAAGAAATTCGATTCCCGTGAATATTCAAAATATCAAGAACAATATCGCTATTTTGTTATCATTGGATTAATCTTATTGATAATTGAGTCACTGATCATTTATCGGAAAAAAACCGAATTCAGGAGAATCATTTAATGAGAATCAAAGTTATAATAATTTTGAGTGTCTTATTATCTTTAACAGCTCTAAATACCGAGATACTAACCTATGAAAAAGTATTAAAAAACCTAAAGGGAATAAACGATTATAAAGATAACAAATTTGATAGATCTGAAGAAAGCTTTAACGAAAACTCAATAAATCATCCCCAGGAAGGAATACTTCATTATAACTTAGGCAATTCGCAATACAAAAACGGCAAATTCGCGGAAGCGGAAAATTCTTATAAATTAGCATTAAGAGATGAAAATCTGGAAAATAGTTCTGATGTTTTTCTCAACCTTGGAAATACCAAATTCCAACAGCAGGATTACAAAAACGCTCTCAAAAACTACCGCAATTCCTTGATTGAAAATCCTCAAAATCAAAAAGCACGTTATAATTATGAACTTGCTTCGCGTTTTCTGCAACAACAACAGCAACAACAGAATCAAAATAATGACCAGAACAAGGAAGAAAAACAGAATAAACAGAAGCAGAATGATGAACAACAACAGAAACAAGATAAGGATAAACAAGAACAAAAACAAAAGGGAGAACAAAATCAGCAGCAGCAACAAAAGAAAAAGGAAGAAATGAAAAAAGAAAAGGAAAATGCTGAAAAAATCTTGAAAGCATTACTAGCCAAAGAAAAGGAAGAAATGAAAAAGGAAAAACGTAAAATGAATGTTGACAAGGCAAAAAAGGGTAAATATTGGTAAATAATTCGAGGTAACATGAAGAAGTTGAAAATTCCGATCTTTTTCTTGATCTTACTGATTTCATCCAGATTGCTGGCAATCGAAGTGGAGTCCTATGTCGATAAAACCAAGATTGGAATTCAAGATTATTTGAACTATACAATCGAGATCAGTGGTTCTGATCTTAAGGATATATCTCCACCAGATATCTCACGGATAAAAGATTTCAGAAACCTGGGCAGCAGCACTTCAACTCAGGAAAGTATCTCAATAGTAAACAGCAGAATACAAAAAACCAGGACTATGAGTTTTACCTATCGACTTAAACCCAAAAAGACTGGTAATTTTATCATACCACCTATCAGTTTCAGGTATGATTCCAAAACCTATACCACTTCCGCTGTGAGGATCTACGTTGTCAAAGGTACCACCGATAAATTGCCACCATCGAGATTTGATCAATCAAACAACCAACAGGAATCGCAGGATGTTTCAGATAATTTGTTCCTGGAGACGGTATTCGATAAGAGATCAGTATACCAGGATGAACCTCTAAAAGTAGATTACTATCTCTTCACCCGTTATGACATTTCTAATATATCATTTGGAGATGAACCGAATTTTAAGGGTTTCTGGAAGGAAGATGTTTATATGCCAACTCAAATAGCATTCAAAAGAACAACTAGGAACGGTGTACTTTTCAACAGAATGCTGATCCGCTCCATTGCGCTTTTCCCTAATGAAACAGGTAATATTCGAATTCCCGAATTAGAGTTGGTTGTTGATATCAGAACCCGATCCCGGAGTTTTTTTGATTTTGGAGAAACTAAAAGACTAACCATCACCAGCAATCCCCAGAATATCATTGTAAAAGAATTACCACAGGAGGGAAAACCGGAAGATTTCAGCGGAGCAGTTGGTGAATTTTCCATAAAAAGTGCGATAACAACTACTGATCTAAAGGTTGGGGAATCTTTCACATACACTTTAACTTTGGATGGGAGAGGTAATCTAAACCATATCGAAATGCCTAATTTACCTGAGTTTAGACATTTGAGATTCTTTGAACCTGAAATAATTTCAGAGATGAACCAGGATAAGATCTCAGGTAAAAAGATAATTAAATACCTTGTCGTTGCTCAAGAGAAAGGTGATTTCACTATTCCTGCCATGAAATTCAGTTTCTTTGATGTAAACCGATCTACCTACCGAACCTTGAAGACAGATACCTACCGAATTCAAGTAGTTGAAGGTGAAGGCAATATCATTCCTACAGGAACAGCTCAATCCATTGTGGAACTTGAAGGTAAGGATATTGGATTTGTCATAAAAAATATAGATTTTTCAGAATCGAATCACCTTTTTTCCAGACCTTATTTCTGGATAGTATGGATTTTATTGCTTTTTTCCATTCCTCTTTTACAGATCTATGCCCGTGAAAAGATCAAACTGGATGAAAACATTGATTACCTCAGACAGAAAAAAGCACGCCAGATTTTAAAAAAATATATGAAAAAAGCTTCAGAAGCTGCCAGAGATGATAAGATCGATTTTTATACTGCTGCCCAAAGAGGATTATCCAGTTATTTAGCTGATAAATTGAAACTGAATCGAGGTAGTATATCTGAAACAATTATAAAAGAACTGGAAAAAAGAGAAACAAACCAGCAGTTGCTTGAAAAAATCAAAGCTCTAATAGAGCGATGTAATGAGGCTCGTTTCATGCCAGGAGGTTTTTCCAGCGAGAATATTAGAGATGATTATCAGATTTTAAAAAACATTATCACAGAACTATCCAGGAGCAAACTATGAATAAAAGAAGGATTATAGTTCTCCTGTTGATATTTACTTGTATTTCACTGTTATTCTCAAAATCTTTGGCTGAGCATAAAAACGTATTCGAAAAAGGTGTTAAAGCTTACGAAGAAAGGAATTACACATCAGCTCTCAACTATTTTCTAAGCTTGGAAAATGAAGGCATAATAAATTCTGATCTATATTATAACATTGGTAATACTTATTTTCGATTGCAGGAAAAAGGAAAAGCAATCCTATATTTTAAAAAGGCTCTAAAAGTTCAACCAAATAACCAAAATGCCCGGAGGAACCTGGATTTTGCCTTGACTATTATTAAAGACAAACAGGTCGAAACAGATTCCGAACCGATATCGAAACTCTGGAAATCATTATATAATTCTTTATCATTAGATACATTTGCTGTTATCCTGTTAATGAACTTTTTCTTTTTGATCCTGATCATAGATATTATGATTCTTAGGTATAGAAAAAGGGATAAAACAGTACCTATGTTCGTCATGATTTTGCTACTTGTTTTTTTCCTTTTATTCTCTGTTTTATCTTATCTAAAATGGCAGCATTATCATTCCAATGATGAGGGAGTGCTTATCTCATCCAGCGCAATTGGTTACAGTGGTCCTGATGAAGAGTTTACCAGGGTTTTTACTATTCACGAAGGAATGATATTTGAAATTGAGAAGCAGGAAAACAACTGGAGTTTGATTAAACTGGGCAATGGTTTAGGGGGATGGATCAAAACGGGCACCTATGAAAGGGTGGTTTTTTAAGGTTTTTTCTTTGAAGAAAGATATTTTTCTAATTTTTTTGCTCTTACCTGTATTTTTATTTTCCAAGGAACTCATCACACTAAAAGGAAATCCAATCCAGGGTGCTCTTATGTTAGGAGAGATATCGTCCCAGGTAGAAAGGATCTTTCTAAATTACAGAGTTATTCCAATTTTTGAAAACAGATTTATCATCGGATTTAATCGGGATGAACCATCAAGGCAGATCATTACTGTGGTTAAGAATGACGGTGAAATATTTACAATAAGTTTCCATATTCAACAACGGGAATATAAATATCAAGAAATCACAATAACAGATAAAAAATTTAAAGATCCCTGGAATAATCCGGAAATATCACAGAGGATTCAGCTAGAGAATGAAAGGCTTTATCAGGTAAGATCAAATATGGATATCTTTTCTAAGCTGGAATCTTATAGATTTATCAGACCGGTAACTGGTGGCAGGATCAGCAGTGAGTTCGGGTTCAGAAGAATAATAAATGGCAATCCCGGAGCTATTCATAACGGTCTTGATATAGCTCTTCCTGCTGGAACCGATGTCAAAGCTATGTCCTGCGGTGAAGTGATCCTGGCAGATGATTTTTTTTACAATGGTAGATTTGTTCTCATCGATCATGGTAGTGGACTCAGCTCTATCTATCTTCATCTTCAAGATATTTATGTATGTAAAGGTCAAAAGGTTAAAACCGGAGATATAATTGGTACTATTGGTAGTTCGGGAAGATCAACCGGACCGCATCTTCACTGGGAAATCAGGTGGAGAAATTGTAAAATAGATCCTGAAAAAATCAAAGATATTGATGATATTTTTTTACAATTTAGTGAGGAATAACGATGAAAATGAGAGCAATGGTTCTGGAAAAAAACCATGATTTATTGAAAGAGAAACATCCTCTTGTATTAAGAGAGATAGACATACCCAAACTCGGTAGAAAAGAGATCCTGATAAGGATAGAAGCATGTGGTGTTTGTCATACAGAATTGGATGAGATCGAAGGAAGAACTGCACCTGCTAATTTTCCGATAATTCTGGGACACGAAGTAGTTGGAACAGTTGAAAAAACAGATTCGAGATGCCAGGAATTTAAAATCGGTGACCGAGTTGGCGTAGGTTGGATATATTCCGCCTGTGGAAGATGTGAATACTGTCTTTCGGGAAAGGAAAATCTCTGTTCTGAATTTAAAGCTACAGGAAGAGATGCTGATGGGGGTTATGCCGAATATATAAAAATAACCGAAGATTTTGCTGTTAAAATCCCAGTTAGCCTTGATTCGGAACAAACCGCTCCCCTCCTTTGTGCTGGAGGAGTCGGATTCAGATCGCTTAAACTTACGAACATTCGAGAAGGAAATAATCTTGGTCTAACCGGATTCGGGGCTTCCGGTCACTTGGTACTGCTTCTGGTTAAAAAAATATATCCGGATGTAAAAGTCTATGTCTTTGCACGTAATAAAAAAGAAAGAGAATTCGCTCTGGATCTGGGAGCTACCTGGGCTGGTGATACTGTAGATCATTCTCCACAAAAGTTACACGCCATCATTGACACAACCCCAGTCTGGAAACCAGTAGTGGAAGCCCTGAAGAATCTTACCCCTGGTGGACGCTTGGTCATCAATGCTATCCGAAAGGAAAACAGCGATATAGATTATCTTAACAGACTAAAGTACCATGAACACCTCTGGTTGGAAAAAGAAATAAAAAGCGTAGCTAATGTTACCAGGAGTGATATTACAGAATTTCTGAAGCTTGCTGCCAAGTTTGATCTTACCCCGGAGGTTCAGATCTACAATCTGAATGAAGCGAACCGGGCGTTGATTGATCTGAAACAGGGGAAAATCAGAGGAGCAAAAGTGCTTGCTATCAATGAAAAATAAATATTCAGCTTTTTATTAATCTCTCAACTTCAAAGACCGAAAGACAACTTCCTTATTCTTCCTTTCCAACTTCAATCCTTTTTCCTATCTCATAGCATTCTACTCACGGTTTTATCGTTTAACAGCCAAAGAATCAGAGCAACTATTAAAGAACCAAGTTTTTAACTAGATTAGCTATGCTTCAAAGAACCTTTGTGTTAATTAATACCCATGTTAAGCATTAAAATTGTAGTAAAACAGTATTGACTTTTTCAATCTTTATTTACTTTTTTTTTAAACACCTCAAAATCCCTGAAAACAGATTTATCCCTGGTACAGTATCCATGTAATGCCGATATGAACTGCCGAATTTAATGATATTTTGATTATCACCCTGTAGAATAAAGCAATAGACTATAACTATATTGACAAACGAAATCAGAATGATGATCCAATTGGGAAAGAAGAAAATCCAAGACAGAAAAAAGACGATAGCACCTAAATACATGGGGTGACGAACCAAACTATAAATACCCCAATCGATAAGCTCTGACTTTTTATTTATTACAAGGGTAACGATTGAAGACAAAGTCAATAAAGCACCTAAACCTAGAAATATCCACGCAAGCAATCTAAGAGGATTAAAAACATATGGACCATCAAGAGTAAATGTTAAAAAGAAGAATAATGCGATTGAGAAACCATTGATAATATAGCCGACTGTTTCCACTAACTTTTTTTTCATATTTGAGTTATAACGTCCAAACTAAAACTAAAGAATACGAACAGTTTTTATTTAATGAACGGTATTCGCCATCCAAAATTTAATCTCAAAGAATTAATAATAAAAGATCCGATGCAACCGCATTATTAATATCAGGGATTAACCATTATATTTGATTAATATAAATGAAATACAATAACCGCACCCACCTATAACTGATCTTTAGTTAATTCATTGTTGACTAAACGATAAATGCCTAATGGGTTTTCATTCTTTAAGGCATCCGGAAGAAACATATTCGGTGTGTTTTGATAAGCTACAAAACGGGCAAACCTTACTACTGCTCCCGTTCCAACGCTGGTTGCTGTTGAAATGGAAGAGGCTGGATACGGACCTCCATGTTGCTGTGAAGGGCATACCTCAACACCTGTCGGATAACCATTAAAAATAACACGACCTACTTTTTGTTCTAAAACTGCACAGATTTCAGCAGCCAACTCCTTATCTTCATCACAATGAATACTTGCACTTAAATTGCCTTTCAAACATTTAGCTACCTCTAATATTTGTAACTCATCATCGCAGACAACATATAGTGTTACAGGGCCAAATACTTCTTCTGAAAGGTTATCATCAACTAAAAAATCTGCTGCTCTTACCTTGAATACCGCATTAGGTGGTGTTAAACTTCCATCTTCAAACGAGCTTGGATTTAACCACTCGACTTTGGGATTATCTATCAAACGCTTAAGTCCTGCCTGCAATTTTTTTGCTATGCCCAGGTTCAATAAACATCCACGCGGTGTATCTGTTAATGTTTGTTTTAATGTAGTTTCGAATACCTCATTTTCAGTAGACACCAATATTCCGGGTGAAGTACAGAACTGGCCAGTTCCCATACACACAGAACGACTTAGAGCACCAGCAATTTGTTTTGCTTGAACCTTAAGTGTATTTGGTCCTACAAATACCGGATTTATACTACCCATTTCTGCATAAACCGTTATTGGTTCAGGTCGTGCCGAAGCAATGTCCATAAGCGAACGCCCCCCTTTTTTTGATCCAGTGAAACCTACAGCCTTAATAGACGGATGCTTAACGAGACATGCTCCTAAATCGATACCTTCACCTTGTAAAAGAGAGAATATGCCTTCAGGCATATCTGTTTTTTTAACAGCTTTATCCACAGCATTTGCAAATAACTCAGAAGTAGCAGGATGTGCTGGATGCCCTTTTACAATTACCGGATTACCTGCAGCAAATGCAGAGGCTGTATCACCACCAAGAGTGCCAAATGCAAAAGGAAAGTTTGATGCACCGAATACAGCTACAGGACCGATAGCTTTCATCATGCGGCGCAAATCAGCTTTGGGGATGGGAACACGATCAGGAATAGCTGTATCGATACTGGCTTGTACCCACTCTCCTTTAATTGTTAATTCAGCGAAAGCACGGATTTGGGAACAAGTTCGACCACGTTCCCCTATCAAACGAGGTATACCTAACGCTGTTTCCGAATCTCCAATTTCAAGCAGTTGATCACCCAGTTTCTCAACCTCATCTGCTAAAACATTCAAGAAATTTCCGATTGCATCTCCAGCTAGTTTACGCATGGTTTGATAAGCATGTTCTGCTTCTGTCAATGCTTGATCAATTTCAGTTTCGCCACAGGTAGCAAAACTCATCATTGATTCATTTGTATACGGATTAACGGACCGAAATGACTTTCCTGTTGGAGTTATCCACTTACCTGCAATATAAGATTTACCAGTGATTTTTATCATTTTTACTTCCTTCTGATTTTTATAACTATCAACTAATTATACGTAACTAATTCTTGATAATACTTTTATAGAAATAATAAACCTATCTTCTATTAATAATTTGATATAAATTTTACATGTGGATAAAACATTTACCAGCACAGTTTTTAACAATTCTGTGTCAAATTCTTTATTTTATAGAACAAAGATTCTGTTTCGTATTTTATATTTAAAACAAACATATAATGTAATTATAATTAAGAACTTACAACAATGGTTGAGAGCAAGGCTTTAGAAGAATTAATGAATCCACACTGTTTAAACATAACATTTTAAAAACTGAAAGTCTAAGGCTGATACTATCTAAAAACCATCCTGAAATTAACAGTTCACAATGAAAATAACTGCTGCACTATGCAGAGTTAATTCTTATTCTCCGATTATCTTTACTAAGACTCGTTTTCGTCTTTTACCGTCGAATTCTCCATAGAATATCTGTTCCCAGGGACCAAAATCGAGTTCGCCATTGGTTATGGCAACGACAACTTCCCTGCCCATAACAGTCCTTTTTAAATGGGCGTCAGCATTATCTTCAAAACCATTATGCTGATATTGAGAATAGGGTTTTTCGGGAGCAAGTTTTTCCAGCCATAATTCAAAATCATTGTGTAAGCCGGATTCATCGTCATTGATAAATACGCTGGCAGTTATATGCATGGCATTTACCAGGCAAAGCCCTTCCCTGATCCCACTGGATATCAGACATTCCTGGATTTGAGGAGTGATATTGATCAATTGACGCCTTGTATTCGTGTTGAACCAAAGTTCCTTACGAAAAGATTTCATTTTCTGCTCCTTGTTAAAGAATTATAAAAATTTCCAAATTAATAGTTAAATAGTATAAATTTTGGTCAAAGTGTTTACTTTATCTGATAAAGTTTTATTAACATTTGGTTGAATTTGATAAAAAAATTATATCCAACTTTCTTAACGTGATAATGAAGTTATTCTATTTGAGATTTACAATTTCTTAATGCAGATTGAGTTCCTCTCAAGTTTAGGTTATCAGTTTATTAAAATAATTGATAATTGTCTTTTTAAGAGAATTCTCGATTTTTTTGTTGATCGTTCTGATACAGCGTTCTTTTGCTTCCAAGAATGTAGCGTGCCCTTCTCTTCCCTTTTCGGTAAGGGCTGCTATAACATTGCCGGTAGTGTCTTTGACCGTTAATTGCAGATCGTATCTAACAAAGATATAGTTATCATCTCTTCCCAGATCGGTTTCTTCAAAATTCACACTTCCTTCGATAAGTAACAGATTGTCCTGTGAAGCTACAAATCCAAGTTCGGTAAAAAGGTTTTCTATCAGAATACCGATTTTATTTTCTTTATCTCCTTCGATTTCAGTCCTGAATTTAATATTATGTGCTGCATTTGAGGTTTGTTTGACAATCTCATTGTGATTATAATTCAATTCAAGGAATTCTTTCGTCTCCGGGGAGATAATATCCAATTGTTCGAGTAAGATCTCATTCTGGGTACTGAAAGTTTCTGCTGCAGTTAAAGCAGCGTATTTAATGAGGGGATCCTCAGTTTGTTCATTCTCATCAAGATAGTATGATATTTTTTCCTGATTCTGATTTATTTTTTCTTCATATAATTCACCGGTCTTGAAGCGATTTAAATAGGCCAGGACATAGACTCTGCCAAGTTTATCGGTGTAGCTTTCGGAGAACTGTAGATTATAAAAGGTTTGTCCTGATTGCAGATTCACTTTTTTAGTTACATCGGATGATTCGGTGAAATCTGTTTTTTCATTTCTGGTTAGTTCTTCATAGCGCTGAATAAAGGTTTCATCCGTATCAACTTTTACTTCGAAGATCTTGCTTAAGTTACCGGCTGCGTAATTCTCGGCTTCTGATCTGGAATCTCCTTCTCCAATTGCAGTTAAATAGAGTTGTTCCGGGTACACCGATTTAGGATTGGTTAACCATTCCGGTTCTTTGTTTTTTCCTTTTTTACTCTTGGCTTGAGCGGCACAGGATATCGTAAGAACAGCTATGGTAAGAAAAATTATAGTTTTTTTCATAACTTCTGCTCCAGAGGTAAATTTTATCATTTTAGATTAATCAATTAAGATAGAATGATCTGATCAGATTAAGATCATTCTTGTTAATTTCGATAGCGGGAAAATCTTCGGAAAAGATCAGACTCCCATTATGAGAATAATACTTAAGAGTAACATTATGCTTGCCTGGAGGTAGATATATCTCTCCAACATATGCTTGATCGGGAAAAAATCTGGAAATGCGCAGGTCGGCATTTTCCGTTGCATCAACTGCTGCATCTGTAGCCAAACGCGCTGCAAAACCAAGGATGGGATTTTTGACAGTGGTTTCCATCTCTTCTTTCCTTTTGGCAGCAAAAAGACCTTTCAGGACTGTACGTGCAATTGTCTTCAGATAAATAACAGGTTCTTTTACCTTAAATGTTTCCAAAGCTATTTTTCCAATATCTTCTATCAGATCCAATTCACCTTTTTCAGTGCCGTTTACCTCGACTTTGATCGAAGCTACACAGCTATTCCTTTCCTTAATAAATGGCATCTGAAATTTGAAATGATAACCTTTTTTAATTCCTTCCCAGGGTACTGCGCTCAAGTAACCAACAGTAGTTTTATCATCCGGTTTTCTTTCGGTAGTAGCAATTATGATGAGGTTTTTTTCAGTATGAATGTAAAGTGTTTTAGCTTTTTTCACTGGTGACTTTCCAGCAAAACAAATCAGATTAAGTCTGGCATTGTCTATTTTTTTCAGATAAACATCCAGATCTGGTTTGGAAAAATCATAAATGTGCGATTGCTGTTGCCAGGCTTCATCGATAGAGTTTTTATCGATCCTGGCATCATCCCATTTTCCCTCTGCCCTATAGATCAACATACTGAGATATTTTCCGAGAGCATCATTGTGAAATCTGTTTTCGGCAGGTTTGAAATCAGCTTTATTGTTTTCTGCTTTGTTTAATTCTTTACTGAAAGATTTATATTTGTCTTCCAGTTTATTCAATTTGTTGTTAATCCTTCTTATTTCAACAAAGGCAGCATCAAAATCATCCAGTTCCAAAAAATTTAAAGCTTTAAAAACGTTCAAGTATATATCTTCGTAATCTTCTCCGAAATATTCCAGCGCATTATCATTCAGCAAAAGGGAAACTGCAGCTTTAGAAATGCTTTTTGTAAAATTCTCGTCTATTGCGTTCTCTGCCTTGTTCAGGATTTTATTACTTTCTGAATATTCACCATTGTAGTGTTTCAGCATACCGAGATCCAGATAATAGAGAACTTTTTCTTTTTTGGTATAGTATTTATCTTTGGATTTTTCTATTTTCTCGATTGCTCCGGCAAAATCACGGGCTGCGATCTTTTCTTCCAAACCTTTGTATTGCTTCAGGGATGTTCTGGTGGAAGCACATCCGATCAGCACACTCACCAATCCAAAAATGATGATTTTTTTTACCATTTTGTCTTAGCCTTTGAAATGAATTTCTTTATTTCTTTACTACCTATCCAGGATTTTTCATTGCTTTCAATGTTAATCAATTCCAGGTCTACCTGGTAGAAAATTGCTGCTTTACCTCCGATCTCATCAGTGTTTGAATTAATTGAGCCCTTCAACATGAAATCTGCTCCAGTTTCCTGAGCCAACGATTTGGCAGTTTCTTCCGAAGCAAACAATTGTTGTTCATCCCTTTCATCTCTGATCTCATCTCTTTGCTGGCTGGTAGCGACGAATTTAACCTGACCACTATTGATCAATTCTCTTTCAATATCCTTGATGAAAACATCAGTTTGGATATGTTCGGAACTCAGGTTTCTGATATTACCTACGATCAGTACAGGTTTACGCCCGGATTCATTTTTAAAATCATCAAGCCAAGGTCGGTATGTAAGTTCCCTGATCATCTGTTCAGCAACCAATCTGGAATCAGTATCGTTCCATCTACCACTTAAATCGGTTACTTCATCGGTTGAGATCCTTTCAACCTTCCTGGTTTGAGTTGCGCAACCTGCTAATACTGTTAATACAATAAAAATAGAAATGATCGATCCCCATTTTTTTTTCATTTGATCCTCCATAATTGCGTTTTTATTGCTAAATAAGCTTTTCAGGAAATTATGTGTCAAACAAATTTTCCTGAAGATATCAATTTCAAAGAAAAAAAAGGAGGAACAACAAGTTGTTCCTCCAAATCGAATGATTTATCAACTCAATTCCATACCCTGTTTAATTGCCTTGAGATTAGCCTCCAAAAGTTGAGGGTTCTTTTTCTTTAAAAACTCGCTGAGATCTTCTTTAATGGTCTCGAATTTTACCAAGCTCAGTTTTTTGATCAGAACACCGATGGAAACCATATTAAGAACCTTGGTTGTACCAATTTCTTTGGCAATCTTATTCATGGGGATGTAGATCTCTGTTATATCTTGCCGATTTAGTTTATTGGGACACATATCGCTATTCGCTATCAGCAGACCACCTTTCTTGATTCTGGGACCGAACTTATCAACTGAAGGTTGATTAAGGGCTACAACCACATCGGGAAAGGAAACCAAAGGTGAAGCGATGGGAGTATCGGAAATAACAGTGGAGACATTAGCTGTTCCTCCGCGCATTTCAGGACCGTAGGAAGGAAGCCAGGATACGTTTTTGCCTTCTTTCATTCCTGCTTTTGCCAGGAATTTACCTATGGTTAGAGCACCTTGTCCACCGAAACCCGAACAGATAAGTTCTGTTTTCATTTGTTTCCTCCTTCAACACCTTTATCCCGGAAATTCCCAACCTTGAAGAGAGGAATCATATTCTCCCTAGCCCATTCTCTAGCTTTTATCGGATCTAATCCCCAGTTGGTAGGGCAGGTAGAAATAAACTCAACAAAGGAAAATCCACGATTTTCTTTATTATAGGTCATCGCCTTTAAAACTGCTTTTTTAGCTTTAATAATCTCCTGGGGAGAAAGCAATGATACCCTCTCTATGAAGTAAGGTGATATAAGGGAATCTAACAGTTCACACACCCTGATAGGATATCCGATATCCTGTTCATCTCTGCCGTATGGAGAGGTAGTGGTTTTCATACCGGGGATAGTGGTGGGAGCCATCTGTCCGCCTGTCATCCCATAAATGGCATTATTAACAAAGAAAACGGTTATTTTTTCACCTCTATTGGCTGCATGCACAATTTCCGCAGTTCCAATTGCAGCCAGATCACCATCTCCCTGGTAAGTGAAGACGCACATATCCGGTTTTGCTCGTTTCATTCCTGTTGCCAGGGCGGGTGCCCTTCCATGAGCAGCTTCGGCCATGTCACAATTAAAAAACTTATAGGCAAAAACAGAACATCCCACCGGAGCAACTCCCATAGTTATATTTCTGATCTCAAGTTCATCCATAGCCTCGGCTATCAGCCGGTGAGCGATACCGTGAGTGCATCCGGGGCAGTAAGTGAACTGCAGGTCCGTCAAAGATTTTGGTCTTGTTGCTATTACCTTCATCATTCCTCCTTAAATGCCTTCCAGAATTTTTTGTTTTGCTTCTTCAGGGGTAAATAGAATACCGCCCACTTTACCCAGGAAATCAACCGGTATTTTCCCGTTAACAGCAAGTTTAACATCCTCAACCATCTGACCAAGGTTAAGTTCGAAAACAACAACTTTCCTGATATTTTTGTGAAGTGCTTTATTAATAGCCTGATATGGATATGGCCAGACTGTGATCGGTCTGATCAATCCAATATTTCTACCTTCCTGCTTCAGTTCGTCGATTGCAGATTTTACAATTCTGGAGGCTGTTCCAAAAGCAACCACCAAAACTTCATTATCGCCATTAATATTATATTCCTCGTAACGTATTTCTTTAGCTTTGATCTCCTCGTATTTCTGTCCCAATTTTAGTACATGCTGTTCCAATACCACCGGATCAAGTTCCAGGGAATTTACTTCATGATGATGATGATTCGGTTCGTCCTCATTAGGGCACATGCACCAATCAAGATGCTGGTTATTTATTTTTTCAAGCTCTGCATCGGTTTTAGGGGGTTTGAAATCAACCGGTTCCATCATTTGACCTATCAAACCGTCTGATAGTATCATTACCGGATTACGGTATTTATCTGCCAAGTTAAATGCTAAATCTGCCATATCAGCAAATTCCTGAACAGTACTTGGAGCAAGAACGATCAGTTTGTAATCTCCATGCCCCCCGCCCTTGGTAGCTTGAAAATAGTCACCCTGAGCGGGTTGAATATCGCCCAATCCCGGGCCACCTCTTTGAACATTCACAACTACAGCAGGTAAATTCGCCCCGGCAATATAAGACAATCCTTCCATTTTGAGGGATATCCCAGGTGAAGAAGATGATGTCATCACCCTTTTACCGGCACCGGAAGCTCCATATACCATATTAATAGCAGCAACTTCACTTTCTGCCTGGACAAAAGTCCCGTTAACTTTGGGCATCATCTTAGCCATATATTCGATCAGTTCACTCTGAGGTGTGATCGGATACGCAAAGTAAAGCCGGCATCCTGCCCTGAGCGCAGCTTCAGCAACTGCTTCGTTACCTTTCATTAAAACCTTTTCACCCATTGTATCCTCCCTTTATTTCTCAACTGTGATCGCAACATCTGGACAAGTTGTATAACATAATTTACAACCTATACAGGATTCCTGATCGAAACATTCGGCATAATGGTAGCCTTTGGCATTGATATCCTCGGAAAAGCGAATTATTTTCTTCGGACATGCTTCAATACATAGACCACAGCCTTTGCAATAGTTTGGGTCTACGGTCATTCTAGGCATAATCAACTCCTTCATTTTTAATTAGATATTTGCGGTAAAATCAAATTTGAAAGGTTATTTGTCAACGGAATAATTTGTTTATGATATCAAATAAAAAGTTTAATTCACTCCCAGATACATCCCTAAGAGAATTTTTATGAATTGACCGTTACTGACCAATCCATAATGCCCCGCTTCAACACTTCTTTCATTATATCTTACAACATCATCCCCATTTGAACCGGGAACATAGATCAGGAATGGAACCGGATCGTGTGTGTGGGTTCTGACCTCACAGGGTGTAGCATGATCGGGCAGGATGGCAATACTGACCTGATCTTTAACATCATCGATTTGATCTAGGATCAAAGACACGATCCTTTTATCAAGATATTCCAGAGCTTTGATCTTCAAATCAATATCTCCAGCGTGCCCAGCTTCATCGGTTGCTTCTACATGCAGATAAACGAGATCGTGATTACTAAGGGCTTTTAGTGCAGCTTCAGCCTTTCCCTCATAGTTTGTATCAATGAGTCCGGTAGCTCCTTCAACTTCGACTACATCCATACCGGCATAAATCCCCAGACCTTTGATTATATCAACTGCAGAAATCACAGCACCATTGATCCCGAATTTTTCCTGCAAGGTCTTCATCCTTGGTCTAAAACCGGAAGACCAGAACCAGACTGAATTCCCGGGATCTTTACCCAGTTTTATCCTGTTCCTGTTGACCGGATGATCAACCAGCAGTTCTTGTGATCTCAATATAAGATGATTCAGAATATCGGCTGTTTCCTTTCCTTCATCTGAGGAAGGTTTTATCAGGACTTCGGTAAATTCCCTGCCAGGAACATCATGAGGTGGAGTGCAGATAATATCGTTGCTGCCTCCCTTGAAGACAAGCAGATTCCTGAAACTGAATCCCGGAAAGAACCTGATTCTATCATCTGCCAGATGTTGATTTAGGTAACTGATCAGTTCCCGTGCTTCATCGGTGCTGATATGTCCGGCTGAATGGTTCTTTATCTTATTATTTTGGATGCATAATAAGTTACATCGCATCGCCAGATCATTCTCTTCCAATTCAACACCTATACTGGCTGCTTCAAGTACACCTCTTCCCTGATAAACTTTGTGAACATCATAACCAAGTACAGCAAGATTAGCAACTTCACTGCCGGGAGGCATGTCTCCGGGAACAGTTTGAAATAAACCTGTTCTACCCAATCCGGCTAGTTTGTCAATATGGGGAATATCAGCTACCATCAATGGTGTTTTATATCCAAGCTCCTTTATGGGTCTATCCGACATACCATCACCAAGAATTATCAGGTATTTCATTACTAATCCTTTTATTTTTAGATTTTTATTTAAAGTATTTTTTTCAGGGATTATTTATATTTTTGCTTCAAATATGCCTTGAAGGAACTGTAATCGTTTTTGATCATATCAAAATTCTCTTTTTTCTCTTCCAGTCCTTCCAGGCTGGGTGGTAATTTTGGATCTACACCAAGTATTTCCCTAATCTGTTCCGGGAATTTGGCCGGATGAGCAGTTTCCAAAGAGATACAGAGCTGTTTTTCATTGTCGTCCTCAGGATTGCTTTCCAGATATTTCAATAATCCTGACCAACCCACTGCACCGTGAGGTTCCAGCAGTAACTTATATTTCTTATAAGCCTCGTAAATAGTATTTCTAGTCTGTTCATCTGTTATTGAAATCGCCATGATCTCTTTTCTCATTTTTTCGAAATCAGGTGTTTTGGTTACACTTCCGTTTTCATCCATAATCCCGTTGTAGAGATCAACAAGCCGAGCCAGATTGCTGGGATGGCCGACATTCATGGCGCTTGAAATACAGTTTAGGGAGGGTACTATTTTATCATACTTACCAGTATTGACAAAGATGGGGAACTCGTCGTTTTCATTCGTAGCTATAACAAATCTCCTCACAGGTAATCCCATCCTGAAAGCTAACATCCCACCCATCATATCACCGAAATTACCGGAAGGTACGGAAAAAATAGCCTGTTCTCCTGTTTTTTCGATCAAACGTGAATAAGAATAAAAATAATAAATTATCTGAGGTAAAAGCCGACCGATGTTTATGGAATTTGCTGAAGAAAGGTTAAGATATTCGAGTTCTTGATCTGAAAAAGCCTCTTTAACCAGGGATTGGCAATCGTCAAATTTTGCATCAAGAGCCAGAATAGTTACATTTTTGCCTAGTGTGGTCATTTGTTTTCTCTGCCTGGCAGTTACTT
>Ga0272442_10003682_pt1 | contig 21404 bp, 9 predicted proteins | sample SSMForm2O_FD_200262 | JGI IMG/M metagenome (GOLD analysis project Ga0272442, IMG submission 200262) | Marine sediment archaeal communities from Little Sippewissett salt marsh, Falmouth, MA, United States - SSM-Form-2O | ecosystem: Environmental > Aquatic > Marine > Wetlands > Sediment ... | reverse complement strand
GCGACTAAAGGATTTTGCCTTATAAAATCTCGCCGCATCTTCATCCGTGTGTGCTCCGAACTGCGGGACCAGAAAATCCCTGGGCATATTCCCTCGGTCTAAATAGTCGGAGGTAGAATAATTGAGCACGCCGGATCGCCTGACATGAAACTTACGATTGTGACAGACGAGGGCTAAGAATGTGGCGCTATAGTTCTGTATATCGTTGAAGACCTCCATGGCCCCGTCCATCGTCTGATCGGGCATTTCATGGACCCGTTCAAGCACGCTTCGCCGTCCGGCTATTTTCGCACGGTAATCAGACAGCCTTACAGGGTTGGAGGCTTTGGTCAGAAAAACGCCGGCATGGGGCACATAGACACAGCCGTGGCTCATCAGGTCCTCTATGGCGACCCCAAACGCCGTTTCAGGAAGTCTGAACCAAAGCAATGTACGGTCGGATTTGCACTGCTGAGGTTGGCTGTAGTAAATTTTTGTTTTGAGCTTCCTGCTCATGTTCCAGTTGCATTTTATCCGTGGATCGTCATCAACCGGTGACAGTATCTCCCCGTTATATATCTCAATTTCAGCGAGGCCGTTCTCGCGGGGCTTTTCCTGTTCTATCACGATGTCCATCGCCTGCCAGGAGGATTTCGAGTAAGCCGAGATGTTTCTCAGTTTGATCGCGCGTTCAGACGGTGGGAATATCCAGCGGACTTTCATAAATCCGGGGATTGGAATGAGCGTGTTATTTCGCCAGAGTCTCTTGGGCTGGTCATCTTTTTGAAGTTCAAAATTCACGCGAAAAACAAGTCTGTCCGAAACGGGCTTTTCCACAGTTACATCCAAGGGCAGCCACTTGCCTCGCCAGTGAGACTCAAGACCGCTGGGAGCGTGCCAGAATTCTACTTTAATATCTTCAGGTTCGGGTATCCGCCCGGCCTCCGCAAATTGCAGTGCGAGGATATTGACATCCCTGCGTTCGAGCCATTCCAGGCCGATACAGGCATGTCCCTCTGTCCAGGCAGGCGCCGTAAGCAGGCCGCTGGAATCGGCAATGACCTCTTGGCCCGGAAAAACATATTCAGGCGGAAAGTCATCGACGCGGCCCGTCTCGATCTGGCGAGACGCCGGGTCCCAGCTCATTCTCCTGGCAAAGGCGGCTATATCAACAAGAGCCTCATCACGAGTGTCTTGAAGGTTCGCCTGGTCGGCCATGCTCCATGCTGAGTGTGTATTCAGCAAAAGGATAAGCGCAAATATTAGGATGAGGGCCGTGTGTGCATATCTCATTGTTGTCTTTCCTGTCCTTGATTCGATTTGTTTCCGGTTTGAATGTGTTTTCTCCACCTGTCTGTCGTCGTGTACGGAACGTCGGGTCCGGCTCGATGGGATAATCATTTCTTTTCCAGAATTGAGATCCGATTAAAACCGAACAAAAAGTTGGGATGCCCCGGGCCGCTTTTATGTTTTGCCGTGGCGGTCAACTTGACTTCACGACCGGCAAAATCCTCTAAAGAGACGACTCTGTCCTTCCACCATTTGGCATCATGAGCGTTGCAAAAAGGCGGTATCTCTTCGGTCCAAACGCTGATCGTTTTGCCATTGGCCTCGACTTCGATTTCAAATCGCACCGGCTCGAGCGTATCCGGCAAAGGGGCGTGAATAATGTAAGAGACGGCCGGCTCAAAGCAGAGCAGCGGACTGTCGGCCGGCACGAGTACGCGATCAGTTGTGAGAGGTAACAGCTCTTTCGTTTCTTTGTATTGTTTGATGAGCCGATCGGTTATGTCCATGCTAAGCTGTGCTAATTGCTCGGGTCTGGGAGCGATGAGATAGATCGTTGGAATGTCGCCGGCTTGAGATTCGACAACCAGCGGAGCTGAATAGAGGCGGCCGTTCCAATCGATGTATTTACTATACAGGGTTTCGACAAAGCATTGACCTATTTGGGGATGGGCGTTTAGACCTTCCGAAGTGCCGATGATCATTCTGTAATCCGCTTCTGATGAAGGAGTGTGTTCCCATTGGGCCATATCAGCTCTGGCCTCCCCCGCAGCGGATAAAGTATCCACCAACTGTTTGGCCAGTCGCCTGTCGCGAGGACTATCTCCAATTTGCAGCAGGATTGAATGATTCTTGCAGAGATGAAACAATCGTTCAGGTGAAACATGATAGACCGGCTCAAAGGATCGATGAACGGTTTTGGCAATCTGTTCATATGCGGAGAACGTGTGAGCCTCTTTGGGTTGTTCGAGACCAACCTCGACAACAACGCAGTCTTTACCGATGACCGGCACTTTCAAGGATTGACCAAAAGTCAGTTTTCCCAGGTATGTTTTCATCGGATAAACCGTATAAGCGGAAATCCGATCGGACGGTTTGAAACCCGCTTTCTCATCCAGCTTGATATCGGTGTGGACAAGGTCGAAAGAACGATTGAAAATGTACATCACGCCTTTTCCTGAGCGGACATGTGAAAAGACATCCATTCCCTCGTTGGGCTGCTTATTGTCACCCAATTGAATCGGGCGACAATTGAATATGAACTGGGTGCGTTTTCTGTCCCATGCCAGCCATTCCTTCAGGACGTCTTTATCGAACTGCGGCATCTGTTCGAATGAAAAGCGAATGTCGCGAACCGCGGTGGTGGCAAAGCACATAAACATATTCTGCGTCCAGCCCTCCCCGGCGGGAATAAGCCGGCCCGTGTGCTTCAAATTCACGGGAATGGGAGAGTTCTGTTGCTCCGACCAGCCCGCAATATCCCCTTTGATGCCCCAGGGCGGTACAAAACGCGAATAGTGGTTCCGCCAGGCACGAAGGCGGCTTAAAGCCACCGCTCTGGCCGAATAATCCCCTTGAGGACTGACGAAAGGGTCGCCGGCATGAATATGCGTTGCGTGCAACAGGGCCCACGGCCACGCCGAACCCCTGCAGAAAAATCTGTATATGCCGGGGCGACGCCGATTGACCTCGTCGAAGATTTCCAATATTTTGCCTAACTGAACATCCACGGAATTCCAACCGTTGGCCAGACTTCTTCGATCCCGGCCAAAATCCACTGTATAGGATTGGTTATCAAACATGACGCCCCCAAGATCGTAGCGCTCAAACGCCTGGAGAACCTTCTCTTTGAGCATGTCACCATACTCCGTCGCAAGGGATTGCCGCGGCGCTTTTTCTTTCCGATCGCTCCACATCATGGCGTAAACGGGATTGCCCTCTTTGTCGATAACGGCCCATTTTTCGGATTCTCTGTTAAAGACGTTGCCGCAGGCGTCGAACCAGAGTGAGAGCTTCATATTCCGTTGTTTGGCCGCTTCGACAATCGGCAGCAATCCGTTCGGCAGGCGCATGGACTCGGTCATGCACGAATCCCACATGTCGTCACTCATCGCGCGCGCATAATACGTCTGAATCCCCGTAGGATGGTCCTGGTTCTCCCAACCGGCGTCAAAATGCAGCAGATCCGTCCCGACATATTCAAGATCATCAATGACGCGCATGATTCTCTCGGCGGTAACCTGGCCTCTCCACGGCCCCCAGGTCGTGAACTTGATGGGAAAAGGAACGTCCGGTTGAACGATGTGCCGCATGTGCTCGAAAAAAGCTTCCCGGGCTGCATCCAGATCGCTCTGCCCGGGATAGTTCGATTGGAACAAACCTATCGAACCCACGGACACTTCCTTCGACTGGCCGGAGTTCAACAAGAAACCGGGCTTGTAGGATAGAGCGATGTCCCCGTCACGGATTTCGGCCGCCGCCGTCGGCCATTGAAGCGTAACGAAATACCCGCGTCCATCGTCGGCGACGACGACCGGCTGGGCGATGGTATTGTTTTTCGGCCATAAAGGACGGTGGTCTGCGGGCGTTAATGTCCAGTGCGTGACGCCGGCGACGTATGCGCTTGCCTTTTTGGCCCTGCAAGTGATGCGTTTCCTTAAAATTGCTGCATCTTTTTGCAGCCGGTAAGTCACATTGACTTTGACGAGCTTGTGATTGAAACCGATGGAACATTCGGTCCTGTCCGCCGAGACCTTTACCGTTTCCAATTTCATATCCTCGGGGAATTCCCAGGCAATCTCGAGCGAGGGATCGGAAACCTCTTCAGGTCTAACGACCACCAGTCCTACCTGTTCTGAATCCTTAAAAGAGTACGCGCGGTTTGAAATTTTATCTTTGATGCGCTTGAGTTTCGGGCCGGCCTTGGAATTCGAGAACAGAACGGACAGAGAGTCGTTTTCCAGAACAATCTCCGCATGGCCCTTCTCTCTTTCAGCCTGGACCGTCAACGGCATTGAACTAACAAGAATAGCACAAACAAGAACAAAAAGAGCTTTGGTACGGCCGGTACCGAATCTTCTTTTAGCGACCGAAGAAACCATAATCTTTCTCCTCAAAATATGACCTGCCATTTCTTATTGAACATCTTTTTCACTCACTAACCAAGACCCTCTGATTCCTGAGTTCGGCGTACTACTTCTGGGGCGGGGCAAACTCCGCGCGAACCTTTATGGCTGTCTCGGATGATTTCAATCGCACATATTCCTTTTCAGGATTGAAATCGGCATGCGGCTCATCATTCACCAAGACAGATCGCATCAACCTTCCTTCGGGATGACGCACGCGGAGGATGATTTCATCCGGGGCATGACGGGTAGGCGGATCGATGGTGGCTTCAATGAAGCCTTTGTTGACCGAAGATGTGATGACATAGTTCGTATGGCCAAAGTGAGTTGGGGCGTTCATCACCGACACCCTCCGGCCATCTTTCAAATAATGATTGGGTACAAAAGGAGCAAGCCAGAGCTGATTGCCTTTTTCCATGACGAACATCAATCTCGTTTGGGCTACAATACGGCCGGTGGCATGCAGTTTATTCCATGCGGCCACGGTACAGGGGTGTTCCCAAAAAGAAAGGTTTTCTGTATCGAGCGATGCGGGTATCTGATTAAAATTCGAACGTATGACGGCTTTAACGTCGTCTCTTAACGCATGTATTTCAACAATACGGCTATGCGGCGGGTAGTACTGTGAGAAGCCGCCCCTGTTAAACCAGTCTCTTCGATCGTCTGCTTTCCCATAACAGTTTCTCATACCATTCATTAGGAAACACACATCTTCAAGATGATCCAGCATCCAGTCAACATCACGGCTACTCGGGTCGAGAATACTAAAGGCGGCAAGATGCTGACTGCCGTGTTCGACGTCATAGCTTTCGGCGGCCCGGTTCCCGCTGGGATGCATATCGCTGACCCTGCCGTAGCAGTAGACAATCGCCGGATAATTCGGCACCCACGTGCCATTCGACATAGCTACGACAGGACTTCTTGCCCTTGACCATTCGTATGCACGAACAATGTTATGTCGGAATTCCGCAGCTTCTGTTTTGAAGGCATTGCCTTGAGGATAACCAAGGTCAGCCAGTATTTGAGATATATGGTTAAGGCCGTTGTAATTATGAGCTTCCAAATAAAACCGATATCCAAATTTCGGCCAGTCACCGGTGACACCGGGCGGGAAAAGACCGTATTCCGGAACCTTGTTGCCATAGACGTCAAACGCTTTGGTTTTTTCACACTGGGCTGTTATCCAGTTACACGCTTTTATGATTTGCTTGATATTCTTGTCAAACCAGTCGCGGTTGCCGGTCAGCTTATAGTGTTCGGCAATGGTCCACAGGTTCCAGCCGGTTCCCATAAGCGTATAACCGGTCGTCAATGCGCCGGCATCATCATAGCGGCTTAAATAATAGTCCAGCGATCGCCGGGAGAACTCCTTATGGTTCATCAAATCCATCGCACGAATAACGACCTGAGCTTCATTTTCGATCGGTCCGTAAACCCACGCGGCGGCCCACGGAGCAAGATGATCGGGTTGAGGCTGTCTCGTTGCGGCTAAGAGGTACATCACCGAAGCTTTGATTATCTTTTCAAACAGTTCGTCGGGAATGTCAATTCGCGTTGTATCTGCAGTGACATCATTCCAGTACGCCTCAGTGTCGTTTAGAAGCATTTGCGGACTTCTGCGAAATTGCGCATACCCGTCGCCGTTTACCTCCCAGCCTGGGATATATACGGCACACGCCACACGGCCCTGCGCCGGGATAGCGCCTCGGAGAATAACGTTGTCACCACTGATTTCCAAATTAAGCCGCTTGCAGTCACTGGTGTTTACAAAAGCTGCCAGCTTACCGTCCTTCATCACAATAGCACCACCAGACACGGGGCGAATATCGGCACGTATCCGAGGGGCCTTTTTGTCTTGATCCCGGAATGAGATGAAACGGAGAGTCAGCTCCGCATCGGCAGATTGAGCCTGCGGATTCTCAATGGTAAACGCCGAAACGCACACCGCCTGCTGATTTGCCCAGCCTGCTTTAGACGGCGTGGGACCTTTGTTCCAAGGCGCAACAAATGCGTGCTGGCCGTACACGAGGCCGCCTTCCTTTATTTCCAATACCTGTATCGGCATCCAGTCACCATGCAGATACCGGCGAACCTTGTTCTTGTCCCTTTCGCTTTGTTGCGGCGATGGCTTCCAGGGATAAGCGAGGCTGCGACTAAAGGATGTTGCCTTAAGAAATCGGGCCGCGTCTTCATCTTTGTGGGCTCCGAATTGGGGGACGAGAAAATCCTTGGGCATCCTTCCCCTGTTCAAGTAGTCGAACGTGGAGTAGTTGATGATGCCCGATCGCCTGACATGGGACTTGCGGTTGTGACATGCGAGAGATAACAAAGTAGGGCTGAAATTGTGTAGTGTGAAGTTATGCACCTTCATGGCTTGTGCGAGACGTTGGTCGGGCATTTCATGGACTTTTTCAAGGACGGTTTTATGCCCCTCTATTTTAGCACGATAATCTGCCGAGCTGTTGTTGTCGGAAGCCCGGGAGATGAAAACGCCGGAAGACGGTATATATACATGTCCATTATTGAGCACGTCTTCTATGGTTACGCCAAATGCTGACTCGGGGAGTCTAAACCAAAGTATTGTACGGTCGGATTTGTGTTGCTGAGGCCGGCTGCAGCAAAGCTCCATCTCGAGTTTCTCGCCCATGTCCCATTTGCACTTTGACGGTGAATCCTCGGCGGAGAGTATTGTGCCGTTGTAGATTTCGATTTCGGCCATGTTATTTTGCCAGCTGTTCTCCTGCTCTATTGTTATTTTCGTCGTCTGCCATGCCGATTGAGAGTAAGCGAAAATGTCTTTGAGCCTGATGGGTTTATCGCAAGCCGCAAAGATAAAGCGGACTTTCATAACACCGAGGATGGGGGCAAATCTTCTTCCAAGCGTGGCCGGTACATCTTTTTTCGTCTCAAAATCAACATGAAAAACAAGTCTATCCGCCGCCGATTTCTCAGCCGTTACTTCAAGCGGTATCCATTTGCCTTGCCAGATTGATTCCTGCTCGCTGGCTGCGTACCAGAATTCCACTTTTATCTCATGAACAGCCGGCATCTGTTCGGCATCAGCAAAGTGCAGTTCAAGTTTCTTAAGATCCCTGCGCTCCAACCATTGAAGTCCGATGCATCCTTGATGATCTTTCCATAAAGGTACGTTATATAGTCCTCTCGAATCGGTCTTCAGTTCTCTGCCGGGAAAAATGTATTCCGCAGGAAACTCCTGTGCGCGGCCTATCCCTATTTCGTTCTGACGTGGGTCCCAAGTCATTTTACGGGCAAAAGCAGCGATATCAACAGCGATTTTACAATCGCTTTCTTTGCGGTCCGGCTTGTTTTCATCCGCGCTCCATGCTGAATTTACACTCAGCCACAATACCAGGGCTAACCCTGACATGAGAGTTGCTTGAATACATTTCATTGTGGTGTACCTTCTCCTGGCGTTCGGCTTACTCTCGTGATATTCTCCAAGTATCTTCGACTGTATTTATCATCTTATCACTGGCTGACGGTTAGAATCGACACCCCGGCAAATCCTGTGGCCAGATCGGTTTCTATACGATTGTCGATCAACCGGCTCGTCAGGTGAAATGTCACGTTCTTGCCGGCGAAGTTCCTGATGGGGACGAATCGATCCCGCCACCAGGGTTCAGCGCTGATAGCAAAAGGCGGGATATCTTCCGACCATAACAGTTGTGTCTTCCCGTTACACTCGGCGTGGACCTCAAATCGAATCAGGTCAAGGTCATGGGGAAGCGGCTTTCTGTACTTTCGTTTGACGATCGGCTTAAAGCTTAACGTCGGACTGTCTGAAGAAGGCACGGTGACGGATAAGGTCAGATCGGATGAAACATCCGCCCGATCTCTCGTCCAGTGGACCTGTTTTCGCTTCGAGAATGCCGAAGCCCAGTCCTTTGCAAGCTCCGCTAATTGTTCCGGTCGCGGGGCGATAAGACAATAGGTGGGCCGATCGGCGCCGGCCAGCTTTGCGACCAGCGGGGCCGAGAACAATTGACCATCCCACTGGACATATTGATTGTACAGTATTTGTCGGAATCGCTTACCGATGTCAGGATGAGTGGAAAGTCCCTCGTTTGTGCCGATGATGAGACGGCATTGCGCTTTTCTCAGCGGTAATTCGGCACACTCTTCAAGCGAGAAGTTTACCCCTTTTTCGGCCCCTAATACTTCGATGATCTGACGGGCGAGTCTGAGATCGCGCGGACTCTCGCCAGCTTCCACTTTCAATAAGCCACATCCACTGGCGTTGATGATTTCTTCGAGCGGCGCGAGGTATAGGGGCTTGAACGATCTTCGTACCGAACGGGATATCTGCTCGTACTTTGCATAGCGGCCAGGATTCTTCGGGGTTTCCAGTCCGACTTCGATCACCACGCAGTCTTTACCGATAACCGGGACGCTCAACGTCTGCCCATATGAGATCTGACCCGAATGGAGTGGGACTCTCATCGGATACACCATATAGGCGGATACCTGCTTGTCCTTGGATTCAAAACCTGCACTTTCGTCCAAAGGCAGTTCGGCTTTGGCCAGATCAAAGGAGCTATTGAACAGATAAATAATCCCCTTTCCTGCGTTTACGTGAGAGTAGCCCATGATTCCCTGATTCGGGTTTTTATTGGGCCTAAAGAGAGGCCGGCAGTTGAAAATATACCGGGTTCTTTGTCTGTCCCAAGCCAGCCACTCCTTTAGAGTATCCTTATCGAACTGAGGCATTTGAGCGAAAGAGAAACGAATGTCGCGGACGGCGGTTGTGGCCAAACAAGTAAACATATTCTGCGTCCAGCCCTCGCCGGAGGGTATCAGAAGGCCGGTATGCTTGATATTGGCCGGGATGGCCGATTTCTGCTGCATCGACCAGCCGGCGATATCGCCTTTGATGCCCCAGGGCGGGACGAAATGATCGTAATGGTCCTGCCAGGCCAGCCGCCTTTCAAAGGCCAGCGCTCGCGCCGGATAGTCCGTCTTGATCGCTAATCTCATATCCGGCGTCGTACCGGGGTCTTTGGCGTGAATGTGCGTGGCGTGAAGGAGCATCCAGGGCCAGGGACGGGCATTGCAGTAGAAGCGATATATTCCGGGGCGCCTTCTTTCACATTCATCATAAATCGCGATCATCTTTCGAAGTTGTTTGTCAATCGAATCCCAACCGTTGGCCAGGCTGTCGTGGCGTGTGGAGTAATCCGGCTGGTACCTGTGGAAGTCGAACATGATCCCCCCCAGGTCGTAACGCTCTAACGCCTGCTTGACAAAGGTCATCAAACGCTCGCCGTATTCAGAAGTTAAGGCCTGGATGGGGGCCTCAGGCAAATGCGGAACCATTTTGCCATAATAGGGCTTGCCCTCTCGATTCAGGATCGCCCATTCTTCGGTTTCCCGGACATATCGGCTGCACACTGAATCCATCCAGACCGACAGCTTCATCTGACGTGCCTGGGCGGCCCTCACAATCGGCAGCATCCCGTTGGGAAGTCTGGCCGGCTCCGTCAGGGCCTTGTCCCACACCTCGTCTTCTGCATCTGCAACCTCTGGGAATCTTGTACTATAGGGCCGGTCGGGCCATAACCAACCCGCATCGAAATGGAGCAAGTCTGTGCCTACATAGCGTAGATCGTCCACAACCTGAAGGATACGATCAGCCCGGGTGCTCGTTAACCAGGGTCCCCACGTCGTGAACTTAACGGGAAACGGCACATTCGGCTTGACCCGGTTTGCAACGTGTGTGAAAAATGCTCGCCGGGCGGTTTCCAGCGTGGTGCTCTGTTCATGAGCCCGCTTGCGGAAGAATATCACTGAACCTCGAGATACTTGAACAGATTGGCCGCCGGCCAAATGAAATCCCGGCCGATACTCGATACGCACACCTGTTTCATCCTCAAGCACTTGTTCTCGCGGCCATTCCAGCGTCATCAAACAGCCACTGGCCGGGGTGAGGAATACGGCGGGTTGTCCAGCCGTTCCGGTCTGTTCCGGCCACGCCAGCTCCATTCCAACGGGTTTGAGCATCCACTGCCTGACCCCGGCAACGTAAGCGCCGCTGGTACGCGGGGAACAGATAATCGTCTTGTGTAAAACGGGAGCATCCGGCTCCAATGCGTAATGGACCTTTGCCCGAACAAGGTCATGGGTAAAATCAAAAACGACGCTTTTTGTGTCCTTCGCCGTCGTCGCATTCTCGAAACGAAAGCCCTCCTGCGACTCGTACGTCACCTTCGCGTCAGGGGTATGTACAGCCTCGGGTCTCAGTACGGCAAGCGAGACTTCCTGCGAATCATTGAAAACATACGTTTCATGGGTCGGCTCGTAATCGATGCTCGCCAGCCGCGGCCCGGCCTCTGAATATTCAAATCGAACGGCCAGAGCTTTATTCCGGAGCACGAGTGGTTCGGGCCGGGCTTCGCTCTTTGGGCAGAAGGAAAGTCCGAGAAGCAGCACCAACACAGTGCCCCGGCTATTTTCAAATACTCTCTTTCTCATAAATCCTCCCAATCAATCAAGAAGCTCACCTTTTGTCTGTCATTTTTTCTGTCATCAGCTTTCACCCCCTGATCGCATATAAAACGTGGCTTAAAAGAAGGCTCAGCATTTAAAATCCAAAACGTAACCTTGCCTTATTAACGAACCTTTTTTGCCGGACATCAATTGTTTTTTCCTCACATTTCTACTTAGAGATAAAATGGTTAGTTTTTTGGACGATGTGGAGTTGATTCAACGCTGTGAATATCAGAGAATATAGAGTACGGATTGATTAGGTGGAGTTTTAAGGATAGACGTTCCGGAAACGAAACTCAGTTATTGTTTCGGCCTTTTTAGGAGATGATTAGCATGAAAAGAGTTATGGGATTCACATTAATAGAGCTACTGGTCGTTATCTCCATAATCGGATTGTTGATGGGCATATTATTGCCGGCGCTTCAGAAGGTCAGAAAACAGGCGAAGGCCGTTATCTGTCAATCGAACTTGAAACAGTGGGGCACCATCCATTATATGTATAATAAAGACAATGACGGTGGGTTTTTCCCATCAAAAATGAACGGTGGCACGGGAGGGTATAGCCGTTGGGTGGAGGTGACCAGGCCCTACTACAGTGAGACGGAAATGTCTCTGTGTCCGGAGGCCACCAAACCCCTGGAAGAGGGCGGATCGCATCCCTTCGCCTCGCAGTTGCTGAGATTCAGCTCCGGGACCGGATACGAGGGTGAGGAAGGTCATCACATGAGCTATGGTTTCAATGCGTGGCTCTACAATCCTCCTTCCGATCGAGTGAATCTTCTTCATGGGCGCCTCGCCAAACCCTGTTGGCGCACCAGCAATGTCAAGGGCGCCGCGCGCATCCCATTAACCTTTGATTGCATATGGAGGGGCGTCACGCCGCTGTACGAAGACAACCCCCCCGAATATGATGGATTCTGGGAGCCGGCGAACAACATGTCCCATGTGTGCATCCCCCGTCACAGCAAAGCGGTCAATATGGTCTTTCTGGATTTCAGCACCGTCAGACCCGTACCTTTAAAGGAGTTGTGGGATCTGGAATGGAACCGTGAATGGAATCTCAACAATATTCCTCTCCCGACGTGGCCGTCATGGATGAATTGAATAAACCCCACGATCCCCAGACAAGTTTAGCGAGTCTTCGTACGTAATGAACCTGAGGTCTGAGGCGCGTTTTCTTTTACTACTTTTTGGTATGGATAATCCGGAATGTCCATGGAATGAATATAGCCTTCTTGGGCATGAGAAGATATGTGGATCGTCATAAGCAGAGTCGAGCAACTACGGGCACGCGTGATCGAAAAGACCGGTCATCCTGGTCGATACGCCCACCTACAACAGAAGAAAGGGAGCAGCAGATGAGTTCAGAAAAAATGACGTTGGAAAAACTGGCCATTGATGGGGGGCCTCAAGCGGCCGGCCAACTCGGTCCTTTTCCCACTAAAATTGGCAAAGAGGAATTGCTGGAAATACTGGATATGTGGGACTTCAGTTCCGAAAACAAGGCCAAGATCAGGGAAAGGATCGAGCGAGAACCGAATCTGCTGGGCCCCCATTTGTTCAGGTATTACAATCCCAAACCGAGCAAAGTGGCCGCCGCAGAGGACGCGATGAAGCAGATGGTGGGCACCCAATATTGCCTGGCCACGAATTCCTGTACCTCTGCGCTGGTGGCCAGCTACCGCGCTCTGGGGATTGGTTCGGGGGATGAGGTCATTGTGCCGGCGTATACATTTTTTGCAAGCGCCGCCACCATCGCCTCCTCCAATGCCATTCCCGTCATCGTGGACATTGATGAAACGCTCTGCCTCGATCCCGACGCTATTGACAAGGCGATCACCAAACGCACGAAAGCGATCGTTGCGGTTCACATGCGTGGTGCTCCCGCTCAGATGGATGCGATTATGGACGTGGCCGGCAAAAAAGGTATTCCGGTCGTCGAGGACGTCGCCCAGGCAGGAGGCGGCTCCTTCCAGGGCAAGCGTCTGGGCAGCATCGGGACCATGGGCTGTTTCAGTTTCGATTATTACAAAGTGATCGTGAGCGGTGAAGGCGGATTTGTCACGACGGACGACAAATGGCTGTACACCAGGGCACAGAGCTGGCATGACTGTGCCGCGTGCTGGCGTCCGGACCGCTTTGCCCGAGAAAGGAAAGAGGGAGAGCTGTTCTGTGGTGAGAATTATCGGATGAGCGAGTTGGAAGGGGCCGTTGCTTTGGCTCAGATTCGCAAAGCCGGCCCCATGCTCACCGGATATCGAAAAGCAAAAAAGCGGATCCAAGAGGCGATTGAAGATTTCCCGGGTCTGCGTTATCGCAGACTGACCGATCCGGAAGGGGACACGGGGATATGCCTTGTCATGCTTCTACCGGATGCGGACATGACGCGCAGGGCCATCGAAGCGATGCAGGCCGAAGGTGTACCGGTCGGCGGGATATATGACTCGAGAGTCCGGGACTGGCATATCTATATGTTCTGGGAACATATTCTCGATAGAAAGACCGTCGCCGAAGATGGCCTGCCGTGGAGTGGCGTTCCGGCGGAAGAGCTGCCGATGTATTCGCGTCAGATGTGTCCGCGAACCCTGGATTTGCTTTCCAATGCCGCCATGCTGGACATCAATTACAATTACAGCGATGAGGACTGTGACGCCATCGCCGCCGGCATCAACAAGGTGCTCAGAACTTTACTCAAATAGACGCACATCAATCGAGTGAGTCGCAGTGTAGGAGAGACGTTTATGGATTATGGGCTTTGCATAGAAATGGCGCTGGATACCCTTCCTTTTGAGCAGCGCGTGCAAAAGGCCGCCGATATCGGCTTCAAGTATATCGAGATGTGGTTCGTGGACATGAGCTTCAAGGGAAAACCTGAGGCGCTTGCCGCCCTTGCCGATAAGCATAACGTCGTCATGACCAACACCGTCATCGGCGCACCGGACGGCTCCATCGGCGGCGGTCTCACCGATCCGAAAAAACGCGCCCAATGGCTCGAACGAGCCGAGATGACGTTCGGTTTCAATAAAGCGGCCGGTATCCCCGCGACCATCGTGTGCACGGGCAACGTGGTCCAGGGAATGAGTCAAAAGCAAATGGGCGACTCTGTGATTGAGGGGCTCAAACGCACCGTCGAAATGGCTGAGAAGCATGACATCACCCTGCTTCTTGAGCCTCTGAACACAACCTATGATCACGAAGGATATTTCCTGACCAGCAGTGATGCCGGCGCCGACATATGCCGCGAAATAGGTTCAGACAAAATGAAGTTATTATTTGACTGCTACCATATGCGGATCATGGAAGGCGATCTGATCAACCATATCAAAAGAAATATGGATGTGATAGGTCATTTTCATTCCGCAGGGGTGCCGGGCCGTCACGAGCTCTATCGTGGAGAGACGGACTATCCCTTTGTGATCGAACAAATAGCCAAGATGGATTATACGGGTGTGTTCGGATTGGAATACGCGCCTTCCATTGACCACGAAGAATCCTTAAGGAAAACATTGGAGTATTTGAAGGCAGTATGATGGATTTCACCGGATTCGCATGTTAAGAATGGGTGTGATTCGACAAACAACCGGATATGGATGACTGGAAGGAACAATCATGAAGCAATCGCTTGCAGCAACGATCATTATGGCTTTCTTAATGTTTTGCATGTCATGTTATGGGCCGATCGAAACTGTGACGGCTTCGGAAGCTGTGACGTTGCAGAACAATCATCTTGTCGTCACGTTCGGTGAATCCGCCGGGGGTCCCTGCCTGAACAGTGTGAAGCATCTTTCTACCGGCTACACCTATTCAATCCGCGACGATCAGCAGGTGATGCTGGCTCTGGTCGAGCCGGAAGCCATCCATGATCCTGATCTGGTTGTCACTTATGCGTTACAGGCTCAGTTTGATTTTAAAGGGGTGAAGGTTAACAATGAAAAAACGGAGGCCGTCTTTCGTTTTGATAATTCACATTTAAAGGTCCGGGTTGTCTATACGCTCTTCAAGAACGATCCGGTATTGCACAAGACGGTAACGTGCGACGCCAGGAAGGATGTCTACATTGCGGGAATTGGCCAGTGGAATCTGAAGCCGGATCTTCCCATGGCCTGGCCGGGTCACAATCAGTACGGTTTGCCTGCCGTATTACTCGCTTCCGGCAAAGGGTGCTTTTTGACCCTGGAGTGGCCGAGGGCGCATCTGTCGTACAGCGACGGCAGAATTGAAATGACCTATCGGCCGGGCTTTATGCTCAAAGCCGGCGAGACCAAAGAGGTTTCCACCGGTTCGCTCGTCTGCTTTGAGAAAACCGCGGCGGACGTTGATGATCTTGATGCCGCCCGGCAGGCGTTTATTGCCCACGTCAGAAAACGCGTGAATCCGGACGTGCCGTTTGTGATTAAGTATACCACGTGGGGGCCGTGGTTGGCCTATACCAATTCCTCTCGTATTCTGATGAATCTTGACGATATGGCCTACGTGGGAGCCGACCTGATGCACTTCGATCTGGGCTGGCAAGACGGCGATCATACGTACAGCGAGCGTCTTCCCAGGGTGCGGGACGCGAACGACCCGGCGTGGGACGCGACCATGACGGTCGAAAGCCGGCTGCCCAATGGATTGCTCCCGATTAAAGCCGTTACCGAATCCCTGGGCATGAACGTCTCATTATGGTTCGATACAACCGCCCGCTGGATCGTTAAAGAAGACGATCTATGGGCCATTAAAAATTCATCAAAACAAAAAGTGATGCCAAAATCAACCGCGAGTGAATATGGCGATCTCCTGCAGGAATTCGCTTCTCAATGCATTCGACGATATAATCTGAAAGGCATTCTCTTTGATGACCAGGCCTATGCGCCGGACTATTCGACTGATCCGAACCGGAGAAGCCTGGCCAATGCGTGGAACTCAATCGATATCCAGATGCGCAAGACGATAGACATCTTCGACATGGCGAACGAGATGAGTCCCGGCCTCTACCGATTCTGGTGCCGGGGCGATGTCGCTCCATGGATCTTAATGCATGCAACGCATCTTCATGCCGGCGATCCTGGTTCCACCGCCACGATGGGGCAAGTCATGAAAACAGATTTTCCCGCTCGCGCGCTGGCATTCGAACGGTATCGAAGCTGGCAGAGTAGATATGAAAAATTCATGCCTCCGTGGGGCATCAAGGGCGATATCGCAGGCTGGTCCATCCAGCAGGGTTCGCCCATCTGGGTGAATCCCGCCCACAAAGATTTCATTATCTCCTCCGGCGAAGGCTGGACGTTTAATATGTTTACGTGCTTTGCGACGACCGCTGTCCGGGACATCCGGTTCTGTTTTGACCAGATGGCTCAATTCGACATTGACGTCCTCAAAGAATGGCTCGCCTGGGACCGGGCCAGATCCAAATACATCTTCAACGTCAGGCTTATCTATCCTCTGGACGATAAACCGAATGAAGGCGTCATGGGCTATTCTCACGTAGGCGGTGGTGCGGGAGTGATGTATCTTCTCAACAAAGGATTCGAGAAGGCCCAGGCCGAACTGACCTTCAATGAGAAGATAGGTTTCCGGCCGGAAAACAGAAACGTGAGTGCGTATATCGTCTATCCGGTCAAGGCGCCCCTCGGTGACGGCACGATCTCCTATGGCGAAACCGTCAAGGTTCCCGTGATAGCCAAGGATTGTCTTGTTATTGAGACCGGCCTTGAAAAACCCAAAAAGGTAATACGCTATTCGGACTATGAACGCCTGGCGGATTCGGTTGTCCGCTCCTTTGAGCCGGTCGTTTTGACTTCGGTAGAAGATATCGTAAAAGTTCTTAAAGGCAGTGAAGGCGCCGTTCGGGTAGAAACGGGTCAGAACCGCCGGGATCGCGAGCTGGCTCTGCGTGTTATGGATACGTTAGGCGCCCGGGCAGGCATGCGATTTAACCTGAATGAGTGTATCGGAAGATCCGCGTCAGATGCGGCATGCCGCGTTATCATCGGCAGTTATGACGGCCTTCACAATCATCCGGATATTGGACGTTGCTTCACGGAAGAGCTTTACAGCCGTTATATCAACTGGCGAGATAAGAAAAGGTATTCGGCCGGTCTTATTGCCAGGCTGCCCGGCCGGGGAATTCCCGCGTTTTGCTTGATAGCCCCAAGACCGGATCAGCTCGCCAAACTGGGCGAGTATCTGACCAGAACGGCTCTGGCTGACAAAACCAAGGTTGTGCATTCCGCCAACACCAGAAAATTAGTCAATGACTATTCATTAAAAGTGGTGATACCGGACCGGGAGACTGTGTTAAAATTCAGGCCGCTTATCCAGGCGCCGCAGATGAGCGTCGAGGACAGCGCCGCAGCCCCGATCATTCGGTTTCATATTAGTGCTGAAGCAGACGGCAAGCAGATGCCGTTATGGCAGGATGGCATTGCCCCTTACCATTTCTGGGCCAGAAAAGAAGCGACGACGGCTCCGTGGCTGCAATCTCCAACGAGGCTTATTTCTCTCTCTGATCTGGCCAAAAAAGAAGTCACTCTGCATTTCCGGACGTCTTCTGTTGAAGAGAGAGCGTTGCCCTTTAAATCGGGCTTTCTGGATATCGCTATTATGGATGAATGAAAACCGGCAAGTCATAATTGATTCACAAGAGGCAAGGATAGGATGATATGAGACTGAAGAACCTGAAAGTACTTTCGGAAGCGGACATGAAGGAGATTCACGAGGCTTCCATCAATATACTGGAGGAGTGCGGTGTCAAGGTTCTCAATGCGCGCATGTTGAGCTTTTTGAAAGAGAAGGGATTGGACGTTGACAAAGAGGAGATGCTGGTTAAGTTTTCTCGCCAATCCGTAGAAGATGCTTTAGCTTCGGTCCCTGAGAGATTCGACGTGTTTAATCGCGAAGGAGAATTCGCTTTCGCGCTTGGCGACGGAGTTCCTAAAATAGCCGCCGGCCACAACGCGGTGTTCTGGTACGATTCGGATTCGGGTCTGACCCGTGAATCCACGGTGGCGGACGTGGAAGCGTTCTCCCGAATATGCCAGGCTCTTGAATGCCTGGACATGATTGGCGTTCCGGTCATGCCGCAGGATGTGCCGGTCCCGCAGGCCACGCTGCTTTACGGCCTGAAGGCGGTGGTGGAAAACAGCACAAAACCAGTCTATTTTTCGACGGACAATTGCAGGGCGAATGGCGCCTGCATCGAATTGCTGCGAGCCGCGTTCGGCGGCGACCTGAAGAATCAGGTGTATGGTATTTGCCAGCTTTCCCCGACGGCACCGCTATACTGGGAACAGGGCGTCATCGATGCCTTCTTTGACACCGTCGAAACGGGGGTGCCGATTTCTCTGCTGCCTGAGCCGATAGCCGGTATTTCCGCGCCGTATTCTCTGGCCGGCCTTCTCACGGTGAATAACGTGGAAGCCCTATCCGGCGTCGTCATGCTTCAGTTGCTCAAAAAGGGAATGAAGCTCATGTACGGCAATTCCTGGACCACGACCGACATGACCTCGGGCGCGGCCCTGGTCGGATCGACAGAGACGACGATCTGTCGAATCGCCGCCGCTCAACTGGCGAAATTCTACAAGATCCCCTCTCATACCACGGCACCGAATTCAGATAACCACGAACACGATGAGCAAAATGCGTGGGAGAAAACCTTCAGCCAGTTCTGCGCCGTGGCCTCGGGTCATGACCTCATCGTCAACTGTGGAATGTTCGCTACGGGACTGACCTGCAGTCATGAGCAGCTTCTGATGGACGAGGAGATTTCGGCGATGTCGAAGAGAATCGCCGCCGGCCTTACCGTCAGTCGAGACACGATTGCGGCGGACGTTATTAAACGGATTGGTCCCAAGGGGGATTCTTACCTGATGGACGAGCATACGATGAAATGGCTGCGCTCGGAGGAATATGTACGCCCCCGTCTGAGTGTTCGCGGCCCGCGGGCGGCCTGGACGGCCGAGGGCGGCAAAGACACGTATGCGCTGGCCGGGGAGAAAGCCAAGACCCTGGCGCAGACAGAACAGGGCCGGATCGAGCCGGGCCGGGCGGACAAATTAACAGAAATCATTAACCGTTTTGAGCAAGCAACACGATCATAAGAGGCATCGAAAGGGTCGAGCCAAGAAAGTGAGAAGTACCATGGCGAATTATATCAGACAAATGCCTAACGACGTTCCCATTTACAATGAGCTGAAATGTTATGGGGGGTATACATTGTTTGCGCCGTCATTTCAGAATCGCATGGCCTGGCTTATCGATATGAAAGGCAATGTGGTCCATTTCTGGGAGATGGAGCACCCGCCGGGGCTGAACTACAAGCTGTTGCCAAACGGGAATCTCATGTGGATGGGTCGAGGGCCCAATATCATACAAGGCTTGAACGCATCGGCCGACGAGCTGATCGAAGTCGACTGGGACGGCAATGAAGTCTGGCGCTATGACGATCCCTGTATGCACCACGATTTCGAGGTGCTTGACAATGGAAATATGATGATCATGCGACATGTCGAGCTGCCCACGAAGATTCAAAAGAGTCTTCGGGGAGGCGTGCCGGGAACGGAACTAAATGGCCAGACCTACGGGGTTCAGATCAGAGAGATCAACAGAGACGGAGAAACCCTTTGGCAGTGGAATAACTGGGAACATTTCGATCCCAACAACCATATCGAGTGCCCGTTTTGCGACAGGGAAATATGGGGTTATACCAATTCCGTCGATGTGTTCCCCAATGGAGACGTGATCTTGTCCGTTCGACGAATGAACAGCGTCATACGCATCAGCAAGAAGACGGGCAAGATCGTATGGGCGTGGGGCCCCGAGCAATTGCTCGGCCATCAGCACGATGTCAGTGTGACGGAACAGGGAACCGTTACAATTTTTGACAACGGGCTCCATCGGCAGATTCATACTCCCGGAGTGGATCACAATGATACATCGTGTTTTCACGCGTCCCGACTTCTCGAAGTCGACCCGGAAACCGGGGAGATTCTATGGGAGTACATTGATCCGATGCACCTGATCATATCGAATTTCTGCGGCAGTGTGCAGAAGTTGCCGAACGGCAACTATATGGCCTGTGACTCGGCGGCCGGGATTTTCTACGAAATCACCCCCGAGAAGGAAGTGATCTGGAAATACGTCAGTCCTTTCATTATCAATATTCCGGAAAAATTTGGTTGGAGTGTCACCCGGTTGATGTTCCAGGCCCATCGCTACGGCGTGGACTTCAAAGGATTCGAGGGCAAGGATCTGGACCCTGGAAACTATGAGTGGGTGATTCAGAAGAAATGCAAAGAAGAAAACATTGAAGAGGAATTGGTCAAACGACGGTTGGAAATGGCCGGTTATTAAAAACCTTTGCCGGCCGTTTCAGGTCCGGCCGTCGTTCAACGCAGGACATGAGCCAGCGATGTAAACGCCATGATAGGGAATAGGTATTTTTCGTTATGAGTAAATTCGTTCCGCCGCATGGAGGCATACTGAAACCTCTGCGTGTCGAATATGATCCTCCGCAGCACGTCGTCTTCAGGGAAGCCCAAACCCTTCTCCGCGTTCCTTTGTCCAGCAAAGAAGTGTCGGACCTGATCATGCTCGGTATCGGAGCGTTCAGCCCGCTGGATGGCTTTATGACCCGGGCAGACTATGAAGGTGTGCTCCGCGAGATGCGGCTGTCCACGGGCATATTATGGCCGATTCCGGTGACCGTCGCCGTGTCCGGAAAGATTGCCGAAAAAGTCGTTGACGGCCAGAACGTCGCCCTCGTTGATGCGCAGAACAACGTAATGGCGGTTATGACGGTGCGGGACGTGTTTTCCTATGACAAGCAAAAGGAAGCGCATCACGTTTTTGGCACAACGGACAAGCAGCATCCCGGCGTACGGAAGATTTATGACCAGGGTCAATTCTACATGGGCGGGCCCGTGGAGGTTCTGAGCGAAGGCGACTATCCGGATGTGTATTCGGAATTTGCCCGACCGGCCGAGGTCCGCAGGTTGTTCGAGAACAAGGGCTGGCATACGGTCGCTGCTTTCCAGACGCGCAATCCGATGCACCGCTCACATGAGTATCTGACCAAAATTGCCCTCGAGGTGTGTGACGGCTTGTTCATTCATCCGATTGTCGGCAAGCTCAAAGACGGTGACATCCCTGCTGAAACTCGCATGAAATGCTATAAGGTGCTGCTCGAACATTACTATCCCCGGGATCGCGTCGTGCTGAAGGTTTGTCCTCTGGAAATGCGTTACGGCGGGCCCCGGGAGGCGGTCCTTCATGCGATCATCCGACAGAACTTCGGTTGCAGTCACATGATCGTGGGGAGAGATCACGCCGGGGTGGGGGATTACTATGGTCCATTCGACGCTCAAGCGATATTTGATACACTCAAACCAGGGGATTTGCACCTGAGGCCGCTCAAGCTCGACTGGACCTTCTGGTGCTATCGATGTAACGGTATTGCGTCCATGAAGACGTGTCCGCACTCCCGGCAGGAAAGGCTGATGATCAGCGGGACCGATTTACGAACAATGC
>Ga0272442_10003679_pt1 | contig 21406 bp, 19 predicted proteins | sample SSMForm2O_FD_200262 | JGI IMG/M metagenome (GOLD analysis project Ga0272442, IMG submission 200262) | Marine sediment archaeal communities from Little Sippewissett salt marsh, Falmouth, MA, United States - SSM-Form-2O | ecosystem: Environmental > Aquatic > Marine > Wetlands > Sediment ... | reverse complement strand
GCTCGCCCGGGACTGTATGGACCACGCTGAAGCGGTGTTTTTCAAATGCGGCGGTATATTTCAATCCGCTGCCCGTCACGATGCAAACGACAGAGGCATCTTCCTGCACCACATTGTCCCGGAGCAGTTTTTTCAGGGCTGCCAGCGACACGGCCGACGCCGGCTGTCCGAAAATACCCTCGCCGGCAAGTTCTCCCTGGGCGCGGATTATCTCCTCATCACTGACGGCGGTCACGATACCGCCATGCTCCCTGAGCTTGCGCAACACCTCATTGCCGCTTGGGGGAAAGGGATTTTCTATGGCATGGGCAATGGTACTCGGATGCGGCACCCGAGAGACGTGCCCGGTGCCGGTCCGGTATGCCTCATGAATCGGCGCACATCCCTGTGCCTGGACACACACCATTGTCGGCACGGTATCGATGAGCCCATTCAGCTTGAATTCTTCGAAGCCCTTTAGAATCCCCCGGATGTTGCCGCCGGAACTGGTCGGCACGATCACATAGTCCGGACAGGTAAACTCGAGCTGCTCACACAGTTCGAACGCGATAGTCTTGGAACCTTCAACCCGGAAGGGGACATCGGAATTCATGAAGTAAATATCGTGCTGCTGCCCGAGTTCAAGACTCCGGAAGTAGAGATCGCCGTAATCACCATCAACCGCGATCAGGACAGGGTTGTAGACCGCAATGGGATTCAATTTTTCCGAGGGGATATCGCCGCCGACAAGCGTCACCGTTTTCAGACCGGCCCGGGCGCCGTATGCTGCCACGGACACGGCCATATTCCCTGAGGACACCGTGCCTATCCTGTTGTACCCGAGGATCATTGCATGGCGGAGGGCAACGACGGTACCCCTGTCCTTGAAGGACCATGTCGGATTCTGGGTTTCATTTTTAAACAGAAGGCGGCGTATGCCCAGTGCCCGGGCAATCGTATGCGATTCCATGAGGGGAGTGAATCCCTCGCCGAGCGACACGGTGCTGTCCTCTGTTGCGAAAGGTAGGAAATTTGCGTACCGCTCGAACACTGTCTGGGTCAGGCTATTGCCCTCGTTTATCCGTCCCCTTATCATTTCAACGGCCAGAGGTTCTCCACAGGCATCACATCGCGGATGACTCCGGCGGATCGGATATTGTTTTTCGCACTGGGTACAGATGAGACTGAGGTTCTTCATTATTCACTGCGGCATTACTTCTTGACTACCAGAATAGGTAGATTAGCCCGCTTGACCAGCTTGTACGAAACCGACCCGAGTAACATGTTGTCGATATTACTCTTGCCGTGGGAACCGGCAATGATGATTGACGCGTTTTCTTCGTCGGCCACCCGCAGGATCTCATCGCACGGACCACCCTTTTCAATCCTGATTTTTACCTTGAGCCCGCTTTCCTCCAGTTCATTCACGACAGGGCTCAGTTCACTGCGTGTCCGCGTCTCCATATCGCCGATGATGTGCGGGATATCCTTTTTCGCGAATCGCGCCAGATCGTTGAGACCCCGCCGGTCTATCACGTGGAGAATGATCACTTCCTTCGCCCCGGCACCCTTCAACTCTTTGATAAACTCCAGGGCCTTGGTTGCTTCATCCGAAAAGTCGGTCGGGTACAAAATCTTCTCATACATGCTAACCCTCCTTTCAATGCATCACATCCGTTGCGCATTGCCATTCCACGGTATTCGTTTCCGCATACCGTCTTACCGTATCGGGTATCATTGCCTTGCCCGGGGAAGCCCGGGGAATTCAGGCATGTTCAGCAAGAGAAGTTACACCATCAATGGTCTGATAGTAACAGGTAACGACAATGTTTACCACGCAAAAGAACGTTTACGCACCCCGCCACGCTCGTCACCACTGCCCCGCATTCGCCTTGTGTGCCGGGATGCACCTCACTCACTCTTGTCCTTACTGCCTCCGAAAAGATTCTTGAGCCCGTCGGGAAGTTTGTCAGAAATATCTTTGGGAATCTTAAAGCCCGAGTCTTCATCGGACGTACCGCCGCCGTTCGTACCGGAACCGCCGGCCACCAGTTCCACCATGGTTGCAACTTTCTGGTAATCCGAAGGGACCTTAAAAAGCTTCGCCGGCTGACGGCCCGACTTGATATTGCGAAGCTCGGTCACGGTGCCATCTTCGCTTTCGGTTTTAAGCGGTAAATCCAGTCGCGGCGATTCCCAGACAGTCGTCTCGAGTGTCCGCGAAAACCCGAAATATTTCACCTTCGTTTGCACACGTTTTTTGGTACATTTGAATCCGTTGATCGTTTCCGTGCCGAGTATTTCTTCATTCTTCGTGACATGCATATTCAGGGCTTTGTTGAGTTCCTGTTCATCAAGCGGCCGCTCGAAATAGGTCTTGGCCTTGGGATTCAGCATCCAGTGAATCTTGGTGTCCTGCCGGAAGATGTTGACCATCGTATTTTCGGAATCCGGGGGTTGAAACTCCATCCTGATCTTTTCAGGAGCCATAAAAACCTTCCCCGAGTTGAGTACTTTACCGCTCGGATCGACCGTTACCTGGTCTGCCGAAAAGTTCCTCATCTTCGCACAATGACCGGTACTGATGCCGCCTCCCAGAATAAGAGACACCACAAGCGTTATCACCCACCATTTTCCCCTACCGAACGACCATTCCATCATTTTTTCCTCCCACAATCAATTTAATTCGTATGAACACACTGATACCGTTCAAGTGCCTTCCCCCCGCGGGGAACGTCCCGGCATATCTCTCACTATCAGAACAATTCTGCAATATAAAAAAAGAGCACCACACATGCAAACGCCATTTTGATGCCGGTACTGACAGCAAACCCCACAAAAACCCCCCATCCCGCACGCAGCGCGTCCTTGCCGCCTTTTCGGATAACCAGTTCACCGGCAATGGCCCCGAGAAACGCACCGACAAATATACCGAAGGGGGGCACGAAAAAAAACCCCACCACCGTGCCGATCACCGATCCCGCCACGCCTGCCTTCGATGCCCCGTATCGTCGTGCACCGCCGGCGGGAATGATATAGTCCAGCACCACGACAACTGCCGTGATCACTCCCATGACGACCAGAAATGTTGTGCTGAAAGGTTCCCAGTGTCTGGCATACGAGAGCACAATCAGCGACAGAAAGCTGATCGGCGGCCCCGGTATGACCGGCAGGATACATCCGATCAGGCCCACCAAGGCAAGCAATAAGCCGAGGATAAGTAATGTGATCGTCACAGCCGAGCTCCTGATATCGTTTTCGTGTTGTGCAAGTGTACAATACAGTATATCCTAACGCAAATAAGAAGATGCACTGACAGCCATGATTTTACCGGTTATCACGAGCGGAAGGTCGATATGCGCATATATGCAGTTGCCGATATCCATGGCCGGGATGAACGACTTGCCATTATCAACTCGAATATCCGGCATCACAATCCGGATATACTGGTCGTTGCCGGTGATATATCGAATTACGTCCGGCCGGCCCGTGTGCTTGCAGTATTGAACGCGCTGCCGGTACCGGTGCTCCTGATCCGGGGCAATACCGACAGAAGACGCCTCGAACAGCTCATCCCGGCGTATCCCAACCTTTCGGCGCTGCATCTGACCTCACAGGTCAGGCACGACATCAATTTCGTCGGATGCAGCGGCACAACCCTGCTGCCCTTTACGTCGAAAATACGTTTTCGCGAACACCCCGTCATTCACCGGCTTGCACCGCTTCTCGATGAAGATTCGGTACTAATCGTCCATCCACCGCCACGGGGCGTGCGCGACGAAGTGTTCGGACGGGTGCATGCCGGATCCCCGGGCATCAGAACGCTGATCGAGGCAAAGCGACCGCGGCTTGTCATCTGTGGTCATATCCATGAGCGCCGCGGGGTAACATTCCTCGGTGCGACCTGTGTGGTGAACTGCAGCATCGGCCACTCCGGAGGCGGCACCCTGATCGAACTTGCCCCATCCGCCCTCCCGTCCGTCAAAATGCTTTAGAGTCAGGGGTGCTGCCGTCATTTCGAAGACTGCCTTCCAACTTCAGAGCCCTCACGGCTGCCACCAACCGCATGTGCACCGTGCGTAAGTACATCCCGGCATACAACGTCAACAAGATGCTGTTTTTCCATACATAATTCGACGTATGTTCCTCACGCCCGTATTTGTCAAAATTTTTTCTAAACTAACTTATGGATATTACCGATACTTTCCATGATACTCATCGAGAAATATGCCATCGGAAGGTCATTCGGGGGAAAAACCGGCGGATATATGGCTTTTACGGATTAAAGGGGGGAGAGTATCCTTGTCTCACGAAAACGATACCTTATTTCTCTCGCTGGCCGATCACATGCTTGACGGGGTAATCCTCGTGGGCTGGGAGGGCACGGTTATTTTTGCCAATCGGGCAGCCGCGCAATTAATGGAACTCGACTCTCCTGCAGACGGGATAGGGCTCAGTATGCTGGGGTTTATCCATCCCGATTCCCGAAAGGCAGTCATGGAAGACCTCAACCTCATACGGGAAGGCAAACGGGGCTTCGAGGCAGATTACCGGTTTTATAAACTGGTGACCAGACAAGGTACTGAAAAGTGGATTGAAGCCATCGGTACCCAGGTGGCGTTCCGGGGTCAGACAGCCGACCTGGTGACGATGAGGGACATTACCGCCCGGAAGACGGCTCATGAGGCACTGCAGAACAAAAAGAAATTATACCGGTCCCTCATGGATCAGGCACCCATCGGTCTGTGTACCATCGATACAGCGGGCAACATCCTGTATGTCAACCTCCGAATTAAAAAGATTACAGGATATTCACGAAAGGAATTACTGGGCAGGAACATCTTTCAGTTGGATATGGTCGATCCCAAAGCCCGCGCGGATTTCAGTGACAGGCTCAATAATCGACTCCAGGGAGGCGGGGCATTCCCCATCGAAGCCCGGTTCGTCCGTCGCGACAACCGGATTGTGTGGCTCGACATCACCGCACGAGCCGTCTCAGAGGGAGACAGGATCATCGGGTTTCAGATTGTTGTCCGAGACATCACAAAGAGAAAAAAGGCTGAAGAGGAAAAGGCCAAACTGGAAGCTCAGCTGCAGCGGGCCCGCAAGATGGAGGCCTTGGGCACACTGGCAGGAGGCGTGGCGCATGACCTCAACAATGTACTCGGCGGCCTTGTCAGTTATCCGGAGCTGCTGCTCATGCAGTTATCGGAGGACAGTCCGTTACGAGGTCCCATGACGACTATTCAGCAATCGGGCATGAAGGCGTCCGCCATCGTCAACGATTTGCTCACACTGACGCGTCGCGGAGTTGCCCATCCCGAGGTGTTGAATCTCAACGACCTCATCGTCGCCCAGTGCCACACACCAGAGCACGAAAAACTTCTGCACTTTCACCAGAATGTGACCGTCGAGTTGCATCTCGACGAACACCTGTTGAATCTGTCGGGGTCACCGGTGCATCTATCAAAAACCGTCATGAACCTCATTTCCAATGCCGCTGAAGCCATGGAAGACGGGGGAACTATCATCGTGTCGACGGCCAATCGCTACATCGACACCCCCCTCTCCGGATACGATAGCGTCCGGGAAGGCGATTACGTGATCCTCAGCATTGCGGATACGGGCATCGGCATTTCCCCGGAGGATATGGACCGGATTTTCGAACCCTTTTATACGAAAAAAGTCATGGGACGGAGCGGGACCGGCCTGGGAATGGCTGTCGTCTGGGGCACCGTCAAAGATCATGATGGATACATCGACATCAAGAGTACAGCGGGACGCGGCACGAGTATCACGCTCTATTTCCCGGCAACCCGCCGGAAAATAAAACGCAAGTCCCTCCCCGGTCCCCGTGAAGAGTACCTGGGACATGGTGAACGCGTTCTCATCGTCGATGATGTCGCGGAACAGCGCCTCGTCGGCTCCACCATGCTGCAGGAGCTCGGCTATCGCGTGAACACCGTCGCGAGCGGTGAAGAAGCCCTGGAGTATCTGAAGGAACACACGGCCGATCTCGTGGTCCTCGATATGATTATGGATCCGGGTATCGACGGGCTTGAAACGTATAAGCGGATGCTCGACATCAACCGGCATCAGAAGGCCATCATCACCAGCGGATACTCCGAATCGCAACGCGTGAAAGAGGCCCAGGATTTGGGTGTCGGAACCTATATCAAAAAACCGTATCTCATGGAACAGCTGGGCCGTGCCGTCAGGACGGAGCTGGACACGGACCTTAACGTTACCGCACCTGGGCCGTAGCCCCGTCAACCGCCTGCCAGGGCTCGGCCCGGCCGCCGAGGCAGCGTGCCAGAAACTCCTCCACCCGACCGTAGAAATCGAGCCGGTTTTCCGGACGGGCAAAGCCGTGTCCCTCATCGGGATACACAATATAGGTAACGGGCAGGCCCTTCGCGCGCATGGCCGTCACGACCTGCTCGGCCTCGGCGATCTTTACCCTGGGATCATTCGCACCCTGGGCAATCATGAGGGGCACCCTGATATTTTCAACGTGGAAGAGGGGCGAGATTTTTCGATTGAATGCATCATCGCGCTCTACATCACCGATCCGCAGAATCATCCGGCGCTTAAACGGCACCCAGTAGGGTGGCACGCTCTCCATGAGGGTCCGGAGGTTTGAGGGTCCCACGATATCGACGCCACATGAATACAAATCCGGTGTAAAGGTAAGCCCTGCCAGGGTTGCGTATCCGCCGTAGCTCGCCCCCATGATGGCGATTTGCGCGGGATCGGCGATCCCCGCACCAATCGCCCACTGCACGGCATCGGTCAGATCATGCTGCATGGCCCCCACACCCCACTGGCCGTTTCCGGCATTGAGAAACGCCTTGCCGAACCCCGTCGAACCTCGAAAATTGACCTGCAGGACCCCGTACCCGCGGTTGGCAAGCCACTGCACCTCGTTATCCAGTCCCCAGCCGTCACGGGCCCACGGACCGCCGTGTACGAGGAGCACCAGGGGCACCGCCTTCGCCTCGGTGCCGGGTGGAAGGGTCAGATAACTCACCAGTTCGAGGCCGTCCCGTGCCTTAATGATGAAGGGCCGCATGGCCGCCAGGGTATACTGCCCGAGATCCGGCCGGTGAACGAAGAGAAACCGGGCATGGCGCCGTTCCCGGTCATACAGATAAAACGACACAGGCCCGGTATCCGAAATGAATGCAACGGTCCACTTCTTGTTTTCCAGATCGCGGCCGGTAATACTGAACACCCCGTTTTCGATCTGCCGCAGCAGGGCAAAATCCTCCTTCACTGCATCATCCAGGACGGACCACTCCGGCATCAGGTAATTGAAACTGACGGCCTCGATCCCGTATGTATCGGGATTCTGGAGTATGCGACCGATATCGGCCTTCTCGTTCCGAATAAGCGTCCGCAGTTCGGCGCCCGTCTTTGAATCAACCTCGACAAGCCGTGTCGTATCGGACCCCACGGAGGTCGTCATGTAGAGATTTCGGTTGCCCTCGGCGAACCCCACCACCCCGCCGCTTTCCCCGAAGGGCAGCCGGAGCAGCTCCCGCCAGGGCGAACCTTTCCCGTCCCGCACCCTGATAATGGTGCCGCCGTCCTGCCGGTCCGTTGCCACGGCAACCCTGACGACGAAATTGTGATCGGTCACCCAGCCGCCTACATCGCCGGGGTTCTCCGTATCGAGGGCCAGCGCGCCCGTCACCAGATTCAGGCGGTACAGGTCGAAGACCTGCGGATCGCGCCGGTTGAGCGCCACATACACCTCATCGGAAAAGTGCCTGTCGGTGATGACATCCTGCACCCGTACACCTGTAAATGGCGTCAGGTCCCGCGTTTCCCGCGTCGCCAGGTCCGTTACATACAAATGCCAGTTTTCGTCCCCGAGTTTATCCTGGATATACCCGATCTGTTTCCCGTTATAGGCCCACTGGTAACTCCTGATCCCCCGCGTGCGGTCGTCGGTAATCATTCGGTCGTCGTCCTTCCCGATGGTCTTCACCCAGACATTCAACACCCCCCGGGCAGACGGCGCAATGTACGAAAGCATCCTGCCATCCGGCGAGATGCGGACACCTGCCTTCAACGGATTCCCGAAGAGCACGTCCCGCGGGATGAGGGACACGGTCGGAGTTTTTTTCAGCGGAGACGGCGGCACGCCGTCCTTATGGACCGGCGCACAGGCCGCGAGAACAATACACAACAGGCCCATGGCCGCAATGATCTTTTTCATGACTGTGATCCTTTCGACGGGTCCAGCGGCATGCCAGAGACACGCCCCAGCCCGGGGGATTCGCACCTCGTTAAAAGTGCACCTATTAAAAGAATACCATAAAATTTCCGGCAAAAGTAAGATCATTTACACAACGAATAATCGAAGGGTCGCAAACGACACTGGTGATGGGCCGCATAAGGTCACGCGTCTACTATCCGGATTCGGCAATATCGATAAAGATATTTTGTTGCTACCGCTTAATAGTGACCTGTAAACTTGACAAATCGCCACAATCGAATATTATTCGCGAGGAAGCTCTTTTCGTACGCAAGTAGCTAATATGAATGATTTTAAGAGTCGTAATCTTAGAAAATGAAGAAGCAAGTTCTATTGGCATCCGGAGCAATCCTTCTGCCGTTTCTCATTGAAACGATCATGATGCTTATCGTAGAGCCTCTTTAAGGACACGAATGCCGAATAATGGGGTCGGACCAAGATAACTAATTGATATAACGTTCAAACGTGTTCAACCCCCCCTTATTTTATCCTTAGAGCCGCTATTTTAGGTCCACAATAGTGGCTCTAAGCGTTTCAAAGGTGTCGCTGAAAACTTATGGCCCCAAGCTAATCATCATTACATCCCCGGTTGTGCCTGGCATATTACGCATCGCTGTCACAAGCAAGAGTTCTTACTGAAATTCTCAAGAAAACCACGTGTTTCTTACAATGCTCATTTTGACACCAAAAAGGATGTTCGAAACCCGAAAAACACCCGTTTCTGGAACATCAGTAACGACATATCAGCGGGGTAACCTGGTCCGACCCCAAATATTCAGCTTTTTGCGCACGCCACAGCGGTGAAGCAGGGTTGCCGCATGGAAGCGGTCGGAAAACTCGTCAATCTTATCACAAATGCGAACATCAGCTTGTGTTTGGGAGGCGATCTTGGTATGGTGCGTGTGGGTTCTTTCCTTTTGATATTATTGTATATTCTGGGAAACTCACTCTAAATCAAACGGGTGTGGCCTTCAAGTGTGATCTGTAATAAAATCTACATGTTAAACCATATCACGCCTCGTGTCTGTGAATCCCGAAAGTTGAGTATTCATTTAATCGAGTTGAAAAAGAATGACGAAATTTAATAGCAAAAACGAACCGGACTCTGGAGTGGTGTATAGCGTAATGCGAAAACACGTATCCGTGCGACCCATAATTTGCGGCGTGGTGTTCATTCTCCTATTTTTCTTTGTGAGGAATGTTGCTTGCGAGACGACAACGCTGCAAAAACAGTTTGCAAACGAGTTAAGAGCACTGCACAAACAATATCAATTCCCCGGCGCCACTGCTGCTTTTATTCTAGCCAACGGGACTACTGGCGTTGCTGCAGTTGGCCTGGTTGACGTTGAAAATGATATTCGCATGCAGCCGGATTCACGCATGCTGGCGGCGAGTATCGGTAAAACCTTTTTTAGCACCACCGTGCTGGCGTTGGCAGAGGAAGGTAGCGTGTCTCTCGATGATTCGATTTCAACCTGGCTTGATGATTGCGCATGGTTTGTCCGGCTGCCAAACCATGATCAAAGCACGGTGCGCCATCTTCTCACCCATACCTCCGGCATACCGAATCATGTTGAGTCGGAATCGTTTATACAGGCGTTCCAAGATGGGAGATTTTTAACAGATAAACCGCCGACACCGGAGCAATTGATCGCGTTTGTGTTGGATCAGCCGGCGTTGTTCAAACCTGGAGAGGGGTGGTCCTATTCGGATTCGGGATATTTGCTGGTCGGACTCATCATTGAAAAGGTGACCGGTCACAGTTTTTATAAGGAGGTTTCCCGGCGTTTCCTTGTGCCCCTGCATCTGGATTTAACCAGCCCCTCTAACCGTCTTGAAATTCACGGATTGGCTTCCGGCTATATGAATAAAAACAACACATTTGGCCTGCCGGCGAAAACCACAATCCACCCCGGTGTTATGGCCTGGCATCCGGGAATTGAGGGAGCCGGAGGCGGCTTTGTCAGCAATCCCAAAGACCTGGTCGTCTGGGCCAAAGCGCTGTATGAAGGCAAAGCCATGGACGGCAATTACCGTGACGCTCTGCTGAACTCGGTACCCATCAGTGGCGAAAGCCACGATGTTGGTTACGGTATCGGAGTGGCAATTCATCATGACGGTCCTTGGGACCCCACTTATGGTCATGGCGGATGGATACCTGGTTACAGTTCCGATCTACGGTATTATCCGAAACATGAGATCGCCATTGCCTTTCAACTCAATACTGATATTGGAATTGTCGATGACTCCACGCCGGTCATGCGGGAAATGGAAGCCCGGCTGGCTCAAATCATCATCCAGGCCAAAAACGAATAATGTTATTATAAAGACATGAGGAACCACACAATGAGAAACGATTCCCAAGTTACGCAAACAGATTCAATACCATTCATCTCAATGGTGCCGTTTCTCCTTATAACGTTTCTTATTTCCTGGAGTATTCTGGCCCTCTTTATCCTGCTTCCCGAACCCATGGGCCGGCTATTCGGGCAATTGAGCGGAAGTCACCCGTTGTTCTTTCTTGCCGTGTGGGCACCGGGAATTGCCGCATTCATCATTATCAGTTTTAAGTCCGGATTTCGCGGGTTGCGGCGTTATCTCTCTCGAGTCCTGCGCTGGCGTACCAGCTATATCTGGTATTTATTTTTACTTGTCGGGATTCCCCTTGTTTTTTATGCTGGCTCAGCCTGGAAAGGAACTTTGTTCTCTGACCCGTTTCCCGTTACCTCATTACGGGCGCTGCTGCCTGCCCTGCTGCTGGGGATAATCAAAGGTCCGGTGGAAGAGTTTGGCTGGCGCGGATTTGCGCTGCCGTTGATGCAGCGAAAATTTGCGCCGTTCTGGTCGGGATTGGTGTTGGGAATGATGTGGGGCTTTTGGCATCTGCTGGCGTTTATGGCGAGCGGCACCCAGCAAAGCGCCTGGTCCTTTTTGCCGTTTTTTATCGGCACCATCACCATCAGCCTGATCATGACCGCCCTGTTCAACGATTCAAAAGGCAGCATCCTCTTGCCGGCGCTGATGCACTTTCAATTAATGAACCCGATCTGGCCGGAGGCGCAACCGTACGACACCTATCTTTTGACCTTCATCACGGTTATTGTGGTTTGGGGTCACCGCAAAACGATGTTCAGTAAAAGCGGCGGAATCACTGAAATTGTTCCCCGCACCGAATGCCGGATTATTGCCGATAAAGATAGTTCAGTGTCACTGTAACCAAAACAGCCAGTGTTTATGCGGACGAGCCACAATTCTAAGTACAGCTTTTCGTGGCGACTTTTCTAAGCAAATCAAATATATTGAAATGAACAAAAGATTAACCACGACAGCGTTATACTTTTTCCGAAACGTAAATGGGACGCATATTCTATAGATATAGAAACTGAACGGGCCTAACCCTTTGCTGCACCCGACTGCAACAACCGAAAGGAATGATACTATGAAAATTGCTGTGCTGAATGGAAGCCCAAAAGGTGAATCGAGCATTACCCTGCAATATGTAAACTTTATCCAAAAAAAATTTCCCCAGCACGAATTTAAGGTTTTTCATATTGCTAAAAGTATCAGAAAGCTGGAGAAAGACAGCGATTATTTCGGGACAGTAATCGATGAAATTAACGACGCAGATGGTGTCTTGTGGGCTTTTGGCTTATGGGTGCTGGTTGTAGCTGCGCAGTACATGCGATTTATAGAATTGATTTCAGAAAGATCAGCAGAAAAAGCTTTCAAAAACAAATATACGGCGGCGTTATCAACCTCAATTCACTATTTTGACCATATTGCTCACAACTATATCAGAGCCGTTACGGAAGATCTCGAGATGAAATACACTGACGGTCTTTCTCTTGATCTTCTTGACTTAAGAAAAGAAGATGAAAGGAATACTATTGTTACGTTCGCTGAAAGTTTTTTCAATGCGATTCAGCACAAATACGCAACATCAAAATTGTTTACGCCCCTGACATACAGCGAGTTTAATTACCAGCCATCGCCTGCGACAAATAAAATTCATATCACCGGTAAAAAAATCATTGTCTTGACGGATGCATCAGACGGTAACTCGAATCAAAGAAAAATGGTCAATAGATTTCTGGCATCATTTAATTCTGAGAGTAATGTGGAGGTTGTTCAGCTTGATGATATCGATATAAAAGGTGGATGTCTGGGATGCATGCAGTGTGGTTACGACTACAATTGCCAGTATAAGGACGGATTTGCCGATTTTTATAATAATCAGGTCCGAACAGCGGATGTCATAGTATTCGCCGGATCTGTCAAAGGACGATTTTTATCTTCACAATGGAAGACATTTTACGACCGGGCTTTTTTCTGGAATCACACCCCATCACTGGTTGGAAAGCAACTTGGGTACATCATTTCCGGCCCCTTGAGTCAAATACCTAATCTTATTCAGTATCTTGAAGCGTCTTCATTTGCCAGGCAGGATTCAAATCATGTTGATATTATAACTGACGAAAGTGAAGATTCCCTTGAAATAGACAACCTCCTGCAGAATTTTGCAGAACGTCTGGTACGTTTTTCCGAACAGAACTATATCAAACCCAAAAATTTTCTTGGAGTCGGTGGGCATAAAATATTTCGTGATGATATCTGGGGACGGCTTCGCATGATATGGCAGGCAGACTACCGGTATTTTAAGAAGCATGGGAAGTACGACTTTCCGCAGAAAGATTATGGCGTTCGAATTGCCACTGTTGTAATGATGGTGTTGACGAAGATTCCCAAATTCAGAAAGAAATTTTACAATAATCTGAGTAAGATGCCCATTAAAAGGATGCAAGGGCTTATTAAAAAATATTAGAAGGAAAGCGGGTCACATCTGAAATATTAAAGATTGATTCGCATAGGTTACCGGCACGTTCGGCATCACGCCGCAATAATTTCCTTCAACCAAATGCCATACGTTTAATCACCGCTTCTGCGCGGGAAGGTCGGGTGTCTCCCATAGGAATACTCGACAGCTTCAAGCGCACTATCATGGGTGGAGGCCATGGACAACAGAATCACCGGGAATCGTGCGCTGCAGATCCTTACAATGGCCGTTAGACGGCACAATCAGAAACTTGTCGGAATATAGTCGGAGACATTGAGACATTTTTCCTTGGAGTATGTTTCTTCGATTGACTTTGAAAGACCAGCTGTGGCAATTTAAGTAAGTGTCCATTTTTCGAGGAGAAATATCGTCTATTCTGCATTATACTGCGTTCCTTATTGATATTGTTCATTCAATTTAATTAAAAGGAGGCAACGCATGTCTATGCTCTTTACACCAATAAGCTTGGGGGATGTGCAGCTCAAAAACCGATTTATCCATTCTGCAACATACGAAGCGATGGCGTTCGAAACGGGTGAGGTAAGCGATAAGCTCGTTAAAAGATATCAAAATTTGGCAAAAGGGGACGTCGGTCTGATTATCCCAGGTTATATGTTTGTTCATCTGCTGGGTCGGTGCACTAAGTATCAAATGGGAATCCACAGTAATGATATGATTCCCGGTCTGAGAAAACTTGTTGAAGCGGTCCATCAAGAAGGCGGCAAGATAGCGTTTCAATTGGCCCATGCAGGGAGGCAGACCACTAAAGCCGTGATTGGGCAAACGCCACTCGGCCCTTCCAACAAAGGAAGGGATCCCATCTATTTCGTCAGGCCCAAGGAGATGAGTGCGGATGATATCCAAGAGGTGATCCGGGCATTTGGGAACGCGGCAGGCCGGGCAGTCGAGGCCGGCGCGGATGGCATCCAGCTGCATGCCGCCCATGGCTACCTGATCAACCAGTTTATTTCGCCTTTTTTCAATCACAGAAAAGATGCATGGGGCGGCTCCGATGCGAATCGCTTTCGTTTTTTAAAAGAGCTCATTTCAGAGGTCAGGAATGCATTGCCACGGGGAATGCCTCTTTTGATAAAATTAAACACCCACGACTATACACCCAAAGAAGGAATCACTCCTTCTTTGGCGGTTACCTATGCAAGGTGGCTGTCGGATTTGGAAATCGATGGATTGGAGATAAGCTGTGGATCAACGATTTACTCGTTTATGAACATGTGCCGGGGTGATGTGCCGGTGAAGGAACTGGTGCAGGGCCTCCCACTTTGGAAAAAGCCTTTGGGCCACCTAATGATGAATGGTATGGTCGGAAAGTATGACCTTGACGAACCATACAATCTTGAAGCTGCAAAGATGATAAAACCTGTCCTGGGGGAAATCCCTTTATTCGTTGTGGGTGGTTTTCGAAAGGTGTCACAGATGACAGAAACATTAGAGAAACAATATGCTGATTGTATCTCGATGAGTCGTCCTTTTATCAGGGAACCCTTCATTGTAAAAAGGATCAAAGAAGGCAAGACCGAGACCGTTGCCTGTGTCTCGTGCAACAGGTGTTTTGCCGCCATCGCGAATAATATGCCCCTACAGTGTTATATTAAGGGACTTCCGTCAGTATGAACGCTGCGTACTATGAAATTTTGGTTCTTCGTGGTGGTGCAGGTTCGGAATCGAATTAAGGATACCGGAACCCTCTTAACCCTTCAGTTGGCCCGACAGGTTTACCGTTGCGCTGCATCCCTGCCGGTGATTTCATCGCTATGCCCTCACGATAAAGGAGGTCAAACAGGAGTAATGTTTAGATGACGGGCTTGATCATCGTTGGCTTTTTCATATTACTTGTTTCTACAACCATGACTATGGTCGGCAAAGGAGGCGGTAATTTCTATGTTGTCATTCTGACGATAGCCAACATCCCCATGCACGAGGCGGCGACAACCGGTCAGTTTATCCTTTTTGCAGCATCCGTCGCCTCGATGGTAATCTTTCAAAAGAATCAATCGGTATCATGGTCTCTGGCTGTGTTAGTGGGCACGTTCACAGCAGTATCGGCCCTGGGAGGTGGGTATTTTTCCCATCTGTACAGCGGTTTCTTCTTAAAGCTGATATTCGCCGGTATGCTGCTGATGGCGGGATTAGTCATGCTTGTTCCTGTCTCCGAGAATCAGCGTAGTGCAGAGCAGAATCATTTCGGAAGCATAGTTCTGCACTCCGGCAGTGCAACATATCATGTAAACCTGTGGATTGCAGTGCCGGCCATGGTGTTGACGGGGTTTGGCTCCGGAATGGTGGGGGTATCGGGGGGATCTTTTTTGGTTCCCTTGATGGTTGTGGCCTGCGGTGTTTCGATGCACACGGCAGTCGGGACGGCCTCCACGCTGATCGCGGCAACTGCTTTTATGGGCTTTACCGGGCATGCCATTCAAGGAGATTTCAATCCTTTATGGGCCATTCCTCTGGCCGTTATCACGGTGATTGGAGGATTACTGGGAGGTAAGCTGTCATTGGAAACGAAACCTGAATATCTAAAACGTCTATTCGCGTATACGAATTGGCTGGCAGCCCTTTTCATGATTGTCAATGCGGTATACACAAAAGGAATCCTGTAATATACTAAACATCATGAGACACAGCACCGGATTTCGAATCCGCTGAATTTTATAAAAACCGATGAGCCAAATCGTAACCAACAAAAAATGATTCATTGAGAGGAAAAAACATGTTTAGTATAAAACAAACCGGAATGGATCGTTTAGATATTGTGATGAGCGGGAAGTTAGACACCGAGGGAATGAAAATGGTCTTGGACGAACTTGTGAGAAAATCAGAAAATATAGAAAATGGCACGATGCTTTATGATGTTATTGATTTTCACCTGCCATCACTGGGTGCAATTGTCATTGAATTTTCCCGCCTGCCGTTGATGTTTGGGCTTATAAAAAAATCAGGCGCGCTGCGGTGTTAACCAACAAGACATGGTTAAAGAAAGCAAGTGAATTTGAAGGAACCTTCTTCCCAGGGCTTGAAATCAAGGCGTTTAAGAGAGATCAAAAAGAACAGGCGGAGACCTGGTTGTCATGTAAGAGCGAACCGGCACCAAGTAATAACTCATGACACCCCGGATCATAAAACGCAACGTTATTTTATGGCCGAAAGCGCAAAACAAAGTGTTCGGCATCCGATGGAATTTTGTGATACAAACAGGATGCCGGTGCACACCCATCGTTGCCGGATCAGCGATGGAGTCGGTCCCCGGTGAACGTTTGCGTTAGAATGGAGATTTGTATGGATGAAGCACATTATACCAAATTATTAGATTTGATAGAAAAAGGAACGGTTCTTATGGATGTCAACCGACGCTATAGTGGGGCTGCGTTCGGCGGAAAGGCAGGAGGGTTTTTGTTCACACTCCTTTTTCTCGGGAGTATTGTCGGTGGCATCATCTTTCTGTTCAAGGCGATGTATTCTTATTTTTTCGCCTCGCTGATCGGTCTTGTTCTACTTCTGATCATCTGGTCGAATATTGCCGTGCATTATTTTTACAAGCGCGCACGCCAAGACTTCGACTTTTTCCGCACAGCGTATCAGACAGGCATCGTCCGTCTGAGGGTCAAAGATTCGAACATTCTTGTGGGTAGTCCCGAACCATGGGATGCAATCTTCACAGCCGTGAAGCTATCGAAGGAAAAGAGCCCATCCTGAATGTTGAACATTGCCCTGGGCAGATCGGATGACAACCGGCAGTACTAATCCGAAGACCGACCGAGTTTCGGTAAGAGGGCGGCCTTTTTGCTGCCGAGTTTCGAGGCGGGGAATGCATTTCCATGACCCGGGAAAATCGTGTGCACACCTTTTTCGAGCAGCAGGTCCCAACTTGCAAGAAGCTGCGGCACATCGTCTGCAAAGGGCGGGAAGATCGGGCCAAGACCGAAGGGCAGATAATTGATGGCAAGATCGCCCACACACGTCGTACCATCCGATAGCACGACCGATAGCGACCCCGCCGAATGGCCCGGCGTCGGCACAATCGTACCTGATATGCCGAATCGCTCCAGGGGCATTTCTCCCGTGACAACGATCTCGGGATCGACGGCATCGAACGCAAACAGTGACGGCCTGAGGCTGGAGAGCCGGGTACCGAGGCCCATTTCCAATCTGCCGATACGATTTGTCCCGCGGGGGAATACCACGCGGCCGTATCGCAACAGCGGAGCCTCGTTTGCGTGAACCGCCACGGGGCATTCGCAGAGCGCTTTGATGGCATTCAGGCTGCCGACATGGTCGTAGTGGACGTGGGTGATAACGATAAGTTCGATCTGCGAGGGACGGATGCCCCCTTTATGCAACAGCCGCTGTAATTTTCCGGCTCGGCCGGCATTGCCCGCATCGACGAGGAGATACCGCTGTTGCTCCCCGATCAGGTAGACGTTCGATGTTCCCAAAGGTATTTTCAGGATATGTGTCATCCGTGCGTTCCTCCTGTTGCCACCGATACTGTATGCAGGCTGTACGCAGTCTTCATGCAAAGCTTTTGAAAAACGGATCATCGAAATTACGGGGGGTGATTGCGCGTGTGCCCGCTTCAATCTCCTTGACCATCGCCACAATTCTATTATTCACGGGGGTCGCGATACCCTGCTCCAGTCCCTTGGCCACGATATAACCATTCAGGTAATCGATTTCGGTGGGCCTACCCCGCTCGAGTGACTGCAGCATCGACGACTTCAGCCGCCGGTATTTGAATCCCACGATCCGTACCGTCAGATGACGCCTCAGATTATCGAGTATGCCGTCCCCCTTTAACAGCCGGTAATAATCGAGCTTGCCGGCATATACCTCAACCGTAAGTCCCATGGCATCGGCCACGGCAATGGCTTCTCGCATAATCGCCATGAAGATATTGCGGACCTTTCTGGCGGACAGCATCTGCCCGAGATACAGTCCGCAGACTGCCCCCAGGGTCGTGATGCAGGCATTGACTATCAGTTTCGAATACAGGTGCCCTCTGATATTGGCGGAAATTTCGACCGGCACCACACTGCCAAGCATTTCCTGCAGCATCCCGAGACGCGGCTCCTCTTTGGGACCAATGCTACCGATCACGAATTCACCCGTCGAGGTCATCTCGAGCTCACCCGGGCCATGCATGGTGCCGCCCCATCCCACGACGCAGCCGATGGTCCGCTGTCTACCGACCACACCGGCAAGCGCCTCCTCACAGAGTCCGTTCTGAAGAGATACGACAAGGGATGTATCCTTCAGAAAGGGCAGCAGCTCATGGGCGGCATTGAGCATGTCGGGCGCCTTGGTCGCCAGAAGAACAATATCCATGGGGCCGCTGAGCTCCGCCACGCGGGCCACCGCCGGTATGGGTACGAAAACGTCGCTCCTGACACCGAACACATGTAACCCAGCGTTTCGGATCTTTGTGGCCAGTGTATCGTATTTCGTGACAATTACGACATCATACCCGGCGCGTGCCAGCAATGCGGCCGTTATTCCACCTATGGCACCGGCACCGATAATGGCCACCCGGTTTTCGTGCGGTCGTCGCTGCATATCGATCCCCCCTTCACCCGGCAGCAGAATGCAGAGCCTCTTCAACTACGCCAATCGTCTGCAAAGCATGATTTCAGCCATATGGGAATAATATTCGATTCAAGGGAAAACCGCAACTGCTCGCAGACAAACCTGTCGGTCGGAAACGCCATGGGTTCCGGCAGATTGTCGGTGGAGAAAAATCCGACGTCACTCGCATCGGACCCGGCCTTCAGCTCCCCGCCTATTCGTGTGCCCCAGATCCAAATCCCGACAGTCTGTTTCTGCAGATCGTGGAAATTTGAGTGTGCCGCAAAGACCGGCCCCACCGCCACCTCCAGCCCTGTTTCCTCTTTCATTTCTCGCTGGGCCGCTTCCCGGTAGTCTTCACCCCACTCGACATGGCCGCAGGGGATACACCACATACCCTCATATGACCCCACGCGTTTGACGAGCAAGAGCCGGTTCGCTTCCACCACCACGACCGCCACACCCACCGTGGGATTCCGGTAATGAAAGCGCCGGCACCACGGACAATATGTCCGGTTTCTTCCATCGTCCCATCTCTTCTCCAGGGGCGTACCACAATAAGGACAAAATTTAAATTCCATACTTCACCTGATCATGCATCCTTTGTATTGTGCTCACCTTACTCACATTTTCGTCAGCTGAATCAGCTCCAGATGTGGCCATGCACAGTGCTATCGGGTTATCTTATGCAGAAAAATAAAAATGAAAAACAGAAACACGACAAAGCCGATACTTACGATTACACCGTACTGCACTGCCGTCTCCAATCCGTTATACCATGTCATGAATTGTTCCTGATACCGCTCAATAACCTCACGTACTCTGTCTATCATGCCAACCTCTGAGAATTAGTAGTAAGCCATCGTTTATGGGAAACACGCCGCCCCTGCGGACGTTTCCGATGTCCGTGCCCTATTCGACGGAAAATCATGACGTTCCCCGCAAAGCTGCCGGGGCATAATATCCCGATCATGATGCGGAGTAAAGCGAAATGTCATCATTTCTCATAACCGACTACGTATCATTGATTGACACCGTGCACTATATTGATTATACTTTTTATGTTTAATCGCATTCAAATTGCCGTTGACCTATCGTTCTTGCATCCGATATCACCCCCTTACGGAGCAACTGGCTCATGTGAACGAATTCACCCGTCACGACACCCACTGTCAAAACGCATCATGGGACTCTATGATGTAGAATAAGGATAAGGGCCCTCAATGAATGCCGGATTCCGAGCACTTAGATGGGGCACCGGCAGGAGCATCCGAATGGAACACAAATCAGGATTAAAAATTGCGGTCATCGGTTCAGGCGTTGCCGGAATTGTGTCAGCATACCTGCTGCAGCAAAAACACGATGTCACCATTTTCGAGAAGAATGACTACTGCGGCGGTCACACACACACCATCGTCATTGACGACAGTCCCGATGCAGGAACACCCGTCGACACCGGCTTTATTGTCCTCAACGACCGCACGTATCCTTTACTGAACAAATTTCTGTCGCAACTGGGTGTGGCGATCCGGCCGACAGACATGTCGTTCAGCTATTTGAACCCTACCACGGGGCTTTCCTATGCCAGCAGGAATCTCAACACGATATTTGCCGACCGCACAAATATCATACGGCCGTCCTTCTGGCGTCTCCTGACGGGAATCCTGCAGTTCAACTATAAGACCCAGAAAAATCTCTACCTGGGCCTGCTGAAAGGCATCACCCTCGGCCAGTATTTGCAACGTGAAAATTTCAGCAGGTCACTTATACGGGAATATCTAATCCCCATGGCGGCCGCCATCTGGTCGACCCCCGATATTCAAATGATGGATTTCCCGGCCGAGAGTTTTGCCCGCTTTTTCGAAAACCATGGCCTGCTTTCCGTCACTGATCAGCCCCAGTGGTATTACGTGCACGGCGGAAGCCGGACATATGTCACGGCATTCCTGAAAAATTTTACGGGCCGGGTGTCCATGCAACATGGTGTTGCCATTGTCCGGCGCAACCCCGAATCCGTCGTGGTTTCAACGATGGACGGTGACGATGAAACATTCGACCGTGTTGTCATCGCCACACACGCCGATGAGGCCTATGCGTTGCTGGCCGATCCATCGGAAGACGAGATCCGTCTCCTGTCTCCCTGGCAGTATACAAAAAATTATACCGTGCTCCATACCGACACATCGTTGCTCCCTAGAAATCCACGGGCGTGGGCATCGTGGAATTATCTGAGCGACAGTGACAATGATGAAAACGCCCATGTCACAGTCACCTACCACATGAATCGCCTGCAGCACCTGGCGGCAAAAAGAGAGTACTGCGTGACCCTGAACCCGGTGCGGCCTATTCCAGCTGAACATATAATCCAAGACACGGTATACACCCATCCCATGTACACCTTCGAGGCCCTGGCAACCCAGGATAAACTCCCCGCCCTCAACGGCAGGAACAATACCTACTTCTGCGGCAGTTACTTCGGGTACGGCTTTCATGAAGATGCCGTAAGATCCGCCGTCGACGTGGCGGGAAGATTCGGGATAGAGCTATGAATTCCTGCCTGTTCACCGCATATGTGCAGCACACACGTCTCATGCCCGTATGGCATCGCCTGCAGTATCCTCTCTATGTGTATTGTCTTGATCTCGATGAGCTCGAGTCTCTCGACCGGTCACTGCCACTGTTCGGCTACAACCGCTTCCGTCCCACCTCGATCCATGACAGAGACTATCTGGACGACAGGCCGGGCACCA
>Ga0272442_10003674_pt1 | contig 21421 bp, 16 predicted proteins | sample SSMForm2O_FD_200262 | JGI IMG/M metagenome (GOLD analysis project Ga0272442, IMG submission 200262) | Marine sediment archaeal communities from Little Sippewissett salt marsh, Falmouth, MA, United States - SSM-Form-2O | ecosystem: Environmental > Aquatic > Marine > Wetlands > Sediment ... | reverse complement strand
GATCGGAGAGGTACGCGATGGATGAGACCAGGAAACTGGAGGAACTGGGGGAGAAAGTAGCCGAGGAGCTGGGCGGCGGCCCCGACCCGGCGCGCCGGGAGGCCCAGCGGCGGGCGGTGATGGCCCTGGCCACCCAGCGTCCCGGGGGGCGCAGGACCCGGCTCGCCCTGGCGTTCGCCGCGACGGTCCTGGTGGCGGTGGGCACCTTCGTCCTGCTGCAGGTGCTGGTGCCCAAGCCGATCGTCTTCTGGGTGGGCGACCAGACCAGTGGAGGCGAGGAGGGCGCCTGGCTGGAGGCCGAAGCCACCGCGCTGCCGGTCCGCTTCGAGGACGGCACCCGGGTCGAGTTGCAGCCGGGCGCCTCCGGCCGGGTGTTCGCCGGCGACCGCGAGGACGTGCGGGTGGTTTTGAGCCAGGGGCGGGTGGAGGCCAAGATCGAGCCTGAGACCCGATCCCGCTGGACGGTGGAGGCGGGTCCCTACCATGTCATGGCCATGGGCACGGTCTTCGAGGTCGACTGGAAGACCGATCCCTTGTTGCTGGAGGTGTTCGTCCAGTCCGGCCGGGTGGAGGTCAAGGGCCCGGGCATCCAGGCCGTCGGCGTGCGCCTGGAAAAACGCGACCGCCTGCGCCTCTCCAAGGCCGGAGCGCATTTCTCTCTGTCGGTCGAGAATCTTCCCGACCGGCCGCCCGCCCCCTCGTCTCCCGAGGAGGTGAGCGCCCGTCTGGAGGCTATCGAGGCGGTTAAGGAGCAGTCGGTCACCCGCCCGCCGCCCAGGGAGCCCAAGAAGAAGGAGGCGGCGGTTTCCGAGTCCAAGGTGGCCTCGCTGGACCGCCACCGTCCCGAAACCTGGGAGGATCTCTTCGACCTGGGCCGCTACTCCGACGCGGTGGAGGCCGCCGGGAAGCAAGGCTTCGAACACCTGTACAAGACCCTGGACGACTTTCAGCTGTGGCGCCTGGCCGACGCCGCCCGCTACACCGGCCGGGGCGAGCTGGCCCGCGAGGCCCTGCTGTCGATCCGCCGCCGGTTCCGCAGCTCCTGGCGCGCCCGGGTGGCCGCCTTCCTGCTGGGCCGCATCGCCATCGAGATGCTAAACGATCCCCGGGAGGCCTCCGGGTGGTTCAAGATCTACCTGCGCGAGGACCCCGACGGCCCCCTGGCCGAGGAGGCCCTGGGCCGCCGCATCAGCACCTGCCGCCAGTCGGGCATGCGCGCCGAGTCCTGCCGGGTGGCCGCCAAATACCTGGACCGGTTCCCGGAAGGATCCTTTGCCGAATACGCCCGTTCGGTGTTACGCTACCAGCCGTCCAAGAAAAAAGGGGAGGGCCGCCGTTGAGAACCGCCAGCCTGGTGTTCCTTGCAACCCTGTTACTTTACCTGCCCGCCGCACAATCCCAGGAGAAGAAGCCCCTGGTCATACTGGTCAGCATGCAGAAGTGCTGTCCGGAAGAATCCTGGCCCGAGGCCGAGTTGGCCGCCCGCGACGAGTTCCGCTCACTCAAGTTCAATGTGGAAACCATGTCCGGCCTGGCCAAGGACAGCCGCGAGCGCCGGCTGGAGCTGGGCGTCTTCGCCGACCGCAAACAGGCCGTCTGCGCCGTACGGATCGTGCGTCTGCCCGACGGCGACAGCTGCAACACCGAGATCTGGGTCAACGACCGCGACACCGGCAAGACCATCATGCGCATCCTCTACACCCCCAGCACCACCGACCGCGAGGCCGCCCGCCTCACCGCCCTGCGCCTGGTCGAGGCGCTTTTGGCCAGCATGGCGGAGGCCAGCCAGTACCAGGGCGAGCCCGACGGCGTCGACCCCACCGCGGAGATGGCCGCCCTGACCCGGGTGAAAAGGAAAGGCCCGCCGCCCCCGCCTCCCTTCGGCTTCCGCCTGGGCACCGGCTTCATCTCCTCCCCCGGCGGCACCGGCACCCTGGGCGCCGTCCAGGTCTGCCTGCGCTGGGACGCCTTCGAGAAATTCTCCTTCGAGCTGGATACGATCCTCTCGGTCATCGGCGACGACATCTCCAAGGAAGGCAACGCCTCCACCTTCGACGCCGCCGCCATCCGCGTCTGGGCCGTCTGGGAGTTTTTGCGCCTGCACAACCTCCGCGGCCACCTGGGCGCCGGCGCCGGCATAGTCCTCCCCTGGGCCAAGGGCGTGGAGTCCGCCAACTACCTTTCCACCACCGACCGCACCGTAACCGCCTACGCCGGCCTCACCACCCAGCTGGCCTACGAATTCAACCGCAACTTCGGCCTGAGATTCGACCTGAAGGTAGGCTTCGCCATCCCCGAAGTCCGGGTCTATTTCGCCGAAATCCAGGCCGCCACTTTCGGCCGGCCCATGGTCGAAGGCTTCTTGAACCTCGAAGTAAAAATGCCCTGAGCCGTTTGGGGGGGCTGTTGGCACTATAAGGGAAATATCACAATAGAGGGAGGGTTCCTGATGAGTGCCAGCGGAATGACGATAGCAGTATTACTTGCCGGATTTTTCATGTTTTCCTGCGACGGCGACCTCGACCCGGTCGAGGACCCTTGCGAGGAGGTGACCTGCTCGGGCCATGGTCAGTGCCAGGCGCAAAACGGAAGGGGGATTTTTTGGGGGACGGAGGTGCCTGCGGTTTCAAAACGGGTTACGCGGGTGCCTGAAATATCAACTACTTAGCCTGCCTCCGTCCCTTTTTATTTGTCCCTTTTTATTTCCGTACCTTTTTATTTTCTGCCTTGAAAATTCAGTTGGTGTCGAAGAGTTTTCAAGGAGGTTTGGTGGTCGAAGTGCAGACCTCCGAACCGCGTTTACTATACTAGATGAGATAGTCGAGAATCTCGCTGGCGCTGGCTGTCAGTAACGTAGCGTCTTCGATGCCGTGCTTCTTCCAGTGGCCGGGGGTGTAGATCAGTTGCAGCGCCCGGCGGCAGGGGAGCATCTTCAGGAATTTGCGCCAGTTGGGGGAGGGAGCGGGCTCCGAGAGCTTGGCTTCCACCGGGAGCCATGGGTCACCGTCTTTGGTTATCAGGAAGTCTATCTCCTGCTTTTCCTTGTTGCGCAGGTAGAAGAGTTCGAAGGTGCCTTCGCCGGTGTCGGTCCAGAAGTGGCAGGCCTTCAGCAGGTGGCCGGCCACCAGGTTTTCGAAGCGGGCCGCGCGGTCGGGGACTTCGCTCCAGTCCCAGAGGTAGACTTTGCCTTCCTTCTTTAATGACCGCGCGATCCGTTTCTGGAAAGGCTTGATCTCGTAGAGGTAGTAGAGTTCCTGCAAGAGCAGCAGCCAGCGCTTTACCGTAGGGTGGCTCACCTCCAGATCCTCTTGCAGCGACGAAATGGAAAAGGGCGAGCCCACGCGATCGGGGACCAGCGCGGCCATCATCTCTATGCGGCTGAACTCGGGTATCCTGGTGAGGTCGCGCAGGTCCTGCCGGATGATGGCCTCTACACGGGTGCGGCGCCAGAGCCGGGCCTTCTTTTTATTCTGTGAGAAGAGGGGTTCGGGGAACGGACCGAATTCCATCAAAGACTCGATGCGTTCCTGGAGGGAGCGCCTGGATCGCAGTGAGCGGGAGAAGAGGCTTTCGAGGACCTCGTCCGGCGGCAGCGAGTCGGGCCGATTCATTTCCCTCAGGGAGAAGGGATGCAGGCGAAAGGGGAGGTAGCGTCCCAGCAGGCTGTCCGAGCCCTTGCGGTACACGGCGAGCCGGGCGCTTCCGGTCACCAGGATGTCCGCCGGTGCCTTGAGGGTGTCGTACACCCCCTTGAGGGTCCGTTTCCAACTCCGCGCCTTGTGGATCTCGTCCAGCACCACCAGGGGCACGCCGCCTGCAGCGACCGAGGATTCGGGAATAATGCTTTTAGGTTCCTTTGCCCAGATGCGACGGAACGCGATGTCGTCCCAGTTGCAGTAGCGCCCGGTCTTTCGCTCATCAAGGATCATCTTCGCCAGCGTCGTCTTGCCGCAGCGTCGCGGGCCGGAGATGAAGGCGATCTTGTGGTCAGAAAAGCAAAGGTTGCTTACTGACGGGCTCAAGTATCGTGATAGCATAACCTGACCAAATTAACATGTTATATTGTTCTGGTCAAGGCATAGACATGACTATTTTCACACAATATTTATATTTGGTCAGACGGCTGTCGAGTAAATGGTAAATAATTACATAGCTTACCGTGCCGGGGACAGATCCGTGCCGAAGAAAGAGGAGAAGAAAGAGGTGCAGAAAGAGGTGCCAGTGACTTCGAAAGGGACTTCGTAACTCCGAATCAGGGGAGCTGGGCCAGCCATTGGCAGGCGGGGGAGAACAGGATTCCAGGACCTTCCTCGCGAATCCGGAAGCTGTCCATCTCTTCCACCAGCTGAGCCGCGGGGACACCTAGTTCCGACTGGAACCGCAAAAGCGCCGAAGAGGGCGCCTGGTCCTTGTGCTTGGCCTCGATGAGCACCAGCGGTCGGTTTCGCTCGGTCAGGAGGAAGTCCACTTCTTGACCTTCTTTGTTCTTTACGAAGTGCAGGGAGAAGTCGCCGAGACCGAGATCGTTGAGGCGGGTCACCGCGCACTTCAGCTCCAGTGCTACCATGTTCTCTAACCTGGCTCCGGGCTCGTCGATCCGGGGTGTGTCCAGCAGATACACCTTGCGTTCCTTCTGGATGGCCCTGGAGATCTTCCCCGTCCAGGTGGGTACGGAGAAGATCATGAAGAAGCGCTCGAGAATGTCCAGCCAGCTCCGGACCGAGTTGTAGGAGATCTTGAGATCGCGTGCCAGGGAAGGAACGGACAGGGAACTGCCCACCCTGGAGGGGAGCAGGTGATACAGGGTTTCCAGCTGGCCCAGGTTGCGCACGGCGGTGAGATCTCGGATGTCCTCGCGGAGAATCTGGTTCGTGTAGGTATTCGACCACCTGCGGTAGGAGGCTTTGCGGCCGGAAAGGTACGGTTCCGGGAATCCGCTTAGAGACGATTTTTGTCTCCAAATTTCCCGGTGGCGGTCGAAATCCATCATCGACAGTTGCAGGGGATCGCGCAAGAAATCTTCCAGCGTACGGCTGCGGCCGCAGAGCTCGACCATTGTAAAAGGCCACATGTGAAACAGGAGATAGCGACCGGCCAGGGAGTCACCGCCCCTGCGGTATATGTCCATCCTTCCGCTGCCGGTGATCATGAACTGGTAGCGGGTGTGATACTGGTCGAAGACGCCCTTCAAGTAGTTCTTCCAGTCTGCGTACTTGTGGAGTTCATCGAGCACAACCAGAGGGATCGAATCGTCTCGCCGGTCCAGTTCGGTGAAAAATCCCGGATTCCCGATCAGCTTCACCCGGTCCGCGGGGATGTCCCAATTGAAGTAGAGGTGGTTCGTGTACTCCGAAGCGATCATCTTGGCCAGAGTGGTCTTTCCCACCTGGCGCGGTCCCACCACCAGCACCATGCTCTTCTCGGCGGACAGCTCTCGCCAGATTTTCGAATACAGTTCGCGATCCCACATCCTGTCTATTATTCAGTATATTGAAAAATAGTCAAGACTATTTTTCATGTTATTGAAACTTGGTCGGATGAGATCCGTATGGGGTCGAAGAATTTTCCGGTTCTATTTATCGGCGCAGGCTGGGGCCTGGGTGTCGGGGAAGACTACGAAGGTGTAGGATTCTCCTGGGAGGAGGATCCAGGCGGAGTTCGAGGATTTCTTGATTACCTCGGGGGCAATATCGGATGGTGAGGTGATTTTCGCGCCGTTGAGGTGGATTTCGGGGGAGAGGAGATCGGGGGCGGTCAGTTGGTAAACTTCGCGGCGGTTGCCGGTCAGGCCTTCGAACAGGATCGTTGCGGGGTGGGAGTCGAGGTTGATTAAGACGACGGTGACGGCGCCGGGGATTCCGTTGGTGCAGTGGGCGTAGGCGCGGAGGGGTTGCTTTTTGTCGACGATGGCGGCGTCCAGGACGGTTTCGCCCAGCCAGATCCGGGCCTGGGGGGCGTGGTCTGAGGTCAGCGACTCGACTTCTTCGGCCCAGACCAGGATTTCGTCCAGGTTCTCCTCGTTCATCAATGTGTCGGGCTCGGCGGGACGGGAGGCGGCGGCGCAGCGGCTTGATTGCTGGGGATAGTAATGCCAGGTGACCACGTCAAGGTGCTGGCCGCCGGCGGGCCGTGCCCATATCGACTGCGTACTGGTCGCCCTCGATGCGGAAGCCGGATCCGTGGACCGCCTGGAAGCCGTTTATTTCGTTGCCCAACTCCCACAAAACCACCGGGCAGCCGATCGACTTGTTGTACTCGATGAAGTGCCGGGCGTTGTCGGGAGTCCATTGCCGGTTCCGTTGCCGCAGGAGCAGAGGATCAGGCCGAGCATCGCAATCGATTGACGAAAATCCACGATGTGGCTATGTTAGCGCCTCGGCACGACGGATGGAAGACACTGTCGACAAAGATAGGCGCTCGGGCGGCGATCGGCGCAAGCGGAGCCAGCGGCGGAAGTACAAGCGCCTGAAGGTCAGCAAGCGGATCGATTTCGAGTTCGGGGAGAAGCCGGTTTTCGGGTACACCCGCGACCTGGGGGCCCGGGGGGCCTTCTTGCGGACTTCGCTGAAGATTCCGGAGGGCACCGAGCTGGATCTGGCCGTTACCCTGGAGCGCAATCAGGAGCCGGTGGTGGTGCGCGGCACGGTCACCCGGATCGAGGAGTCCGGGTCGGGTAAGGGGCGCGAGAACGGGCTGGGGATTTCTTTTTCCCGGCGCGGGCAGGAGGCGGTGGTCGAGCGGATCGCCGACTACGTGCTGTCCACCCTGGAGGCCACCGCCGCCGAGCGGCTGCGGGCCAACCCCAAGAACGCGCGCTACCTGGTGGAGCTGGCCGAGATCGCCGCCGAGAGGCAGGACCTGGAGAAGGCCGAGGAGATATTGCGCGACGTTCTGGAAATCGACAACCGGGCGTCCGAGGTCCACGGGCTGCTGGCCGGGCTGCTTCTGGAGAAGGCGGTGACGGGGGACGATGAGAGCTTCTACCGGGAGGCGCTCGACCTGTTCGGCATCGCCGCTTCCGTGGTGGAAGACGAGAGGTTCGAGCGGGGGAGCGACTACTGCCGGCAGGCGCTGGATCGCTTCAAGAGCGCCCGCGAGCAGGCCGAACGGGACCATCGAGAGAAAGAGACCGAGGCCCGGCGGGTCCTGGAGGAAAAGATCCGGGCTTTCGAGGAGCGCGAGCAGGTGCTGCGGGATCTCCGCGAGAAGCTGGACCGGGAAATCGAGCAGTTCGAGGCGGAGAAACGCGATTACGAGTGGACCCAGCAGGGGGCGGATGAGCTGCGCCGGCAGCTGGACCAGGACCGCGCCCGGCTGGCCGAAGAGCGCCAGGAGCTTGAGGCCGGGCTCGAGAAGCTGGCCGCCGATCGGGCGGCCGTGTCCGGTCTGGAAGGGGAGTTGGAGAGCCGGGAGAAGGAGGTGGCCGCGCAGCAGAACCGGCTGACAGAGCTGGAGCGGTCGCTGGATCGGCGGCAGTCGGAGATGGATGCAGCCAACAGTTCGCTGGAGGACCGGGAAAAGAGAACCGGGGAGCGTGAGGCGGAGATTGCAACGCTGAAGGGCGAGCTGGAGGAACAAAAGGAGCAGAGTGCCGCGGAGCAGAAGCGCATCGCGGACCTGCGCCTTTCGTTGGCCCGGGCTCGGGAGGAGGTGGAGCAGCGCGACCGGGAGCTTGTCGACCTGGAGGAGGAGCTCGGCAACCGGCAGAGGGAGCTGGGCGAAGAAAGCCAGCGGCTGGAGAAAGCCCAGGCCGGCCTGGAGGAAGACCTGTCGGCGGTGGAGCGGGCCCGGTTGCGGATGGAGGAGCAGGCGCAGGACCGGGAGGGCTGGGAGGCGGAGCTCAGCCGGCGGGAAGCGGAGCTGGAGAAGCGTCTCGCTGAGGTCGACCGGCAAGCGGCGAATATTTCTGGTCGGGAGCAGGATCTGGAGCAAAAAACCGGGGCCCTCCAGGAACGGGAGCAGGAGCTGGACCGCCGGAAGGCGGAAGTCGAAGGACTGGAAAAGGAGCTGAACCGGGCGCGGGCAGAGTTCGATGGGGAGAGCCGGCGGTTCGGGGAGGAGCGGGAGAACATCGAGAAGAGCCGCGAGGAGCTGGAACAGGTCCGGCAGGAAGTGGAGGCCAAGCAGGTCCAGCACCAGGAATCCCGCGACAAGCTTATCGACATGGCGGAGAAGCTGAAAGAGCGGCAGCAGGAGCTCGAGGCGCGCGACGCCGAGCTGGACGAGTTGGCCGGCCGTTTGGAGGCACAGCAGGAGGAGTTGGAGAGGCAGTGGGAGCGGTTGGCCAATGACCAGGAAGGGCTGGCCGAGGACTGGGAGAACCTGGATGCAAAACTGGCCCACGTGGAGGAGAAGGAAGAGATGTTGACCGCCCTGGGCGAGGAGTTGCGGGGGCAGAAGGAAGAGATCGAGGCCCGCCGGAACGAGATCGCCCAGTTGGAAGGATCGGTGGGGGAACAGCTGGAAAGCTCCCGGGAGATGGTCTCGGACCTGTCGCGGCGCGAGGAAGATCTGGGGCGGGAGAAGGAATCAATCGAAGAGTCCCGGGCGGAACTGGAAGCCGAAAGGGAAGCGCTGAAGAAGGAGAAGATCGAGAGGGAATGGCATGAGGAGGAGGTCAGCCTGCTGGTCGCCGACGTCGAGAAGCAGCGCGGGAAGCTGGAGGAGGAGCGGCGTGAGGTGAAGGAAAGCCAGCAGAGCCTTCGCGAGGACCGGGAGAAGCTGTCGGTCGACGAGCGGGAATACCTCAAGCGGGAGAAGATGCTCAGGGAGCGCGAGAAGGATCTGGCCTCCCAGGCCGACGCGCTCACCGTCAAGAAGTACGAGGTGGACGCGGCGCGCGCCGAACTGGAGAGGTGGGAGCGGATGCTCGGTGAGCGGGAGTCGGAGATCGAGAAGCTGCAGGAGCGCATGGAGGCGCTGTCCTCCCGGGTTCACACCACCGTCGCGGCGCTCAGGGACGAGTTGGAGAACTAGCCTTCTTTTTTGCGTAAATCGTTCAGGGAGTGGGTTTCGGTGGGTTCGTCGTCGAAAGCGGCGGCGGTCTCCAGGCGGCGGGCCAGTTCGTCCCGTTCTGCCTGGACCGCCTGCAGCTCCTCGTGCAGCCGGCCGATCAGCGCCTCGAACTCCTGGCGCTGGTCTTCCAGGTCCTTTTGCAGCTTGGTCACTTGGTCGCTGGAGCCCGGACCGGTTGACGGGTTATTGAGCTTTCCGCGGATGCCGTCCAGCATCTGCTCGGATCGCGCCAACTGCTCTTCGAGCTGTTCGGTCTTCTCCTTGATCTTCAAAAGGCGATCCGGATCGGCCATGCTTTATTGGTACACTAGTTGGGAACCTCGATGCAACAGCCGGTGATGCAGTAGTAGGCCGTGTCGGTGGGGCAGTCTGCGGAGGTGTCGCAGGGAACCACCCCGTCGGGGCATTGCTGGAAGCAGCAGCCGTTGGTGCAGCGCTCGTTGGCGTTCATGTCGCAGTCGGCGTCCGAGGAGCACTCGGTGACGCCGTCGGGGCAGTTCGCAGGGGTGCCGCCGTCCTCGCCGCCGCCGCCGTCCGGCTGGGGCTGTTCGCCGCCGCATTCCTCGGGGGGCTGCTCGAAGCCGCCGTAGCACTCCTCGCCGCATTCGCAGGGGTTCTCGCAGGGGGTGTTGGGCTCGCAGGATTCGCAGGAGGAGCAGAAGTTGGGGCCCAGGTCGTTGTCGGGGACGCAGAACTGGCCGGCGTCGCAGTCCGCCTCGGTGGTGCAGGGACAGCCGTGGGTGCCCTCCTGCCCGCACTCGGGGGCGAAGACGCAGTCGTCGCGGATGTAGACGTGCTCGCCCGAGCCGTTGCCGTTGACGTCGATCTCGCAGCAGCCCCGGTCGTCGCAGCCGTTGGGGGTGACGTTCTGGGAGGGGTCCTCCGGGTTGCAGCATAAGCCGTCGTTGCCGGTGCCGCTGTCGCCGTCGAAGGCGCACTCCTTGTCGGCCTTGGATCCCATATTGTCGCCGGGGATGCCGGTGGCGTAGCTGGACTCGTCGTCGTCGAAGGGGCCGAAGCAGTGAATGTCGTCCGAGTCGATCCGGCCGTCGGCGTCGTTGTCCTCACCATCGGCGCACTCGCACACGTGGGGCTCCTCCCCGCCGTAGCTGCAGATGGTGCCGTCGGGGCCCACCCCCCCTCCGCAGGGGGGGATCACGTCGAAGCAGTCCTCGTCGCTGCAGTCGACCTTGCCGTCGCCGTCGTCGTCCACCCCGTTGCCGCAGATCTCGCCGCAACGCGGGTCGACGCCCTGGCACTCGGGGTCGTCGCAGTCGACCCGGCCGTCGCCGTTGTCGTCCACTTCGTTGCCGCAGTCCTCCGAGCAGACGGGGTTGTTGGCGCAGTCGGAGTCCACGCAGTCCACGTCACCGTCCCCGTCGTTGTCCAGGCCGTCGGAGCAGAACTCGGGGTTGTTCTGGCATATCGGGTTGTCCTTGCAGTCCTCGTCTACGCAGTCGACTTTGCCGTCCCCGTCGTTGTCCATCCGGTCGGCGCAGTTCTCAGTGCCGCCTTCGGGCTTGTCTTCGCTGCAGGAGGGTGTCCACAAGGCGATGGCGATTGCCGAAAGGAAACCAATGGCGATAGTTATCCCGGCACGTTTCATTTCAACCTCCCGTGTATAAGCGCATTCTACCACATTCCCGGATTCCTGCCATATTTCATCCCTTGCTTGCCACAAAAACGCTCTGGTAGGATACAGCCGGTTCTCCCGGAGGAGGCATTGGTGAAATACCTGGCAGTATTCCTGTGTATTCTGATATCAGCCTGCGCCAGCACGCCGCCTCCCTGCAAGTGTCCGGAGCCGGTCCGGGTAGTCGAAACCGAAACGGTTGAGCGGGAGAACCCCCTGGATCTGGCCGCGGTGTTCGGCTCCATCGTGCAGATCAAGGTCAAGGTGTCCGAGAAAGTCAGCCGGGGGAAGGTGGCGGAGAGTTTCGAGTACGGTACCGGTTTCTTCATCGACGAACGCGGCACTATCCTGACCTCGGCCCACGTGCTGGCCGCGGTGGACGATCCCCGCAAGGTGACCGTCTACGTGGCCGGTCGCCCGCTGCAGGCCCGGCTGGGGCCGGTGTACCGCCAGGCGGACCTGGCCACCCTGAAAGTCGACGCCGGAAAGACCCGGCCGCTCGCGCTCGACGCCCGCCAGCCCACCCTCGGCGAGACGGTCTACGCGGTGGGTTTTCCCTACGTGGACATTTTCCGCGACAAGCAGCCAGCCATTTCGGTGGGGCACGTGGCCGGGACCGGCCGCCAGATAGAGTACGCGGGCCGGCCGGTGGAAGACCTGCTGCTCACCGACGCCTTCGTGGCCGACGGATGCAGCGGCGGGCCGCTGATCGACGGGCAGGGCAAGGTCATCGGGGTGCTGCGTTTCAACCTGTCCAAGGAGGGCTCCTGGCTGGGGTTGAGTTTCGCCGAGCCCATTGGCTCCTACCTGGACAGTAAGGGGAAGGCCAAATGATCCGCCGGCTCCCGGTTTTATCCTTGATCGTCGCGTTGATTTCAGGATGTCCCTCCGGCGAAGTGGTCAAGCCCGACAAGAAGATCTTGCCGCCGCCCGAAGATAAGGTGGTTTCCTCCACACCCGAGGAGCCCGAAGTGGAAGTCGTGCAGCGCCCGGTCTTCGATCCCGAAAAACCGGCTCCCTGCGAAAGCCATACCGCATGCTACCTGCAGGCCAAGGAGGCCCACGCCACCGGCGAGCGCGCCGGCTACTTGCTGGCCCTGGAGAAGTGCGAGTACTACCGCGGGCGCTACCAGTTGGAGAAGTTCTACGGCCTGTGCCTGCTTATTCTGGCCGACACTTACCGCCATCTGAACAACTTCGAGGAGTCGCAGGGCTGCTACCAGCGCTTCTTGGACGCCCAGCCCGACGACCAGGAACTGGCGCTGCAGGCGCGCGAGGGAATCGAGGAGGTCAAGGCCGGGGCCAAGGAACCCGCGCTCTACCGCAAGTACCTGAAGGCGGTCTCGCTGCTGGCCCGGTTCAACCGGACGCCCAACGAGGATCTGGTCAAGCAGGCCGAGGAAATTCTCTCCGGACTGCAGGCCGAGCGCCCCGAGTGGGAGCTTTGTGGGAAAGTGAAATTCCTGCTCGAACAGATCGGGGGGATGATGGAGTCCGGGGAGGGTTCGTGAACGCGCTGCTCCAGCGCCTGTTCAAGCTCGAGGAGAACCAGACCAGCGTGCGCGCCGAGGTGCGCGGGGGCGTGGTTACCTTCCTGACCATGTCCTACATCATCTTCGTTCAGCCGGGGGTGTTGTCCGGTGCGGGCATGGACTTCGGCGCGGTCATGGTGGCCACCTGCCTGGCCTCGGCCCTGGCCACCTTCGTCATGGCCTTCGGGGCCAACTACCCGGTGGCCCTGGCCCCCTGCATGGGCGAGAACTTCTTCTTCGTCACCGTGGTGCTGGGCGTGGTCACCGGCGCGGCGGTCTCCTGGCAGGCGGCCCTGGCGGCGGTGTTCGTCTCCGGGGTGCTGTTTCTGCTCATGTCGTTGTTCAAGCTCCGCGAGGCCATCTTCGACGCCATCCCGCTTTCGCTGAAATTCGCCATCCCCGCCGGCATCGGCGTGTTCATCGCCTTCATCGGGATGCAGCAGGGCGGGCTGGTGGTGGCCGCCAAAGGATCCATGGTCAAGCTGGGCGACCTGTCCTCGGGTCCGGCGCTTCTGACCCTCTTCGGCCTGGTGCTGATCTCGGTATTAATGACTTTGAAAATCAAAGGGGCCATCCTTATCGGCCTGATCGTCACCACGCTGGCGGGCCTGCCGTTCGACCTGACTGCTTACCACGGGGTTGTGGACCTGCCACCGGACATCAGCCCGGTGTTTCTGCAGATGGACCTTAAAGGCCTTCTGGACGTGGCCATGATCCCGGTGGTGGTGATCTTCCTGTTCATGGTGCTCTTCGACACCATCGGCACCCTGGTGGGGGTGGGCCAGCAGGCGGGCCTGATGAAGGACGGCAAGCTGGAGAGGGTGGGGCGGGCGCTTCTGTCCGACGCGGTGGGCACCACCGCCGGGGCCATGCTGGGGACCTCGACGGTGTCATCCTACATCGAGTCGGCCGCCGGGGTTTCCGCCGGTGCGCGCACCGGCTTGGCCTCGGTGATCTGCGGGATCCTGTTTCTGCTGGCCCTGTTCTTCTACCCGCTGGTTCAGATGGTCGGCGGCGGCGTCGAAGTGGCTCCCAAGGTTTTCCTGCATCCGGTCACCGCGCCGGTGATGATCCTGGTGGGGTCCATGATGGTCAAGGCGGTCAAGCACATCCCCTGGGACGATCCCTCCGAGGCCATCCCCGCCTTTTTGATCATCCTGGGCATGCCGCTGACCTACTCGATCGCCGACGGCCTGGCGCTGGGTTTCATCGCCTATCCGTTGTTGAAACTGTGCTCCAAAAAAGGCAGAGAGGTGTCGGTTCTGGTATATGTTATGGCCGTGCTTCTGGGCGGCGTCTTCGTCCTGAAAGCCACCATGGGACACTAGATGCCCACCAAGATGATCTACAACCCGTCGTTCGGCCGCTACATGCTGCTCAAGCGCATCGCCAAGGGCGGCATGGCCGAGATCTACCGGGCGATGTCCTACGGGGCCGAGGGCTTCATGAAGCTGGTGGCCATCAAGCGAATCCGGCCCGAGCTCTGCCGCGACTTCCACTTCATCGACATGTTCATCAACGAGGCCAAGATCGTCTCCAACCTGAGCCACCCCAACATCGTGCAGATCTTCGACTTCGGCCGCATCGAGGATGCCCTCTACCATTGCATGGAGTACGTCCACGGCAAGAACCTGCTGGACATCCTGCGGGCCATGAAAGAGCGCGGGCCCTCGGCGGTGATCGAGCTGGCCTGCACCATATTGCTGGAGGTGCTCAATGGCCTGGATCAGGCCCACCGCCAGAAAGACGCCCTGGGCAATCCGCTCAATATAATTCACCGGGACATGTCCCCGGCCAATATAATCGTTTCCTACGACGGCGAGGTGAAGATCGCCGACTTCGGCATCGCCAAGGCGGCCCAGACCACCATCCAGACCATGGGCGGGATCGTCAAGGGCAAGTACAAGTACATGTCCCCCGAGCAGGCCCGGGGCGAGACGGTGGACCAGCGCACCGACGTCTTCTCCGCGGGCATCTGCCTGTACGAGATGCTTACGCTCAAGGAGATGTACGGCGGCACCAGCGGCGTGCAACTGCTCGAGCGGGTACGCCAGGCCGATTACAAACTGCCCCGCCGGATCAATCCGGCCATCCCCAAGGAACTCGACGCGATATTGCTCAAGGCCCTGGACAAGGATCGCGACCAGCGCTTCCAGACCGCCGCCGGTTTCCGCGACGCCCTCACCGAGTACCTGGAGGAGCACCGCCTGCAGCTCTCCCGTCAGTGGCTGGCCGATTTCATGGGCGAGCTGTTCAAGTCCTCCATCGAGACCGAGCGCCAGGCGCTGGCCGAAGAGTTCAAGCGCGCCGAGGACCTGCGCCCCGACGCAGCCCCCACCGAGCCCGGTCAGAAGAAGACCCCGGTCAAGGTCGCCTCGGAGCGCACCGTGCGGGTGAGCATCGAGGAACTGGAGGCCATCAAGAAGGAATCCTCCGGCCCCAAGCCGGTACCCTCCCGGGTCGAAACCGCCGCCGACATGGCCGACACTGACCTGACCCCCGCCCCGGCTGTACCTGTGCCCGGGGCTCCTGCGCCAGAGGCTCCGGAGCCCGGGGAGACGCTCCGAAGCGAGGCCCCCACCCGGGGCGAGATCCCCTCGGTCAAGACCGCCGACGACACCGCTTTATTAAAACCTCCGCCGGATAAACCCAAGGAGCCCCCGAAGAAAAAGCCTTCCAAGGCGCTACGGGTCTTCCTCTACTTCCTGATGTTCATCCTCTACGGGGGCTTGGTGTTCCTCTTGTACTCTTATTTCAAGCAGGCCGGGCTGGAGCTTTTCTAGGTGCCGAAGTTACTGGTTACACTGCTGACGGTTTTTTTCATCCTGTCCGTCTGTGCCCCCTCCCGAGCTGGCGAGAAAAAGAAGAAAGACGAGGGGCTGGAGGAGGAGCTGTCCGAGCTGAAGGAAGCGTACTATCCCGATCTGGTGGGAGCCGACGAGGAAGGTGAGATCATCGACGAGTTCGCCTTCCTCCAGGAAGAGGACATCATCTTCAGCGCCGCCAAGCACGAGCAGGACATCGCCGAGTCCCCCTCGGCGATTTCGGTGATCACCCGCGAACAGATCGAGAACACCCACTGCGTCGACCTGATCTGCCTGCTGCGAGGAGTGCCCGAGGTGGATATCCGCCGGGTGCTGTCCAGCTATGTCGCGGTGGGTGCCCGCTCGCTTACCGGCGAGACCGGGGACAAGGTGCTGCTGCTGGTGGACGGCATGGAGATGAACGACGAGACCTTCGGGATGCCCATTTGGCAGGCCATGTCGGTGCACCTTGAGGACATCGAGCGCATCGAGGTGATCCGCGGCCCGGGCTCGGCGCTATACGGCGCCAACGCTTTTACGGCTATCGTTTCGGTTTCCACCCACCAGCCGGAAGAAAGCCAGGCGCGGATATTCGTCGGCGCAGGGGAGCACGACAGCCTGGGCCTGCACCTGCGCCTGGATCAGCGCCTGACCAACAGCCTGCGCTTGCATGTGTCCGGCGGCCGGCAGACCGGCGGCCACTGGACCGTCCGCGACCGGCGCGACCGGGAGGTGAACCGGGTGCAACTGCGTCTGACTCACGAGGGCAAGTCGGGGACTTCGATACTTCAGGGGAGCCTGGAGGTTCCGAGGGTGCGGATCTTCACCAAGCTGGGTGTGGTGGATGTTCACGCCGGTGCATTGATGGCCAATGCGCTGCTGGCCCACCGGGCCGAGCACTGGAAGGCCCAGATCTACTTCCGGGCCTTCGATGCGGAGTTTACCTTCGACGTTCCCCTCTATTTCCAGGGCAGCCAACTGGGCAAGCTGCCCGAGGGCATCGACGTCTTCGCCAGCAACCTGGACGCCGAGTTCCAGCTGGACTGGTCGCCCTGGGAAGGCAACCTGCTGATCTCCGGCGGCAACTACCGCCTGAACACCTACAGTTCCGGCAAGAACGATCCCTCGGACACCTACCAGCACCGGGTGGGCGTCTTCGTCCAGGACGAGCAGCGGCTCTTGGATTCCCTGATCCTGACCGGCGGCGTGCGCCTCGACTGGAACAACATATCTCCCATGGCGCTGAGCCCGCGCCTGGCGGCGGTGTACCGTTTCCTGAAGAACCAGCACCTGCGCGCGGCCTTCGGCACCGCCTTCCGCAAGCCGTCGTTCTTGAACTCCTCCATCCATGTTACCGACGTCGAGGAGAACCTGGCGGGGATCTCCGAATTCTTCCAGCGCAGCATCGGCAACCGGGACCTGGAGAACGAAAAGCTCATCGGCTTCGAGACGGGTTACATCGGCCGCTTCTTCGGAAAGAAGCTGGTCGCCGAGGCGGATGTCTTCTACACCATGTACCGCGATACCATCGCCTTTCACACCGACATCGCCATGGGCAATCTGGGCATGCCCGACCTGACCGCCAGCACCCTGGAGTACCGCAACGAGGGAATGGACGTCGATTCGGTGGGCGGCTCTCTCTCCCTGACCTGCCAGATCCGGGAGACCCTGCGCGCCAATATCAACTACACCTACCGTTACTCCTATTACGTTTCCGAGCCCAGCGAGCACTCGGCCGGGCCCGGGGAGAAGAAGGGCGAGCGGGTGCCCTGGGAGCCCGCTCACGTGTTCAACGCCTCGGTGTACTACCTGCAGAAATCGGGGCTGCGACTGGGCGCCTCCGTCCACGCGGAGTCCTCCACCGAGATGGGCTGGACCGAGGGCGGCAGCCCATTCGGAGACGCGATCCTTACGCACAATCCGGCCTTCTTCTTCATCAGCGGCTTCGCCGCCTGGCGGCAAGTGGTGGGCGACAAGTTCTGGGAGGCGGGGGTCCGCGCCTATAACGTCTTCAACGACGGCTTCCGCGACACCCAGATCGTCATCCAGCCCGACGGCAGCGAGCTGGGCGGCCAGCTCCTGGGCCGGCGGATCTTCTTGTACCTGCGGGCCGGCATTTGATTCCCGGCGCCGGTTGGGGAAATGTGGGGTCATGAATCGACGGGTACTTATTATTATCGGGTTATTCTGCGTTCTGGTCATCGGGTGTAATGGGGGAGGGGGCGGTGCTTCAGATGCCGGCGACGGCGACGGCGATGAGGGAGGGGACGAAGGTGCTATTCCGATGGAAGTGGGGGAGATTGCCGAAATTGATCCCGATGCTCAAGGAGTGATCTCGGCGGAGATCCTGGCGCCCGGCGGTGAAGAGTCGTTTATTCTGGTGCTGTATTCCGCCGCCTGGGAGGTTAAAAAGGAGTACGGGTATACCGTGACGGTGACGCCGCCGCCGGGCGGGGGGATATTGAGAAGAAAGCCAAGGAGGCTTGAGTATCTCCCGCCCCACCGGCCGCTCTGGTGGGGCGGTGGGGGGCCGGTGCCGCCGTTGCCCCCCGGTCCGCCGCCGGCGGTGGGCGAGCGGCGAAGCTTTCAGGTGATGGATGCGGCCGATCAGGTGCTGGATATCGAGGGGGAATGCGTCATGGTGGGCGACTTGCTGGCCGCCTGGTTGGACCGGACCAGCAGTGACCCGGCTCCGGCGGACGTCGAGACGGTGATGCTCGAAGACATTTCCGCCGGTTTCCAGCAGACGGTCATCCCCCGGCATCATATATTCTTCGGCCAGGAGTCCGACGTAGACTCTGACGGGTTGTTTCACCTGCTCTTTACCCCGGTGTTCGCCGACAGCGGGGTGATCGCCTACGTGAGCCTCTGCGATCTGGTCAACCTCTTCGGTTGCCCGATGCACAACAACATGGAGCTGATCTACTCCACTCCCCCGGATCAGATCGGCAACCCGATGATGAACAGCGTAAGTTCGATCCTGGAGGTCACCGCGCACGAGACCCAGCACAGCATCTACTTCCAGCGCAAGTTCATCCTCAACAACCAGACTTACGTGAACGAGAACCCTTACATCACCGAGGCGCTCAGCGGCCTGGCGGAGGATCTCTCGGGCTACGGCAACGGGACTTTCTATGTCTGGGTGCATGCGATTGAAAACATCGGGGACGTCAGCGGGCCGGATCTGCTCGACGGTTCGATGACCGGCTACGACGCCGGTCGCGACGCCGCTCTGCGCGGGGGCGGCTATCTGCTCTACCGCTACCTGTTCGAGCAGGCCGGGGGGAACGAGTTCGCCGAGGGCAACCAGATCACCGACCTGGGCGGAATCGCGTTTCTCAACGCCCTGGTCGACTCGCCGGAGCTCGGCCAGGCCAACCTGGAGCAGCTCACCTCCCGCCCGATTACCGAAATTCTCTTCGACTGGTACACCGCCCTGGCGGTTTCCAACCGCAAGCGGACCGACGGCGCGGCGCTCAACGATGATCCGCGCTACAACTACCAGCCGGTGACCTGGGATCCCGACACCCTGTCCTCCCGGGGCTCACCGGAACGCCACGGCGTGGATCTTTTCGGCGAGAGCGCGATGACCGGCCAGCTCACCGGGCCGGTGGTTACCGACGTGTCGGCGGCCGACGGGACAATTCGCGCCGGCGGCGTCGACTACTTGCGCCTGGCGGCCGGCCAGGCCGGATCCGTTTTCCATCTGGAGATCAGCGGCGACACCGGCTCCGACCTTCGCCTGCGAATCATCCGCGAAAAGTAGTCCGCCCGGATTTTACCTGCCGCCCCGGAATCGGTTGCGCCGCTTCATGTAGACGATGAAGGAGATCCCCACGATATCGGGGAACATGCGCATGAGCGCGCGCAGGGGGTTGGGCCGACGGCGCTTGCGCGGCGCGGGCTTCAGCGTAGCCGCGTAGGCCTCATCACCCTCGCAGTCCAGGCCGCTGTCGTCGGAGCTGTCATAGGAGTCGTAGGAGTCTCCCTCGCAGGAGGAGGAGTCCGAATAGCCGCTGTCATAACTGTCGCCCTCGCAGCCCGAGTCCGAGCCGCTGTCGTAAGTGTCGCCCTCGCACGATCCGCCGTAATCGTCGTCGTAGTCGTAGTCGCTCCCCCCGCACCCGCTGTCCTCGTAGTCGCTGTCGTAAGTATCTCCCTCGCAGCCGGAATCTTCGTAGTCGTCCTCCACGTAAACGTCCGAACCGCAGCCGGTCTCCACGTAAGTGTCGTCCTGGTGGTAGCTGTCGGGGATCTGGCGTTGCGGTCTGGTTTCGGTGAAGAACTGCCCGGCGAGCAGGACCCGGGATCCCTCGGTCTGGTCGGCGGGATCCATGAAAATGCATTCGAACTCGCCCTCCAGTGATCCGGAGTCGCCGCCGTCATCAAACCATACGTCCAGAATGCGCGCATCGGAGGCCACCAATGCTCCTTCAAACAGGATCTGATCGTTGCGGGTTTCTATGTACTCGGCGCGCATCGCTTCGGGATGTTGCAGGTTCAGATCGAGGATCAACATGCCGTGCCGCAGGCCGTCGGGGCCTTCCAGGTCGAAACCGGCCCAGATGCGCACACCGGTGTCCTCGATTTTGGAGGCGTCGGAGCTCAAGTAGGCCTTGGTGCGGGTGTGGGACAGCGGCGCGTCTGCGGGAACCTGTTCGAAGGTCCGGTAGATGGCTTCGGGTTCGGCCAGAAATTGGAAGCTGACGAATCCCGGAGAGTCGATCTCCGCGCCGGCCGGGGCCGCTATAAACAAAGCGACCAGGCAGACGGTTTTGGACAAATGGCGCACGGGTACTCTCGAGTCCATGACTCACCTCTCGGTTCTGTTTGATTGCTCCTGCTGTTTATTGGTTATCGCAAGATGCGGGCCAGGTTTCCGTTTTCCCGGAAGCTGCGGAAACTGTGGGCGGTTTGGATTCAGCGGCGGATCCAGGTATTGGCGGATCATTCCAATTTGGTATGATATGGATGTGAACAGGAATCACACCGGGGGAAATGTTGAGACCTGAGACGCCTCCAAAGGGTCTACCGGACGGAGAGAGCATGGCGGAAGAAGTCCGCCAGTTGGTAGTACGCGCCCGCAGCGGCGATTCACAGGCCGCCGCCGGGTTGCTGGAGCGGTATCGCGGCCGGGTGATCCGTTTCTGCCTGACCTTTGCGCCCATCCGCGAGCCGGACGCCCACGACATCACCCAGGACACCTTCATCCGGGCGCTGGGCGGAATCCGCAGGCTGCGCGAGGCCGACCGCTTCGAAAGCTGGCTGTTCTCGATTGCCCGGAGGCGTTGCTTGACGTTCTTGAAAAAAGCCCACAAGCGCAGAAAGGATCTGGAGCAACTGGCCGTCCAAGAGCAAACCGCCGGGCGGACCGACGGGGAGGAGGAGCGGATGAAGAAGATGGAGCGGGCCGTGGTGGCCGAGGAGATCGAGCGGCTGCCCGACACGCCCATGAAGCAGGCCGGGCGACTGTTCTACCTGGAGGGCCGGGACACCGCGGCCATCGCCGAGCAGCTCGACGCCCCGGTCAGCACCATCACCACCTGGCTGAGCCGTTTCCGCGGCAAGATCCGCCGCCGGCTGGTGTTGCGAATCCTGGCACTGCGCGGACACGAAGTGGGAGGGGTGTCATGACGGTCCACCTGGACGAAAAGCGCCTTGAGGCGCTGCTGGAAGGAAAGCTCAGCTCCGCGGAGGAGGCCGACCTGGCCCGTCACCTGGCCGGGGAAGAGTGCCCGGCCTGCGAGGAGTTTTTGGGCAATCTGGACGAGGGCGTCGAGGCGCAACTGTTTCGGATTCTTTCACGCAGCGCCTCGGCCGGCGACCTCCCCACCGGGGCCAACCGGAAGATCCTGGAGTCGATCACGCCCAAACGCCCGGTTCCCCGCGCGGTGCTGATCCCTGCCGTGGGGTTTACGGTCGTGGCCCTGCTGGTTCTGGCGGTGGTTTTCTGGCTGCCCGCCGGCGATGGCGTTCGCGTCAAGGGGGACGGGGAAAAGGTGGTGGGTATCGAGCTTTCTTTGGGCCTGGTGGAGCCGGCCAAGGCCGGGACGGTCGAGGTCCGCCGGGTGGCCTCGGGCGCGGAGGTGAGCCAGGATAACCTGGTTGTGTTCAGGGTGACCACGGATGCTCCTTGCTGTCTTTACCTGGTGCGGGTGGGGCCCGACGGGCTGGAGGTCCTGGTTCCGGACTACTTCGACGAGCCGGTCCGTCACCGGGGAGGAGCCTACCTGCCGACCACCGCAGGCAACCCGGTGGCCTATTCGCTGGCCGGCAACGCCGGAACCCAGCACTTCGCCGCGGTATGCTCGCAGAAGCCGCTGGCTTCGCTGAAGGACTTGCAGCCGCTGGCCGAGAGCCTCTGGAGGGCGGGGGAGCCGGTGGATATGGTATCCTATAATGTAGTGACCTTACGGGTGTCCGGGGAGGGAAAAGCC
>Ga0272442_10003671_pt1 | contig 21430 bp, 23 predicted proteins | sample SSMForm2O_FD_200262 | JGI IMG/M metagenome (GOLD analysis project Ga0272442, IMG submission 200262) | Marine sediment archaeal communities from Little Sippewissett salt marsh, Falmouth, MA, United States - SSM-Form-2O | ecosystem: Environmental > Aquatic > Marine > Wetlands > Sediment ... | reverse complement strand
AGTTGTGGGGAACTGGTGTACCTGTAACTTCACGGCTACCAGCGCAAGGCTTTGGAGGCAAATAGTGGCTGAAATAAAAATAGATGTTGATATTGAGAAGCATGGTATAGAGAAGTTGACTATACCTGAAGAGATAAGTCCTCCGCAACTTGTAATGATACTTAACAGTATCGAAAATATGGTCATGAATAGTTTAACTGTAGAGAATAAAAAGAAAGTCGATATAGTTAAACCTAAAATTATAACAGGGGTCAAATAATGCAACCGATAGGAAGAGAAACAGCTAATATCACAAAAAGTGATGATACTACTTATACCACGCCTTATGATGGTTTCCAGGTTGATGCTGAAGGCGATGTCAAGATAACAGACTGGGATGGTAATGCAGTTACTATTCCGAGTTGTCTAGCAGGTGTTCCTTACAGTTTTCAGTTTACTAAGTTCTGGAGTACCGGAACAGCGGCTGGGATAAGTACTATTTTAGCGTATAGGTTTAATAAAACTGATTAATGGCAGCAATTAGCAGTAATGGTACAGGCGGCGGCGACTGGGATATCGGCGCTTCGTGGGCTGGGGCCGTTGCTCCAGGTTCCGGTGACACGGTAACTATTCTTAATGGGGATACCATTACGCAGACTCAGGCAGAGGCTGCCACTTCTGTTACGATAGATGCAGGTGGTGAGCTTGACAATGCGACATTTAATCTCGCTATTTCCGGTAAGCTAGATGTATCCGGTACATTAACACAAGGATCATCTGCTGATACTGGTATAACTGCGGGGAACATTGAATTTCATACTGGAGCGTCGAGGGACTGGCAAGAAGACTCAAAGGTCACCTGTAATGGTGATTATGTTGAGCCAAACTCTAGTGTAAGTGTAAATAACCGTCGTGGTTGCTTGACGATGGGTGGAGATGGAAATCTCACAAAACCGTCGATAACCAATTATTTATGTGGTTTTAAGATTGATGCAGGTGTGACTGTAACAGCAATAGGACTTATTTGCCGAATAAATGATAATCTTTGCGGTAATGTTGAGATAAACGGCACACTAAATACTAGCGGGTCGTGGTGTACTATCGGATGCAATTCATCTTACAGCTTTGTCATAGGTGTTAATGGTGACTTCTCTGGTGGCGGTGATTTATCTCTCGATATTGTACACGGCGCGACTGTTACGAACAACAGGGCTACTGCGTTTTCGCATACTGGATTAGTAGGTACAGTTGGCACAGCAAAAGATTGTGATATTCCAGCATGGGATTTTAGTAATTCATCCGAAGTCAGGGTTAATACATACACAAGTGGCAATATGACTCGATATTTTACTGCTGGAACATTAAAGACAAAGTTATTTGTTATCAAATCTACTTCCGGTAGAACGCATACTATAAAGGCTGATACTAATAATCCGTCATTTGAACATAGTGATAATGTAGATTTTAATGATGGTGATGGGACCATTATTTATGTCAAAGGAACTGGTACTAGAACATTTAACGCATCAAGCGGTACACAGACTTTAGCCGGTGACAGCCAGAGTGTTGAAGATATTACACAGAATAACAGCGGTGCAACTTTACAACTTACGGAGAATATAACTACTGATAGTTTCACTGGTCTTGCCGGTACATTCGATCCGAATGGTAAGACTATAACTACAGGCGGTATATTTACACTCGGTCAAAATATTGATGTCAATACAACTGGTCTTGCTGGCAGCACATGGATTGTAGGCGGTAACTTTTCGGTCTATGGTTCAGATGGTGACCTAATGACTTTAAACGCAGCTTCAGCCTGGACGCTTACAGTGACAGGTACAGCGACTGCAAGCTATGTCAATGCTAAAAACTCAGATGCCAGCGGAGGAACCACTATAGCAGCTACAGACAGCACTGATAGCGGTGGTAATAATAACTGGGATTTTGGGGCAGTCGCTGGAATATCAGCACATTATGGAATGACGTTAGTTAAGCCTAATACTTTAGTAATGACTTAAGGAGAAATACAATGCCAATACCTAAACCAAACGCACAAGAAAGCAAAGATGCTTTTATATCACGGTGCATGGGAAATGATTTAATGAATAAAGAATATTCTGATAAAGAACAGCGTGCCGGTGTATGTTATACACAATGGAAAAAGCACGGTCAAAGCGGAGAACGAGGCGGAGATCGTGGAGGCTCTAAAGACAGGCCGCTTGAAAATTTAAAACTTGACACCGTTAATCTTGCAGGGGTTGAAGTAACCGAAGCAGGAGTTTATAAAGGAATTGAGAATACAGAAAGTGATCTTGATGAAATGATACAGAATTTCCAAAGCGGTGTAACTGATCCATATATAACTATTGATCATAGTGAGAAGGCTACATCTCAATTTAAAGATGCACTAAAAGCTGTTTCTCTTGGGTGGGTAGATAGGTTATACCGTAATGGAAAGAAGCTAATAGCTGATTTTAAGCAAGTCCCTCGTAAGCTTGCCGAGCTTATTGAGGCGGGGGCGCTTAAGAAAAAGAGTATAGAGTTTTACAAAAAATATATCAAAGCTGATGGCGGACGATATAGCAATGTTTTACAGGGTGTTACATTCCATGGGGCTAATGGCTCTCCGGCAGTAACTTCTTTGTCAGACGTATTGGCTCTATACAAAAACGACGTTGATAATCACGTCGAATTAAGCAATGAGATTATAAGTTTAAAGGATGAAGAAAAAACAAAGGAGAATAGAGTAATGGATAAAATTGAAATTACTAAATCAGAATACGATGAACTCCTGGCCCATAAAAATAAAAGCGAAGGTCTTAATAATGACGTGACCAATTTCAAGAATGAAGTTACAGAATTAAAAAATCAGATTGCTGAGAAAGACCAAGTTATTGCGGATTTTGAGAAAAAGGTAAAAGATTTTGAGGCTTTTAAAAACAATGTAGAAGCCGAAAAAACAAAAGCCGCTGACAAAGAGGCTATGGATTATGTCGATTCAATGATTAAAGAAGGTAAGGTTATACCTGCTTCTAAAGACATGTATGTCGCTAATTACAAGCGATGTCGTGACGAGGGAGAAAATAGCCTGACGCTTTTTAAGCAGGACATCGAGTCCAGGAATAACGGTATTTTTGAGAATGAAAGTGCCGATAATAAAACGCTTTCGAGCGATGACGTTGAAAAGCTTGTTGAACTTAAAATGAAACAAGGTAAAACTTTCAGCGATGCTCGCGATGAAGCTATTAAAGAGATAGGAGGTTAATCATGTCTATCGTAACTACTTCAGGTCGTAAGATTAATATTCTGTCTTTGTCATATCCTGCGGCTGTTGACCTGAGCGACTTACAGTATTGTGCTGTTGCTTCGTCAAGTGCTGCTACTGGCAAAATGAAGGTAACCACGCCTGGTGGTCAAGGTGTATTAACTGTTGGTATTTTGCAATCCTATAATGTGGACGCTGCTAATGAGCAGGCCGAAGTCCTTGTTGAAGGTTGCAGTAAAGCTATCGCAGACTCTACTTTTAATAGTGGTGTAGAACTCACTGCCTCAGGTGCTGATGGGAAACTTGAAGCGGCCTCATCCGGTGATTATGTTATCGCTATTTCTGAGGAAGCGTCTACGGAAGCTGACCAGCAAGTAACTGTTAGGGTCGTGAGTCCCTACCAGAAAAATTAAGGAGGTATAAAAAATGGCTGCTGTAAATGTACAAGACAGACGGATTGAGCAATACCTCTCTAATTTCGCTGTGTCCTATAAGCAGGGCGAGCGGGTAGCGGATTTTATTGCACCTCCGTTTAAAGTTAAAAAGTCCAGCGACAAATATCTCGAATGGACTAAAAACAATTTCCGTATTCTTGATAACAAAATCAAGGGCAGGGAAGAAGGCAAAGAGATTGATCTGAAAGTTGACGAGGGAAGTTATTCCTGCGAGGAATACGAAACTGATGCTTTCATTTCAGACCGTGACATCAGAAATTCTGAAGGTGTCGGTACACTTCGTTTGAAAGAGGATACTATCGCTCGTATGATGGATAGTCACCTTGACTCAAGGGAAAAACGTGTAGCTGATATTGCTTTCAGTAATTCTATTGTAACACAGACTTCTGATAAGTCTGCTGCGTGGGCTACTGTTGCAAGTGGTACTCCTGTAGCTGATATTATCACTGCGGCTGTTACAATTAACGATGCTGCCGGTGTCAGGCCTAATGCTATTGTTATGGGTTTTAATGTGGCTATGGCTATAATTAAGACTACTGAATGGAAAGATTATTTCAGATATGACAACAGTATGGGCAATAAACAGGCAATCTGGAATGCTGTTGAAGGTCTGCGTAATCTCGGTCTCCAGCCGATGATTTCAGGCGTTCGTGGCCTTTCTACTTACGAAGGTACAGCAAGCGATCCGACATGGGAAACTCTCATCTCGGATAGTGTGCTGATATTCTATCGTGAGAACGTGCCTACTACGCGCTCAATGACTTTTATGTCGTCACCGTACACGATGATGAATAAAGTTGAAAGCTGGCGTATCCCTGGTCAAAGAGGGACTAAATACAGCGTATATGAAGAGGTTGATGAGCTTCTTATCAATGCTTCTTGCGCTTACCTATATACTAACGTTATATAAGGAGATAGGGCGGGGCGGGTTATTCCGCCTCGCCTTTATTAAATAAAATGGCATACTCGACAGTTACACAAATAAGAAATAATGATTCAAAACTAAATGACACTGACCGTATTTCAGATGCGGTTATTACTGACAGGATAAGTATAGCTGACAAGCATGTCGAAACAGATTTATCTAATATAATTAATTTTTCCGCGATAGTGGTTACACCTGATTTTATTAATTTACTATCGCAATATAAGGCTACTGAAATGAGCCTTGTTTATTTATACGGTGCTATTCGTAAGGCGTCAGAGAAGGATGATATTGTCTATTGGTCAGAGGCCTATAATAATATGTTAGACGATATTAAATCCGGCAGAATTGAATTAGTGGACGGAAGTGATCCGGCTGTTAGTATTGCGCTTGGTCCGCAGACTTTTACCAATGAGGCAAAAAATAATATAGAGCCTGCTCTTGGTACTGGTAAGTTTATGGGCTGGCAGACAAAAGACGACCTTGAAAACGAGAGACCGATAAATGCCTGACACTATTACATTACAATTTACACAGCAGAATATAGATCGCATTATTCGTGGTATTGCTCGGCCTATAACTAAGACAAAGCAGTTTTTTGGGCTGTTAGGTCAAAAGATAGACAATGACACGCAGAATATGTTTGAAGGCGAAGGGTCAAGGCCTGGGCTGGCAGGTCCTGGATGGGCGCCGTTTAGTCCTAAGACGCTTCAAATGCCGTCTGGCATGTATCGGATAAGATATGGTACTGCTCTTAAACCTAAGTATCCAGGCGGTAAAGATATGCCGAGGTATAAAAGAGGTGATAAAAAGGGTCAGGTTATACCGCATAGGCGCAGGAGATATTCTGCGAGTAGTAAGCTATTACAGGCTTTCGGCGGGTTTAGGAAGAGTTTCAAAAAACTAAAAGTTACAAAAGATACTTTACTTTATGGGACTAATTTAAAACTGTCTGAAAGGATAATGAGTAACCGGAGTCGGAACGTCCTGGCAATAAGCGGAAGCGATGAAAAGCGGTATGCTACATTATTTCAGCAGTGGTATGATAGGAACTTTACAATATGAGCAGTATGAAAGACCTTATTAATAACATCAAGACTTTTCTTGAAGCAGACATTGACGCTGATTTAATAGACGCTGTAAAGCCTGTCAATAAAGGACTGCCGGAAGATCCGACTGTAATACCTTTCTCCAAAATGCCTTATATCGCTCTCGGTGACGGCGGTGAGCGTGTGGAGGACAATGAGAGCCAGTCAGCGCAGACAAGATATTATTCTGTAATATTTGTCTTTGCAGCATGGGAGCCTAACTTATCAAATGCGCTGGATAAGACGCTTGATTTGTCTGAGCAGGTGAAAACAAGCATCGAAAAACAGGCTAACCGGCAGCTTGACTCTCACGTGTGGGGCGTGAATATATTACCGTTTGATTGGAATGATGAGAAAGGCTTTTATGTCGGACGGCAGGTTGTGGTTGATTTTATAGAACTTGAAACGAGGTTTGAAGACTATTAATGGAACGGCAGATATACCTTATTAATAAATCACCTAATAATATAGAGATATGTGTCCAGGAGTTGAAGAAATGGTTTACTTTTGAGCCTGGTAGACCGCTTCCGTTACCGCTTAATATAGCTTTAAAGTATAAAAGCAGTTACGGCGCGCTTGAAATATGTAACGATCCGAGTAAGTATTATTCTGCTGAAAATCCTATGAAACAGCTTATTATCAGAGATGCTGGAATAGGTGACTTATTGCTCCTGGAACCGTGTATCCGGTCGCTTAAAGAAAAGACTAGCCGTGAGATAGATGTTTTAACGCGGTTTCCTGATGTATATAAAAATTATCCTTATATTAATAATGTCATTGAAATGCAAGCAAAAGATAACCTTATGGCTGCTAATATTAGTAGTTATGATAATGTCGAGGACCTGCGTAGTTATTCTGAGACATCACCGAACAGGCATAAACAGCATCGGACACTTATTTATAACGAGCGGTTAGCGTCTGACTTGGAAGACAAAGAACCGAGGCTTTATTTCGGTAAAAAAGAAAAGAGTATTTTACAGCGTAAAGACAAGTATATATATATCGGTCTGCAAATGGACGCTTCACATACATACAGACGGATTGTGAACTATCAAGGAATACTTGACAGTTTGACTTCCAGGAATAACGTTAAGGTCGTTTTACTCGGTGAAAAGGAGTTTGTTAAGTATCGTAGGAATAAGAATATTATAGACTATCAAGGAAAGACTTCTATTCGTGAGGCTATTAATATAGTCCGTGACCTGGATTACATGATAGCCGCTGATAGTGGACTAATGCATGTTGCATTATCGCTTCATGTTCCTACTGCCTGTATATTTACTATTATCACGCCTGATTTTAGGTTAAGGTATTATACAGGGCAGTATAGAGTAATACAGAAGGCTGGTTGTGATTGTCTTGGATGTGGTGACTTTCATATGCTGGAGTGTAAGCATGGAGATATTAAGAAAAATCCTGACTTTATACCGCCTTGTATGGACATAGACGCTGACTATATTGTAGACCAGTTATTTGAAATGCAGCCTGAAGAGGAAAAAAGAGTTTTTACAGGTGATGAAAAGGCAGCGATTAAGAAAGTCAATATTAATAAGTTACCGGCTAAAAAGCTGACTATGCCTATTATCGTACAGAACGAAGAGCATAACTTACCGCGTTTTATTGAGAATGTTATTAATCATCCTTGTATCGGGCGTGTGATAGCTATAGACGGAGGCAGTAATGATAAGACTGTTAAACTTCTGGAAAGTGCGGGTTGTGATGTTCATATACATCCTTATATTAAAACGTATCACGAACAGCAAGCCATGCAAAGGAATATATCGTGTTCTTATGTTAAAGATGGTGAGAATATTATCATCATGGATATCGACGAATGTTTCAGTAAAGAACTGGCAGAATACCTTCCTGTACTTGCGGAGGCGTCGTTTACTTATGGACTTATTTCGCGCCGCACCTTTAAGCTATACAAGGATATAAATGACCGTACTAAGCAGATAAAAGACTATCCAGATTGGCAGCCTCGGTTTTATAAATGGGATAGAAAGTTTAAATTTGTAGGCGGAGCGCATCATATAACGCTTAATTGTCCGGCTCCTGTACGCATACAGAAAGACATTATCCATTTTGAAGAGGAAGGGAAAGACAGGAAAGGGTTAGAAAAGCAATGGGCTGGAATGATGAAAGATGTAAAAAAATTAATGGTCTAAAGGAAATTAGAGTGATTGATTGTGATAATATTTTTTTAGAGCCACAGCGGTTAATATTAGAAACTAGTGATATTATATATTACATTAAGCTTAATAATGATGAACTCTTAAAATCTATTAGAAAATCGTTTGTCTCATTAGCTCCAGGAGAAGAGGAATGATTGATGTTATAATTTTTTCTAAAAACAGAGCATGTCAGCTTGATGCGCTTATTTGTAGCATTGAAAAACATTGGATTAATTATAAAGAATGTTCTTTTCATGTGATATATACTTATGATAATGATAATTTTAAGAAAGGCTATGATATTTTGATTAAAGATTATTCATTGATTCATTGGATAAAAGAAAGTGAAAGTTTTAAAAATGATATTGTTGAAATAGATTATCAGCATAATTATATTACGTTTTTAACAGATGATGATGTGTTTAAAGAAGATTTTGACACTAATACTTTAGAATTTGATATATTTCAATATGATGAAAGCATATTATGTTTGTCTTTGCGTTTAGGGCTGCATATAGATAATCATTATATTAAGGGAGCAAGTCCTGCGCCTGATGGTTTGAAGTCGCCTTGTATATGGGATTGGAGAAAAGGTAATATTGATTGGGGGTATCCAATGTCTGTTAGTGGAGCGCATATTTATAAGCGGGCTGATTTGTCAGCTTCATTAAAAGAATTATATTATGATAAGGCATGGAATATTGAATGTGCGCTGGCTGCCTATCCAATAAATAAACCTAAAATGATATGTTACGAAACATCAAAGGTGTTTCATAATCCTATTAATCGTGTACAAGTTGGAATAATAAATAAATGCGGAGATGTTACAGCGGAAAGCCTTAATGCGGAGTTTCTGAAAGGAAAAAGAATTGATATTAATAAATTGTCTGGATATAAAAACTCATCTGTTCATGAAATAGTTGATGTGGAATTAATATGAAAGAATGGAATGATCAAGTTAATCCTTTTAATTCTATGAAAGCATTAGTATGGGCTGATCATTTGATGGGCTGCGCTAAAGGTGAATTTTTGCCTCCTGTTACTGTTGCTATAGACCCTACTACTAAATGCAATTATAATTGTATTTGGTGTAATGCTTTTGATGTAAGACAAAATAAGGCAGAAATGTCAAAAGAGCATTTAATAAAGTTAGCTGATTTTTTTAAATCCTGGGGTGTTAAGTCAACGTGTATTGCTGGAGGCGGTGAGCCTTTAATGAATAAATATACGGTTGATTTTATTAAAAGATGTTATATTAATGGGTTATCAAATTCTGTAATAACTAATGGTTCTTTTCTTAATGATAATATTATTGATGTAGTAGCTAACGAATGCCGGTGGATAGGTTTTTCGATGGATGCTGGTACAGTTGAAACCTATAACAGTGTTAAGGGAATAACTAATAATAAAATATTTCCTAAATTAATAAATGATATTACTAAATTATGTGATAAAATAAATAAAAATAATAATATTTGTGATGTAGGATATAAGTTTCTATTGCATCCGTATAATCAGCATGAGATTATAAAGGCGGCTAAGCTTGCTAAGGAATGTGGTGTTAATGATTTCCAGGTTCGGCCTGTTGGGATGGATAACATTACATTATACAGAAATAAAGAGAAGCCTAAGTTTGATTACAATTTAATTAATGAACAGCTTGAAAAAATATTTTTGCTTGAAGATGAAAATTTCCATGTGTATGGTATTAGACATAAATATTCTGATGATTTAAGGCGTAAGATAAATTATAAAAAATGTTGGGCTTCGCCTTTACATCCGGCTTTTTGTGCTGATGGTAATGTGCATTTATGTATTGATATGCGCGGGAAGGAAGAATTAATATTATGCTCTCATGACCCTGATCCAGCAGAAATATTAAAACATTGGGGTACTGATAAGCATAAAGAAATACTTGACAATATTAATGTTGCTAAGTGTACTAAATGCACGTTCGCCGGATATAATGAAATTATTGAAAAAGCTTTTGTAGGTGATAAATTATGCAGAAACCACATATAGTTTTTTTAAACGGTAGAGGACAGCTCGGCGAAGAGTTGCAAACTAAAATATATTATGATGGTGATGAAGATATACATATTTACCATACATGGAATATTGACGATAAAAGTGAATTCGCACAACGTAAAGAATTTGAAAAGTTTAAAGAATATGTTATACAAAATAAAAATAATCATATTATATTTATCTCTACGCTTCATACAGAATACGGCGAATATTTGAAATATAAAATGAAAGCTGAGTTATATTTGTGGGAGAATACTGATAATGGCCAGGTTATAAGGCTGCCTTATATGATAGGTAAGGGGTTGTGTAAAAAAATAAGAGATGATGATTATAAACCTTATAAAGGCAATGTTGTTATAAATACTTTTTCAGAAGTTGTTAAAAATATTTATGATTGTATTCTTTATAAAAAGCGGTTAGTAATAGCTGATCATCATATTATTGACAGCGGATTATTGTATGAATTAGTAAAATATGGAGTTAAGAATGATTGATATTGTAATACCAGTACATGAAAAAGATAAGAACATAGCTTTATTGTGTGTAGATCACATTAGGCGATTTTGTAAAGATGTAAAAAAAATATATATTATATCTAAAAAAAAGTATATTCCTGATACTGAATGGATTGACGAAGGGTTGTTTCCTTGTAGTATTGCGGATGTCCGGGAACTTATTAAGCATAAAAAACAGGCTGCCTGGTACTGGCAGCAAATAATACAATTTTATTTATGGGATGTTAAAAAGTTAAGTAATTATATTGTATTTATAAATAGTGATGTTATACTCATGAGACCTATTGAATTTTTGCGTGATGGTAAAGCAGTTCATAATTATAATTATAATAAACATGAACCGTATATGCGATTTAATAAAAAGATGCTTGGGAAACTTACTGATAGAAATAAATATGGTGTAGTTCATTATATGGTTTATTCTAAAAAGATAATGAATGAGATTGTAAAAAAAGTTGAGTTAAAACATAATATGGTTTTCTGGAAAGCATTTTGTAACTGTATTACTCAGGAGCATGTAAATGGGGCAAGTGAGTTTGATATGTATTTTGCGTATATTCTTACTAAACATGTTGATGATATTATTTTAAAAAAGTTGAAATATGATGATCAGGGTGATGTATGGAATATAGACAGATATATAAAAGCTGGGTATGATTATATAGCATTTCATAAATATTTACGAGAGGCTGCCGGTGGTAATTGATAGCTGGATACGCGATAAGATTTCGCTTATTCCTAAAGGAAACAGTCTCCTTGACGTTGGGGCTGGCCAGTGCAAGTTTAAGGATAATTGTAAACATCTGAAATATATTTCACAGGATTTATGTAAATACGACGGTATCGATGAAGGTAAATGGGATTATAATAATATTGATATTAAGTCTGATATCACTAAAATACCATTAAAAAGTAAAAGTATAGACGCTGTTCTTTGTACCGATGTATTTGAGCATATACCTGATGCGGTTAAGGCAGTAAAAGAAATAACCAGACTTTTGAAGAAAGGAGGCAAGTTAATAATTAGTACGCCGTTTTCGTGTAATATCCATCAATTACCATATTTTTTTTCATCAGGGTATCATATGAATTGGTACAAATATCACTTGAAAAAATATAAGATTTTAGAGACAAATACTGACGGAAACTATTTTACTCAAATAAAGCAGGAACTTGAAAGAATGGTCACACCGATACTCAGGAAACTTACAAGTTATTCTTTGGATAATTCTGATATTGGCGCGATCAATGGAGCTATTGCAGTGATAGATAGAATGAGCGCAAAGGGTGGCATGTCATCTAACTTCCTTTGCGGAAGCTATCAGGTTTATGCGGAGAAAAAATGAAATATTGTTTTGCTAGCGTCTGTGATATTGGATACATAGAGTTTATGAAGATGTGTCTTGATTCTATCCGTACTAAAAGCGGTTTGCAGATACCGTTTTATATTATAACTCCTGATAGTGGTAAACGTGTATTATTGCCGGAACATAAAGAAGATCTTAAAAGCAGATATGATGTAAGGTTTGTTTATGTAGATGTAGCAAAATATGAAAAGCAAAATAAGCTGTGGGGTCATTATTGGAGTCATGAAGTATTTAATATTAAAGGATATGATAAGATATTATTTATTGATTCAGATGTGCTCATAATGCAAAAAATAAAAGATATATTTGATATTGATTGTAATATTGCAATGGCTAAAGAAATAAAACGTACTTGTTATAATGCTGGTGTGATACTTATAAGTAAAAAATACTTAAATGAAAATAGTTATAATGAAATATTTTATCATGTTAAGAATGAGAGTATTTTCGGACGTGATCAGGCTGTGTATAATGAATATTTTAAAGATGTTACAGAATTAGATCAAAAATGGAATACTATGATTACTGAGGTTGATGATATTGATGTTTTTAAAGATGTTAAGATATTGCATTATATTGTAAAGCCAAATGACTCATCACAGCATAGACGTATCAGGGCTGATTTATTAAAGTATTGGCAAGATAGAAGGGCTGAGGTATGATTACATCTATTATTGTACATTACGAACGTAAAAACAATATCAGGGCTATTGTCGATAGTCTATGCGCACAAACAATAAAAAATGAAGTATGGATATGGGATAACTCAAGTATCTTAAGCGCTGAAACAGCGGATGTTGTAATACATTCAAGCAGGAACTTTATCCAGCAGCCTCGTTGGGTATTGCCAGGGTTTGTTAAGACAGATTATATCTGGTTACAAGATGATGACAGAATTATAACTGATAATCAAATGTTTGAAAAATTAATACAAGAAAGCAAAGAGCATCCTGATAGTATATTTGGTGTAAAAGGTAAGATTTTCCAGGGTGATGATATTGATCAGGAAAAGCCTTATCAGCATCATACAGGCTGGGTGAGCCGGTCAATGGAAACCGATATGATTAATACAGGGTTTTGTTTTTTTCCGCGTAAACTTATAAATAAAATACCGGTAAATCCTTTTGATTATGTAAGTGAAAAAGAATACAGGCATGGTGATGATATATATGTTTCTAAATTTCTTAATACCAGGGTTTCGTCAACAATAGTAGAGTCAATAAAAGAACTTAATGAATGTGGTCATAAATTATCAGGAAGGCCTGAACATATGACGCTTAGAAATACTTTATGTAAAAGGTTTTGGTTATGAAAGTTTCTGTAATAATGCCTGTTTATAATATTAGCAGACACAATTTTTTAAATGATGCTGTTGTTTCTTTTCTTAAACAGGATTATAAAGATAAAGAATTAATAATAATTAATGATGGAAGTACAGATAATACCGAAGAAATGATAAGAAATGTTAAAGATAAGCATATTCGTTGTATTAATCTTGAGTATAACGGCGGTCAGGGTAATGCTCAAAATATTGGTATTGCAGAAAGTACTGGAGAACTAATAACCTTACTTGATGACGATGATTACCTGGAGCCTGGCTCTTTGTCTTGTCGGGCTGATTGTTTTAAAGAAAATGTTGATTTTGTGTGTGGTAATTATGCTGAGGTTTATATAAATAAAAGAAATATTAAACCTATTTGTAATAGTCAAGAAGATGCCATTAATAGAATATGGCAAGAACCTGGAGTAATAGGGACACAGACTTTAATGTGGAGAAAAAGATTATTTGAAAGTGTTGGCTGGTTTAATACAGAGGTTTCAAGTGCCGAGGATTGGGACTGGAAAATAAGAATATTAAATGAATGTACTGGATATTTTATACCAAACGTTGTATATAATTACAGGTATCACGATAAAATGCGGAGCGCCTTACATAGAAATTCTGGAGAGCTTATGAATAACAAGGCTAAAGTTATTAAGAAATTAAAAGGAAAATATGATTAATATTAATATTGAACATGAGGGAGACCGTATGCAAAAAGAATTTGAATATATTGAAAAGTTTTTATATACTGAAATAAATAAACAGAAACGATTTAAAAACGGTGTAGATCTTGGTTGCGGTACTAACCGAATATCGGATAGTATTATATCTATAGACGCGCAAGGCGATCCACGATATGCTCATGCACAGTTAGTCTGGGACTGTCATGACCTGGAAATATTTTCAGACAATTCACTTGACTTCATTTTTTCCTCTCATTGCTTAGAGGATTTCGAGGATATACCAGTTGTATTCCTTAACTGGTGGAGAAAGCTTAAGGCTGATGGTCTTATGATATTACTTCTACCGGATATGGAAAAATGCGATTGTGATCACTGTAAAGGTGGCATTCGTTATCCTACTATTGAAGATTATCAAAAAACAGGCAAAGGCAATCCGTCTCATAAGACTAATGTCGGTAAGAAGTTTATTACTGATATGCTGACAGATTTTTATGAGAAAGGAAAGCTAAAATACGAAGTCTTACAGCAAGATAGCATACCTCATAATGTTAGCTGTAGTATAGATTTTGTAATCAAAAAAAGAGGAGAATGAAATGGCTAATACTTATGACTTCTTAGGCGATCAACTTGAATATTTCATGAAATCGTCTTGGCAAGTGTATAGTGATGCTTCCGGCGCACGTCAATATATTGGCAAGACCGGAAACGAGAAAACTTTCGCTCCTAACACTGAACTGGCTGAATGGTATGACAATACCACAGGTGTACAGTATCTGTATGCTTTGGGTGTCTCAAAGTTTGAGTTTACCGTTAATTTCAGCTTTATGCAGGTTCTTGATCCTAACGTACTCGCTATGGCATGGAACGGCGATCTGGATACTTCTGATAGTACGTATGATTATACGTTCTACGGCAGTGATCCGAATGATCTCGGGACACATGAATGGCGGTTTGTTGGCCAAGGTAAATCAGGTCTTAGTATTACATTTGTAATTCGTAAAGGTATGCTCGTTCCTAACGGCGACTGGGCTTCCGGTACTCCTGGCGAGTGGACTAACCTTCCGATTAGTGTACGCGCTATACAGGATACTGCGATTACTAATACTAAGCGTGACCTTGCATATTTCATGATTCAGAAAAGGTCTGATAGTTAAGCATTTAGCGGGGAGGGCGGTAAACGTCCTCTCCGTTTATTAAAGGATAATTATGTTACAAGAGGCAAGAAAGAAAATAAATAATATGCTCATGGGGCTTAATAATATTGATAAGCTAATGACAGATAAGGTGAATGATTATATTCTTATTGAAGAGCAGCCCTTACCAATTACAGTTGGCAATAAGACTATATTTATAGGTAATTTGACTATTGATAATAACTATAAGTTCTGGGAAATGTACGGCAAGTTAATGGCTAATATTGGAGCGAAGTTTGTCAATTTTGATTTAATAAAAAGCGGTGAGGATTTATACACTGCTATTGTAAAACATAAGAAGCTGTATAAGGGGCTGATTAAGATTATAAAAAAGACTATCCTTAAACAGCAGTGTTATTATTTAGATAAGACGACAAAGGAAAGGAAGGGTATTAAGTTTCAGAATTGCTCCTGGAGGTATTTTAAAAAAAACATTACCATAGAGAAATTGATACAGATATGCTATCTCATTTATTTATACAACTTTGATGCGGAAAAAAAAAACTTCAAAATTATTCTCAATCAAATGGTCAATCAAGACGAAGAAAAACAACTTATGGAGACTTATATGTCTTTCTGGCTTCTAAACTTAACTGGACTCACTGGCAAATTTCAACTTGCCCAATTAACAAATGTAGAGTATTGGGACAATCCGGATGAACAGGAGACAGAAAGCGTGGATAAGAAAGTATCTAAAAAAGCTATTTTGAATAAAACTCATGAGGTGAACACATGAAACATAAGGAATTAAGAAAAGAATTAAAACTTGATAGTTACCGCATGAAGTCTATTAAGTGGTATCAGCGTATAAAAATATTTTTTGCTTGCTGGTATATTACTTTAAAAAACATAAAGAGAATTTTAAACAATGGCTGATAAAAATATAAAGTTAATTGTAGAGGCTATCCTTAAAGATAAAGCCTTTAAAAAAGGCGTGGCTGGAATGAGCAGCAGCGCTAAAAAGGCTACTGGTGTATTTAAGTCCATGAAAAGTATATTAGCGTCTCTTGGTGTGGCTTTTTCCGCTGCTCAATTAGTCAGGGCGTTTAAGTCTGCTTTAAAAGTGTCTATGGAGTTTGAGCAGTCTATTGCTAATGTGGCCAGTGTATCCGGTGGCAGTAGAAAGGAATTGGAGAAGCTGGCAAGGACAGCCGGTAAGAATACTGTCTTCAGTGCCAGGCAGTCGGCTGATGCCTTGTATTTCCTTGCCAGTGCTGGTCTTGATGTCAAGGATATGGCTAAGGTATTAACTCCTACACTTAACTTTGCCGCTGCCGCTCAAATAGAGATAGCTGAGGCCACGGACTTAGTTGTAAACCAGTTAAAGACTTATCAGGCTTCTATGAGTGACGCTGAGAAGTTTACGGACATTATGGCTAAGACTGTTTCGAGTAGTAATACAAATATGAGGCAGTTAGGCGATGCTCTCGGTTATGCTTCTTCTATAGCTTCAAGGATTGGGATTCCATTTGAAAAACTAAATGCTGTAGTTGGTGCGTTGGCTGATCGTGGCATTAAGGGTGCGAGGGCTGGTGTACAGTTACGGCAGGCTTTTGCACGGCTTATAGATCCGACTTCTGAGGCTCAGAAGGTTTTAGACAAATATGGTATTACGCAAGAAGAGATAAACGAAAGTCTTAATGATCCTATTAAGTTATTTAAACTTCTTGAGCCTGCTGTTCAGAACGCTCAGGATGCTACACGGATATTCGGTGTCCGGCAGCAGGACGTAATTGGTATTATCAAGAATGGTATTCCGAGAATAGAGGAACTTACTAAGGCCACGAGTAACGCTGGTGGAGCTGCTAAAAAAATGGCTGATATACAGCTTGACACATTACAATCCAGACTTAAATTATTGAAGTCTGCATGGGAAGATCAAGTAATAGCTATCGGTCAAAAAGTAGAACCTGCTTTGAGTGCGTTTGTTACAAGTGTTACAGAATTATTAAGAGGTGAGGGAGACTTAAAACAAGTAACAGATGATTTAATTAAGGTTAGTAAGGAATATGCTGAAATTACTAATACTTTAGCTACTGAATCTGATAGATTGGACAGATTAGAAAGACAAAAACTTGAAACAAGAAAAGCAGAATTAAAACTTGATATAACGAAAAGAATAAATTTAGTTAATAAAGCTTATCGTGAACAGCAAAAAGTCTTGAAGCAGTCTCCAAAATTAATAAATGATTATAATGATCAAATTGATAAAAACATACAAACGATAAAAAAACTTGAAAATGAAATCAGTAAATTAAGACCAGAAGATTATGAGGTTTTCGGAGGTGAGGGCGGTTTGTCTTTAGGCTATGAAAAAGAAGCCCAGCTTGAAAGATTCATAAAAAGTACAAGAAACTTAATAACATTAAGGGATGAGGAAGCAGTAAAACTTGAAAATGTAAATTTATCGGAGACAGAAGCTATTGAGACTTTAGCTTTTGCGATAAAAAATAATTTAGTTACAAAAAAAGATTTAATAGGAGTTAATGAAGAATATATTCAAAAAGCTATTGAACTTTCTAAGGTTGTGAAAGTTGAAACAAGTGAAACTGATGAAGATACAGATGGCAAAAAAAAGAATATTGATGCTGGTAAAAAATTAATTGATATATTTAAAAATCTAACACTTACCATAAAAAAATATAATGAAGAGACAACACAACTTGATAAAATAAAAGGCTGGATCAGTGACGTTGATAAACTCGGCGGTTCTATATCTGAACTCGGTGAGGCTACGGGTGACAGTGGCATAGAGCAGTTAGGAAAGACTATCGGTAATGTTGCTGAGGTTGCTGGTAATGCTGGTAATGTCCTCACTAAAATGGCGACCGGTGACTGGGTAGGTGCTTTAATAGGAAGTGTAAATCTCATTATAGATGCTACTGCTAAACTCATAAACTGGATTAATAAGGCTGAAATGGAAGATGCTGAAGCTAATGAACGCAGGCGAGAACGTAGACGCGAGGAAAAGGCAGAACTTAAAGAATGGAATGAAATACAGAAAGACCTTGCTATCCGACGTATAGAAGATATTGAGAAGGCTGAAATAGAGGCTGATATTAGACAGCTACAGCGTGACAGAGCGGAACAGTTACGGATACTTAATGAGGAGAGTGCTGCTGGCCAGAGACTTACAGAGATATACGCACAGGAAGAGCAGGAGCGCATTGACAATGCTACTGGAGTTGAGAAAGAAAAACTTGAACTTGAAAAGCAGATGCGTGAAGAAGAGGCTGCTATTAAAGCTGAGTATGATGCTCAGATATTGGAAAAAGAGCGTGAGGCTTTTGAATTACAAAAAAATATTGAAAAAGCAAGACTTGAAATTGAAAAAGCAAAGGCTCTTGCAGCTATTCCTATTTCTAAATATTCAAGTGTAAAATTTAATAAAGCCACAGGCCAGGTTGAGACAGAAATTAATCCTGCTTATACCACAGCATACAATGAGACTACTCGATTATATGATGATTTGGCTGATTTAATATCAGGTCAGACTTTTGCGAAAGGCACATCTTCAGTTCCTTATAATATGATGGCTGGTATTCATGCCGGAGAGCGTATTGTACCGTCTGGAATAAATATACCTAATATCAGTAATGCTGACTTAATGGACGCTGCCTTGCGTGGTATGCAATTACCAGGCGCAGGCGGCGGCAGTGTGGTTAATAATAGCAGTATAAATAATTCAAGAAGTCAGAATTTTGCCGGTGCTAATTTTATGGTTAAAGACGTTACCACGCGTGAGCAGTTTGAACAGTGGGCTTATGACTTTGCAGAAGATACAGGGAGATCGCTATAATGTCAGAAAAAATACAGATCGATTATAACCATCAGACGGTTTATGAATTAAACGATACAGTAGTAGTAGGTGCTACCACAGAAACAGGTAAGCGGACTGTACCTGCTCCGAGCGGTGATGTAGCTTATGTGCGTAAGTTCGGTGTACAGTTTTCTGAGACAGATATAACTACTATTGACGCTCCGAGCGCTAACCTTACAGTTAAAGTTTACGCTTTAGATGGTACGCTTATTGGAAGCCGTGCTAATGGTGGGGCTTTTCAGAGTGAAGGGTCAGTAAGCACAGCACAAGGCATATATATTGAGTTTGAAGCATCAGGTGCGGCTACTGTAGACACTTCTTTATCAGCCACCTTTCCGACTGCTGGAGTAGTATCATTAAAGTTTTCTGCCGAAACTATGGCTAATAGTGAAACTTTCAGGTTTTATATGTCCAGTACAGGTTCAAGTTATTATGACGCTGCTATGAAATACGGAGGAGCAAGACATACACCGGCCTTAGATGATAGTGATTTACCTTATTTTCATCCCTATGATGCTTATGCTGCGCTTGATAGCACTAATGACGGTGTAGAGATACTTGACAGTGAAACATATTCATTTCCGTATAAAGACAGCGGTGGGACGTGGCGTGATGAATTAGACATGAGTAGAGCTACCACATATCTGTATTCTACAGACGGTCAGACTCCGACTATAATGGGTGTTATCGGTGCGTCTACAGAGAGGGAAGTGTCTGCACAATGGAATAATACTACGGCAATATATTTTAACGAAAATGGTGATAGCGGAGGGGACGGCACTTGGCATGCTCCTTTCGATACCTATGCGAATGCTCTGGCCGGGCGTGGATCATTAAATATAGTTTATGGTGGGACCGGGGCAACAGCAACTGGAAGTTCATTTGATGAATCAATGGAAATTGATGGTGCTTTTACATTGGAAGCTGATTATGGGTATATTTTAAATAATAATTATACAGGTGATTCATCACACGCAGGGGTAGAACTTGCTAATGATGACGCAAAAGTATTTGGACTAAAAATAGATAGATTTAATGCTGGTTATTGTGTTGAAATTACGGAAGACACTGATGATGGATACATTCAGGGGTGTACAATTTTAAATGGTGGTTTTCGTTCTCAGATTGATAATATATTTACCACTGGACATATAAATTATAATGAATTTTCTGGCGGAACCTATGGAATAGAGGTGAGAGTATTAGTGACTAGTGATATAAAATATAATATTTTTCATGATATGTCATCAGCCATTCTTGTTTATAATCAAACAGCAACGACTATCACGCAAGTCATAAAAAATAATATAATTTATGATTGTTCACATTCAGGCATTTATTTATATAATGATAATTCTGGAGAGAATGATATAACTATTGAAAATAATACTATTTATAATAACACAAGCTATGGAATTTATTCTTTTCAATCGGCAGGCACTATGACTATAACAGCCGCAGATAATATTGTATATGGAAATGGAATGGATTTATATCGAAGTGGTACACAACCCACAATTACTTATTCAAATTATGGCACAAATGCTGCGGCCCCGAATGATTGGACGGCAGGAGTCACAAATATAACAAGTGATCCAAATTTTTGTAAAACTACATCACCTTATCGATTAGGGCTTTCCGCTGATAGTTTAGCTTCACATTTGGAATTATCGACTGAAGATATAGGCGCACAATTACAAATTATAGAAATTAATGCGGATGATATTGAAATAAATGGTATTAATTTTGATGGGAATGATCAATTTAATAATGCTGTTTATATAGCGGATGTTGAGAATAATACAGGGGCTATTATAAAATGGTGTAACGTATATAACTTTCAAGGCATAGCAATTGACCTGTATGATAATAATGTGGATACCGATGCTACAATAAGCAATAATAAAATATATAATAATGGCAATGGTTTGAAATTAAGTTTAGGCGGTAATACTTGTGAAAATAATTGTATTTATGGAAATACTATTTTTGGTATTTGGTCTGATTATACAGGACAAATTTTTAATCATAATGTATTTTATAATAATCAGTATGGTTTATATTTAGAAAGTAACTCTGCAAGTATTATAGTTAAGAATTCTATATTTTATCAAAATTCATTATACGGTATTTATTCGGATATATCATTGATAACGACTTACTGCGATCATGTTGATGCGGTAACGAGCAATGTCGATATCTCAGACAGCACGAATATTACAGATGATCCGTTATTTGTTAATACTAATTCAGGCAGTGAAGACTTTCACCTAAAATCAATAGCCGGAGGTTATGTCGTAAACAGCGCGTGTATAGATGCTGGTGAAAGTGATATAGGAGCATGGCAGACTACTCGTACTATTACAGATGATAGCTGGGATAAATACACTTTAGAACATAATCCGCGGAACATGAACGAGACGCTTAATATTAAAGGTGCTATTGATTTTGAGGACATACTTGGTAATATTGATAACTATGGCAAGTCTGACAGGATAGTATTACCGCTGTCCTGGAGTACTAATTCATATACTACGTCTAACCAGCGGTTAAAGATACGGTACTTTTCCAGCCTGATACCTACCAGAGAAAACGGCAAAACGTCGACAGA